>ERZ724515.717-NODE-717-length-13372-cov-14.632800_pt1 | contig 13372 bp, 9 predicted proteins | sample MGYA00376048_ERZ724515 | MGnify/ENA primary metagenome ERZ724515 (study PRJEB28724, sample SAMN07190885) | wastewater metagenome | isolation source: influent of sewage treatment plant in Hong Hong | place: Hong Kong | collected 2016-03-17 ... | reverse complement strand
ACAGGTGAACCTCGATAAAGGGGATGGCCACACCCAGCAGGGCATCGCGCAGGGCGACGCTGGTGTGGGTGAAGGCGGCCGGGTTGATGATGATAAAATCCACCTGGCCCATGGCCTGATGGATGCGGCCGACCAACTCATGTTCGGCGTTGGATTGCAGGTGTTCCAGGGTGACACCGAGTTCGTTGGCGTACTGGCTCAGATCGGCGACGATCTCATCGAGCGTCTTGCTGCCGTAGATGCCCGGCTCCCGCTTGCCCAGCAGATTCAGGTTTGGACCGTTGAGCAGGAGGATTCGGTGATGTTGCGACATATTGAGTACATCCTCGATGATTATGCTGCTATCTATCAGCTATCTTTGGACTACCAAAAATCTAGCCAATTTTTGCACAAATCGGTGTGCCCTGACACACAGATTTCGCAATTATATTGATTTCGTGAAAATTAGCAGCATTTTACTGGTCTAATCTCTACATCTGGCCATTTATTGAGCATATTGGCGCGCAGCGCCGCTCTGTCGCAGTGTCCGCCTCTTTGGGCTTTCCAGATACAACAAAGCCGGCACAAGGCCGGCTTTGTTGTGAGAGGGGAAGGACTCAGGCCGCTTCCGACTTCTCGCGGATAAGTTTGTCCACGACGCCCGGATCCGCCAGGGTGGAGATATCCCCCAGGCTGTCGGTCTCGCCGGTGGCGATCTTGCGCAGGATACGGCGCATGATCTTGCCGGAACGGGTCTTGGGCAGCCCCTCGGCCCAGTGGATCACGTCCGGGGTGGCGATGGCGCCGATCTCCTTGCGCACCCACTCCTTCACCTCTTTGTGCAGCTCGCGGCTCGGCTCCTCCCCGGCGATCAGGGTGACATAGGCGTAGATGCCCTGACCCTTGATCTCGTGGGGCACCCCCACCACCGCCGCCTCGGCGATCTTGGGATGGGAAACCAGCGCGGATTCGATTTCGGCGGTGCCCATGCGGTGGCCGGAGACGTTCAGTACATCATCCACCCGACCTGTTATCCAGTAGTAGCCATCCTCGTCGCGACGGGCGCCGTCGCCGGTGAAGTAGCGGCCCGGGAAGGTGGAGAAGTAGGTCTGCTCGAAGCGCTCGTGATCACCGAACACGGTGCGCATCTGACCAGGCCAGGAGTCGGTGATCACCAGGTTGCCCTCGGTGGCGCCCTCCAGTGGCTCACCCAGGTTGTCTACCAGAGCAGGCTGTACCCCGAAGAAGGGACGGGTGGCGGAGCCGGGCTTGAGCGCGGTGACGCCGGGCAGCGGGCTTATCAGGATGCCGCCGGTCTCGGTCTGCCACCAGGTGTCGACTATGGGGCAGCGCTCGTCCCCTATGGTGCGGTAGTACCACTCCCAGGCTTCCGGGTTGATGGGTTCACCTACGGATCCCATGATGCGCAGGCTGGTGCGGGAGGTGCCTTCGACGGCCTCCTTGCCCTTGGCCATCAGGGCGCGGATGGCGGTGGGTGCGGTATAGAGGATGCTGACCTGGTGCTTGTCCACCACCTGGCTCATGCGGTTGGTGGCCGGGTAGTTTGGCACCCCTTCGAACATCAGGGTGGTGGCGCCGTTGGCGAGCGGCCCGTAGACCAGATAGGAGTGACCGGTGACCCAGCCCACATCGGCGGTACACCAGTAGATGTCCTCCTCGTGATAGTCGAACACGTACTTGAAGGTGAGGGCGGCATAGACCAGATAGCCGCCCGTGGTGTGCAGCACCCCCTTGGGCTTGCCGGTGGAGCCCGAGGTGTAGAGCACGAACAGGGGATCCTCGGCGCCCATGGCCTCGGGCGGGCAATCCGGGCTGGCGGCGGCGACGGCGTCGTGCCACCAGATGTCCCTGTGGTCATGCCAGGCGACCTTGCCGCCGGTGCGCTTGAGCACGATGACCTTGTTGACCTTGGTATCCGGGTGGGTGAGCGCCTCGTCCACGTTCTTCTTGAGGGGAATGGGGCGGCCGCCGCGCAGGCCTTCATCGGCGGTGATGACGATGGAGGAGCCCGAGTCGATGATACGACCCGAGAGCGCCTCCGGCGAGAAGCCGCCGAAGACGATGCTGTGCACGGCGCCGATGCGGGTACAGGCCAGCATGGCGATGGCGGCTTCCGGCACCATGGGCATGTAGAGACAGACCATGTCACCGCGCTTGACCCCCTGGGCTTTGAGCACGTTGGCAAACTTGCACACCTCACCGTGCAGCTCGCGATAGGTCAGCTTGCGATCCTCGGCCGGGTTGTCCCCTTCCCAGATGATGGCGACCTTGTCGCCGCGCTGGGCCAGATGGCGATCCAGGCAGTTGGCCGACACGTTGAGCAGGCCATCCTCGTACCACTTGATGGAGACGTGGCCCGGATCGTAGGAGGTGTTCTTGACGCGGGTGTAGGGGGTCATCCAGTCGAGGATCTTGCCCTGCTCCCCCCAGAAGGCGTCCGGGTTCTGTACCGACGCCAGGTACATGGCTTCATAACCTTCCTTGTCCAGCAGGGCGTCGCTACCTATGTGGGCCTTGACCGGATAGACCTTGCTCTCGCTCATCTCTCACTCCTGTGAATACATTTTTGTAATGATTGAGTAACAACTTATACCTTTGGCACGGGAGGGCAATTAGACTTTTGGATAGCGACGAGCGAAGGAGGGGCGCCACTGAGCGCCCCTGACGGGAGCAAGATGAAGGGAGTAAACGAAAGGGAGCCTGGCGCTCCCTTCTTCATTGGATCCCTGTCGGCCACCGTCAGCGCTGGGGGGTGAGCATGGAGGTCATGCGGGGTTCGGATAGGGGGTGGCTGAACAGGTAGCCCTGGCCCTCCTCGCAGCGCAGAGACTGCAAGAACTGGCGCTGGGGCTGGGTCTCTATCCCTTCCGCCGTGACCGCTATGCCGAGGCTGTCGGCCAGGCTGACGATGGTGCGGCACAGCTCTCGGCTGTGCTTGTCATCGGGCAGCGCCTGCACGAAGGCCCGGTCTATCTTGATGCGATCGATGGGCAGGCTTTTGAGCAGGCTCAGGGAGGAGAAGCCGGTGCCAAAGTCGTCGATGGCGATCTGCACTCCCAGCGCCTTGAGGCGGGTAAAGAGGCGCAGGCTCTGATCCACGCTCTGGATGATGCTCTCGGTGACCTCGATCTCCAGCCGCTCTGCCGGGAAGCCGGTCTGCGCCAGGATGGCGGTGACCCTGTCCACGTAGTCGGGGGAGCGCATCTCCCTGACCGATACATTGACGGACAGCCTGGGCACGGCAAACCCCTCCGCCAGCCATCGCTGTCCCTGCTGACAGGCGGTGCGCATCACCCATTCACCCAATTGCTCTATCAGGCCGCACTCCTCGGCCACCGGAATGAAGCGGGCGGGAGAGATCATGCCCTCGCTCGGGTGCTGCCAGCGCACCAGGACCTCGAGGCCGCTGAGGCTGTCATCGGCCAGATCCGTCATGGGCTGGTACAGCAGGCGAAACTGTTGCAGCTCCATGGCGTTGATCAGCCCCTGCTCCAGGGCCATCCGCTCCCTCATCTGCGTCATCATATCGGGGGAGTAGAACAGATGGCCGTTGCGGCCCCGGCGCTTGGCCTCATGCATGGCATTGTCCGCCGCACTGATGAGGCTGTCCGGGGTCAGGCCATGATCCGGATAGAGGGCGACGCCTATGCTGGCCGAGAGCCTCACCCGCTCCTGCCCTATGTCGGCCGGATCGTGGAGCCTGTGTTGCAGCCGCTCGATCAGCCCCTTCAGGTCTTGGGGCTGCCCGATGTCGGGCAGCAGCACCAGAAATTCGTCTGCGCCGAGTCGGGTGGCGAGATCCCCCGGGCGCAGGCTGTGGCGGATGCGCTCCGCCAGCAGCTTGAGCAGCAGATCCCCGGCGCTGTGCCCCAGGTTGTCGTTGATCAGCTTGAAGCCGTCGAGATCGATGAACAGCAGGGCGAGGGGCTGCCGGTTGAGCCTGGCCGTCTCCATCTCCAGTGCGAGCCGCTCCTGCAACAGGCTGCGATTGCCAAGATCGGTGAGGGGGTCGTGATAGGAGAGATGGTGGAGCCTGGCCTCCGCCTGGTAGAGCCGCTGTGCGTGCTGGCTGCTGGTCTCCTGGATCTCCCCGGTGAAGCGGGTCAGGCCCAGGTAGGCGCGGGGATCCTGGGTGAGGTCGCGGGCAATGAGGAAGATGCCATTGAAGAGCCCTGTTGCGTCCATCAGGGGGCTGCAGCTCATCTGCCAGCGCCTCGGCCCGCCGGGGCGGGAGACATGGATACAGCCGAGATCCAGCTCGGCCCGGGGGGCGCCATTGAGCAACTGCTTGAGCCGGGGGAGCAGCATGGGTGCCTGGGTCGGGGTGATCTCAAACAGCGTCTTGCCGAGGTGATCCCCCTGCACCAGACCGCTCAGCTCGGTGAAGATACCGTTGACGCCACGGCACCTGAAGTCACGATCGAAGACCCCAATCCCAAAGGGCGCCAGTTCGAACAGTTGTTGCCATTCATGAAGGGATAACGGGCCTGACAAATGCTGTGTCTGAACCGATTCGGGTAGCACTTTTTCCATGGAGGCTCCTGAATTGATTTCTTTGTCACTTATACGGCTGTGTCAGTATGGCAGGAAGTTTCAAGAGGGAGAGAATGTCAGGGAATGATGTTAAATCAAGGGGATGTCAGCCTTTCTGGCGACCGAATGCCTGAATGCCGCGCACAAATACCAGCCAGCCGAGCAGGTGGAATGGCAGCGCGAGCAGGTATAGAACCAGGAAGTGCGACTCGCTGCCGCTGCTGTTGATGAAGCCTATCCAGGCCACCAGCAGGGTCAGCATGCCCGCTATCTGGAAGCGGCGGCGCAGCACCACTTCAACCCCGAGGTTGGCAAGGTAGAGGGTGAGCAGGATGCCACCGAAACCGGTGAGTTGGGCGCTGCCGTAGAGCTCCCTGTCCGGGTTGAACAGCAGGGCAACGAGAGGGGTGATGCCCTGATCTTGCGGGATCAGGGCCAGCAGCCAGCATGCAATAAGAAGCAGGGCTGTCTTCATGCGAGGCTTAATCGGCGGACTGCGCCGGCTTGACCAGGCTGAGGTAGTTGGCATCCATAGTAAGGAATACCCCCAGCAGGCGGGCGCTGGCGCCGTAGAAGCCAAACCGGTCGGCGGCGCGACAGGCACTTTCGAACTTGTCGAACCAGCCCAGCAGGTGGCCGTGCAGCAGCGCTTCCTGCTCGTCGAGCCAGCGTTCCCGCTCGGCCGCGCTCTTTGCTTCCGCTGCGCGAATGATGAGGTTGCCCATCAGATCCAGCTCGATGGCCAGGTGATCGGCAGGCTCTTTGTATTTATCGCTGACATTGATGCCGAGGCGATCGAGGCGAGCCTGCATCTCGGCCATGGGGGCCTGCATCAGCAACTTGGCCTCACCGCGGTAGAGGGACTCGTAGGGCAGGGCGCCCTGCTTGGGATCCACCAGGAAGAGGCCGGCGAAGTCGGCGGCGAGCTCCAGCTGGCGATCTGTACGCACCAGCAGGCGAGCGATGGCGTCATTGAGCTCGGCCACGGCCTCGCGCATGGGGTCCAGGGTGGAGAGGCTCTTCAGGAAGCTTCGCACATCATAGGTGTCATATTCGGCGATCTGCTCATCACTGAGTTCGGCGGCGAACAGGGTGGCGAACCACCAGTAAAGCTCGGCCCGGCGTTCGCTGGTAGCCATAAATTCCTGCATTTATCCTCCGTGGATGACAATCGGGAGCCTTGATGGCTCCCGATTCTAACGACTTTAAAAATAAAGGAAACTCAAGGGGGCGCTTTCGTCCTCCCGGGGTCAGAGCGCCGGGAACATGGGGTCGATGCCCTTGACCGATTCCGGCGCGCCGAACGCAGTGACGGCAGGTGCCTGCCCGCGGAACTTCTCGATCTCCACCAGCGCGGTATGGGCCGTGGTGGCCTGCGCCAGGCTGGAGGAGCCGATATCGGCGGTCAGCACGTTGGGGTCACCATAGGTACAGAGAGTGCCGACCTTGCCGCCCTCCTGCGGACCATACCAGGCCCCTTCCTGAATGCGCACCACGCCGCGGGCGTAGTCATCGCTCACCACCAGCCCGGCCAGCACCTGACCGCGGCTGTTGAACACCCGCACCAGATCGCCGTCCTTGAGGCCACGGGAGTTGGCATCCTGCGGATTCATATAGACAGGCTCGCGACCCTGTACTGTATAGGTGGCGCGGTAGTTATCGGAGGAGCAGAGCTGGCTGTGCAGTCGCTTGTCCGGGTGGCAGGATTGCAGGTGCAGCGGGAAACGCGCGCTGCCCGGCCCGCCGTGAGAGCGCTCGTAGGGTTCGATCCAGACCGGGTGGCCCGGACAATCCGCATAGCCGTAGTCGGCGATGGTCTTGGAGTAGATCTCGATAAGGCCAGACGGGGTACCGAGGGGTTCCAGATCCGGCTCCTGACGGAACGACTCGTGGCGTACCCAGGGCTGGCCCGCCGGGAAGGTGACGAAACCTTCGCCGTGCCAGAATTGGCTGAAACGGGGCAGACGGATGCCGATGCCACGGCCTTGCAGGCGGGCATCGTCATAGATGCTCTGGATCCACTCCAGCTTGCTCTTGCCGCCGGTGAATTCGGCCTCGCGACCGAAGCGACGACAGAGATCGGCGAAGATGTCGTAGTCATCGCGCGCCTCGAACAGCGGCTCCACCACCTTGTACATGGCCAGAATGCCGGCATTGGAGTGAGAGCCCCACTGCTCGATGTCATCCCGCTCATAAGTGGTGGTGGCGGGCAGCACGATGTCGGCGAAGCGGCAGCTGGCGGTCCACTGGTGATCGATGCTGACCACGGTTTCCAGCTTGCGCCAGGCGGCGACCATCTTGTTGCGATCCTGCTGGTGGTGGAACGGGTTGTTGCCGCAGAACACCGCCATCTTCATGTGGGGGTAGGTGATGGTCTGGCCGTTGAAGGCAATCTGCTTGCCCGGATTGAGGATGCAGTCGACGAAACGGGCCACCGGAATGAATTTGGAGTAGCCCTTCCAGTCGCCGTCATGGCGCGGCTTGACCCCGGGAATGACCGAGCTGAAACCGGACATGATGGGGCCGCTGGAGGTGATGGTACCCGCCCCGTTGTAGTGCCAGCCAAAGCCGTAACCACCGCCCGGCAGACCGATCTGGCCAATCATCGAGGCCAGTACCACCAGCATCCAGGCGTACTGTTCGCCGTGGTGCATGCGCTGTACACACCAGCCGCCGATGAGCTGGGTACGGCCGCTGCTCATGGCGCGGGCCAGCTCGCGGATGGTCTCGGCAGGTACGCCACAGATGGCGGCGGCCCACTCGGCATCCTTCACCTGACCATCGCTGGTGCCCAGCAGGTAGGGCAGGAACTTGTCAAAGCCGGTGGTGTAGTTCTTCAGGAACGCCTCGTCGTGGCGCTTCTCGCTGTAGAGGGTGTGGGCGATGCCCAGCATCAGCGGTACATCGGTCTGCGGATTCAGGGTCACCTGATCGCAATTGAGGTACTTCTGGGTCTTGGATTTGACCGGGTCGACGCTGATGACCCGGATCTCGCCCTTGGCCACCTTCTCTTTGAGCTGCGCCCAGTAGTCGTAGACGCTGTGATCCGGCACCAGCCAGCCCACTTGCAGGTTCTTGATGGGATCGGAGCCCCAGATAACGATGGTCTTGCTGTGTTCCAGCACCAGTGGCCAGGAGGTTTGCTGCTCATACACCTCCATGGCGCCCGCCACGTGGGGCAGGATCACCTGGGCGGCACCGGTGGAGTAGTCACCGGCCTTGGCCAGATAGGTGCCGTGCAGGTTCATGGCGCGTCCCAGCATGGCGCCGGCTGAGTGCAGCTTGCCCACCGACTGCCAGCCGGAGTGACCGGCATAGAGGGCGCTCGGGCCATAGGTTTTCTGCACCCGTTCCAGCTCGTGATAGAAGAAGTCCAGCGCCTGTGACCAGGTGACCCGCACAAAGCGGTTCTGGCCGCGTTCGCTGGTGTCGGACTGGTGGCCCTTGCGCAGCCAGTCCAGTCGCACCATGGGATAGCGGATGCGGGAGGGGTTGTAGACCACCTCACTCAGGGCCTTGAGCATCTCGGTGGGGTGCTTGTCGTGCTCGAATGGCAGGGTCTCGACCCAGCGGCCATCGACCACCCGGGCGCGGAAGGCGCCCCAGTGGGAACCGGACTGCACCAGCTTGTCGCCGGACTCGGCGGCCATCACGGCGCGACCGAGCAGGGAGGGGCCGATCAGGGCAGAGGCACCGCTGGCCAGCAAGCCACCCAGAAAACCACGACGGGAAATATTGATCATCTTGTTATTCCTCTCTCGGATCCGGAACTCGAATCCGGAATTAGTGGCTGCCCTGACCACCGGTATCGGCGGCATGGTTTTGCAGGTATTTGAGCAGGGTGCGCTCCTCTTCCTTGCTCAGGCGATAGTAGGCAGACATCGCCTTGAGCCCCGAGATCCAGCCGTTGGCAGTGAAGTGAGCGGGATCCGGCGCGCCGTGGCAGGAGTTGCAGGTGGATTTGTACATCTCGCCGGCGTAATCCCAGATTGGCTTGAGTGAGGACTCAAAGCCCTTGCCATCGACCCAGGCCTGCACTTGAACCTGTTCCCACTTGATATAGGTGGCGCTGTCGGTCTCCTGCTTGAGCACTGTCTCGCTCGCTTTCAGCTCGTCACGGACGGTGGCGACAAAGACCCGCTTGCCCATGTATTCGCTCAGTACCCGGCCCTTGCCGTCGCTCTCGCGCCACCCTTCGATGGTCACCTTGAGGCGATCGCCGCTGCGGGCCACTACCTCGATGCGGGAGGCGGGCAGCAGCTTGCCGACCGGTTCGTTGCTCTGTTCGCTGGCGTAGAGATCTTTTTCACCCAGGTTGTAGAGGGTCTCGGCGGCCGGTGCCTGTTGCGCGTCGTTGGCCAGGGTGGCGTAAGTGGCCCGGAAGCCGCCCGCCATGTTGGGCAGTTCGTGGGCGATGCCCTTGTGGCACTCGATGCAGTTCATGTTCTTCGCCGCCGCATCTTTCATCGCCAGCGCTGCCGCCGGGGACTGCTTGGCGTGATCCATGTTGTCGTAGCTATGGCAGGACTTGCAGGTCTTGGAGTTCTGGCGGCTCATCCGGGCCCACACTTTCTCGGCCAGATGCAGGCGCCGGTCCTCGAACTTCTCCTGGGTGTCGATGCTGTGGCCTATGTACTCCTGATAGAGGTCGTTGGCCGCCTCCATCTTGCGGGCCACCTTGCCGACAAAATCCTTCGGCTGGTGACAGTCGGTGCAGACCGCCTGCACCCCGGAGGCATTCTTGAAGTGGATGGACTCCTTGTACTCCGGATAGACGGTGTCTTTCATGGAGTGGCAGGAGATGCAGAATTCGAGGCTGCTGGTTTTCTCAAAGCCATAGTGCAGGCCGACGGTGCCCGCGAGGGTGACGCCGACGCCCACCAGAAGCAGCGCCAGTACCGACCAGCGACGGCTGGGGGTGCGCAGGAAGTGCCACAGTTTTTTCATCATGCTCTCTCACATCACTTTTTTGATGGGGGCCATGATAGGGAGGCGTTGTGAACAGGGCTGCCGCCACAAATTAATGAAATAGGGGTATTTATGACAAAATGTGAATAGAATAATCCTCCCTTGTCGACCATCGTGAACCCTGCCCATGAGCTACCACATTCTGGTTGTTGAAGATGATGCGGTTACCCGCGAGAAGCTGACCGGCTATTTCGAGCGGGAGGGCTATCGGGTGACGGCGGTCGAAAATGGCCAGGAGATGCGCGCCGTGCTGGCGGAGCAGACGGTCGATCTGGTGATGCTGGATATCAACCTGCCGGGGGAAGATGGTCTGCTGCTGACCCGTGAACTGCGGGCACGCAGCACTGTGGGGATCATTCTGGTCACCGGCCGCAGCGATGCGGTGGACCGGATTGTCGGCCTCGAGATGGGCGCCGATGACTATGTCACCAAGCCGTTCGAGCTGCGGGAGTTGCTGGTGCGGGTCAAGAACCTGCTGTGGCGGATCTCGCTGGCGGCCGCCGCGCCGAGCGAGCCTGCGGTCGTTGACGATGCGGTGCGCTTTGGCCCCTGGCGGTTTGACATTCCCCGTCGCCAGCTCAGCAAGGACGGAGTGCCGGTGCGTCTGACCAAGGCCGAATATGAAGTGCTGGTGGCCTTTGTCGCCCATGCCGGGCGGGTGCTCAGTCGGGAGCGGATCCTGACCCTCATCAGCCATCGCGGCGATGGCCCGAGCGATCGCACCATCGACGTGCTGATCCGGCGGCTGCGGGGCAAGATGGAAGCAGATCCCCGGGATCCCCAGTTGTTTGTCACCGTCCATGGTGAAGGCTATCTGTTTGCTGGCGAGATAGCCTCCTGAATCAGGCGTGGTGGCCTTGGTCTGTCTAACTCGCGAGGATCAGACCGGCGGGCGGGTATCAAATTGCGGACAGTCGTCGCCAATCTGGTGCCAGGGTGCCTTGGAGCCGACAAAGATATGAAATGCGGGTCGCTGGCTTGGCACATCGTCCAGCACCCCGAGGCGCAGGTTGATCTTGCCGCTGCTGCTCTTCTGGCTGAACAGGCTGGAGCCGCAGTGACGACAGAAGGCCAGGGTGGTCTCTGCCGATTTCTGGTAGCGGCTGATGGCATCAATGCCCTTTACGATGGTGACCTTGTTGCCATCCAGTCCGCCGACCGAGGCGTAATCTCCCCCTGAAAACTTGCGGCATTCGCCGCAGTGGCAGTTACCCATATAGTCGAATTGATCCGGCAGGGTCAGGGCAACGGCGCCGCACAGGCAGCTGGCATGTAACACTTTCATCTCTTCTCCTTGAGTGTGCTAATCGGATTTTGGACGGCTATTCGACCCGATAGACGGGACGAAAAGCGCCATCCGAGAGGGAGTCGGCGGGGTCGGCCAGCGGCGCAGACAGCGTCAGAATGGGTGGCCCCATCACCCGTGGGCACTGCTGTGCACTAGCATCCGGGTGTTGCAGAAGGCAGACCGCCTGAGCGACCGCAAGACGCCCCTGCAGCCGCATCTGATCGCTGTTGGCGGCCAGGATCTTGCCCCGGCGCAGGCCACGCTGTACCCCGTGACTGAAGTAGGTGCTCAGCACTTGGGGCCTGTCGAGATGGCGCTGCGCCAGCTCGTTGACCGCCACTTCGGCTGCGATGGCGCCCCCCACCAGATAGTCGAGATCCGGATAGCGGGTCAGGGTCTGCTGCACCAGCGTGCGCTGGATTTCCCGGCTGTTGTCGCCGCGCTTGGTGGTGACCAGCTTGATGGCGCTCCCCTTGATGGCATCGGCAAAGCCAGGCTCCACGAAGTTGTTGCCGCCACTCGCCTGCGGGCCGGGGAAGAGGGCGACCGAGACCGGTTTGCTGTCGGCGGGGTGGCGCTGCGCCAGCCAGTGGCCGATTTGCCAGCCCATCTGGTACCAGGATACCCCCACCTTGGCCTGCACCAGACCGGTGGGCAGATCGTTGACCAGACCAAAGACCGGCAGCGGCGTGGCAGTGATCGCCTCGCGCAAGCCCTGATAGCTCACCGCGCCGAGCAAGATGGTGTCGCTCCCTTCCTGCACGCACCGCTGCAACTGCTGGCGCTGCTCGACGAGGGCGCCGTAGCCCCCCGCTTCGTGGATCTGCAATTTGATCCCCAGCCGTTTCGCCTCTTCCACCATGCCCTGATTGACCGACAGCCAATAGGCGTCGCGCAGATGGGGGTAGAGGGCACAGAGGGTCAGCGGTTTGGTTGCGGCGGCGGGTTCCGGCCACTGCTGGCGCAGCGGTTGGCCGCTGAATTCGCCGCCAGGCCAGAGATCGACCGCAAAGGCGAGGGCGGCGCGAGGAAGCGTGAGCAACCACATTAGCAACAGCAGGGAGAGATAGACGCTTCGCATGGTCAGGGGTTTTGTTAAAGTGTTGAGCCATATTATCCGGTCAAAGCCGACCACAACCAAGGGACTTCCCGTGAGAATCTTTTCCGGCCTCGGTGGCAAGTTGCTGCTGGCCTTCTCCCTGATGGCATTACTCACTCTGAGTGCCTCCCTGCTGGGCTGGGTGGGGCTTAGCCATCTGCGCCAGCTGGAGCAAGGGGTGCAGCAGACCCTGGCCGATCAGGAGCTGGCACGCACGCTCTCTCGCCTCAGCGGCGAGATCCAGAGCGCGTCACGGCTGCTGGCCACCGCAACCAGCGAGCAGGAGCGGGAGCATCAGGGACGCTTGCTCACTCTGCAGGGGCAACAGCTTCAGCAGGTGCTGGCACTACTTGGCCGTGGCCAGGGTTCAACAAGCCTCGATCAGCTCAGCCAGAGCATCATCGGCAATCTGGGTCAGCAGGGTTGGCTGGTGGGAGAGCGACTGACCCTGATGGCGCAGGGTGAGGCACAGCGGGCCCGTCTGGTGGCGGCAGCCGGGCAGATCGCCGAGCTGGCGCGCAGCCAGATGGAGAACGCCGAAACCGTGATGGTGGCGGGATTGGGCTCCCTCTACCAACAGCAAGGTACGCAGGCGGCCCGGACGCTGGATCGCTTGCTGGAGCAGGATCTCGACTGGCTGGAGCAGATGACCGAGCTGCGTCATCGCACTTTGATGCAGCAGCAGCGCATTGAGGAGATGTGGCGCAGCGAACGACAGGAGCAACTGCAAACACTGCTGCACGATGGGCAGCGGGAGCTGGCCATCTTGCAACTGCGGGCCGGGGCGGTGACCGATCCGGCCCGTCGGCAGGCGGTGGAGCAGGCGCTGACCGTGTTGGCGCAGAGCGACAAGCTGGTGCAACTGCGCAGCGACTGGCTCGGCAAGGGGGAGGCGCTGCAGGTGCTGGCCAGCGCCAATGAGGCCCTGATGAGCAGTCTCAACCAGCAGGTCGGTGAGCTGGTCAGCCGTGCCCGCGATTCGTTGGGGCAGAGCCAGCAGGCGCTAAGCCAGCGCCTCAGACTGCTGGAGCAGGCGTTGATGGGCATTGGCCTGCTCACCCTGCTACTGCTGATGCTGCTGATGTGGCGCATGGTCTACGGCCGGATCGTTTGGCCGCTGCAACATGTGGTGGCGGGCATGAGCCGGTTGGCGCGAGGGGATCTGGCTCCCCTTGACCCGATCGCCAGTGCGGGCCGTGACGAGCTGGCGGAGCTGGGACGTGCCCTGCAGGTGTTTCGTGACAACGCGGTCGAGCTGGGCCGCCATCAGCGCGAGCTGGAATCGCGGGTCGAGGAGCGCACCGGCCAGCTCAGCCACGCCAACCTGCGCCTCAACGAAGAGGTGGAGAAGCAGCGGCAGGCCCGCGCCGAGGCGGAGCAGGCCAATCGTGCCAAGTCGGTCTTTCTCGCCACCATGAGCCACGAGATCCGCACCCCCATGAACGGCATTCTGGGGGGGCTGACCCTGCTGGAAGATACCCACC
>ERZ724515.699-NODE-699-length-13491-cov-13.590354_pt1 | contig 13491 bp, 9 predicted proteins | sample MGYA00376048_ERZ724515 | MGnify/ENA primary metagenome ERZ724515 (study PRJEB28724, sample SAMN07190885) | wastewater metagenome | isolation source: influent of sewage treatment plant in Hong Hong | place: Hong Kong | collected 2016-03-17 ... | reverse complement strand
CCGAGCACACCACCATCCACTGGCACGGCCAGCGCCTGCCCAACGGCATGGACGGTGTGGGCGGGCTGAACCAGCCAGCCATCCCTATGGGCAAGACCTTTGTGTACGAGTTCGAGGCGCGCCGCCCCGGCACGTTCATGTACCACCCGCACGCCGACGAGATGGTGCAGATGGCCATGGGCATGATGGGCCTGTGGATCACCCACCCCAAGGGTACCCACCCGCACATCGCCAAGGTGCAGCGCGACTACGCCTTCCTGCTCAATGCCTTCGATGTGGAGCCCGGCAGCAAGACCCCCAAGGTCAACACCATGCTGGACCACAACATCTGGTGCTGGAACAGCCGCGTCTTCCCCGCCATCAGCCCATTGGTGGCACGCCAAGGAGAGCGGGTGCGCATCCGCGTGGGCAACCTCACCATGACGAACCACCCCATCCACATCCACGGGCACGAGTTTGAAGTGACCGGCACCGATGGCGGCCCCGTGCCCAAAAGCGCGCGCTGGCCCGAGGTGACCACCGACGTGGCCGTGGGGCAGATGCGGCAGATCGAGCTGATGGCCGACGAGCCGGGTGACTGGGCCCTGCACTGCCACAAGAGCCACCACACCATGGGCGCCATGGGCCACGCCGTGCCCACCATGATCGGCGTTCAGCATGCGGGCCTGGTGGGCAAGATCCAGAAGATCGTGCCCGACTACATGGTGATGGGCGAGCGCGGCATGGCCGACATGGGCGCCATGGAAATGCCCCTGCCCGACAACACCTTCCCCATGATGACCGGCACCGGCCCCTTTGGCCCGCTGGAGATGGGCGGCATGTTCACCACCTTCAAGGTGCGCGCCAACCAGCCGGCGGGCGACTACCGCGACCCCGGCGACTACGCCCAGCCCGCAGGCACCCAGGCCTACGAATGGCAAGGCGCCCCCGCCCACACCCCACGCCCCGCGCGTGCCGACACGCCCGGCACGGTGCCCGGCGCAGCCACCGCCCGCAAGCCCGCTGCCAGCAGCCACCAGCACTGAACCCTGAACACGCCATGAAAACTATCAAATTAATAGCTGCCTGCGCTTTATTCATGGGCGCTACAGCCAGTTTTAGTCATGAAAGCATGCCCCATGCTGCCAAACCGGCCGCGATCAAGGAACAAAAAGAATGGGGCATTGCCGGCGACGCCAAGGCCGTGACCCGCACCATCACCCTGCGCATGGGCGACGACATGCGCTTTACCCCAAGCCATATCGAAGTGCGCGAGGGTGAAACCGTGCGCCTGCGGGCCCAGAACCAGGGCAAGGTGATGCACGAAATCGTCATCGGCACCAAGACCGAGCTGGACCAGCACGCCGAGATGATGGCGAAGCACCCTGGCATGGAGCACGACGAGCCGTACATGGCCCACGTCAAACCCGGCCAGCGCGGCGACATCGTGTGGCACTTCAACCGCCCAGGCACTTTTGACTTTGCCTGCCTGATCGCGGGCCACTACCAGGCGGGCATGACCGGCACCATCACCGTGCTGCCCCGCGCCCATTGAACAATCCCCCGGAGATCCTCATGCAACCAATCAGCACCCCCTCCCGCACTGCTCCCACCCTCAGCCGCCGCCAGTGGCTGACCACCACGCTGACGCTGCTCGGCGCTGGTACGGTGGCGGCACTGGCCCCGTCCTTGGCACGCGCTGCCGGGCCTGCCCCTACGCCGGTCGAGGTGTGGAAAGACCCCAACTGCGGCTGCTGCAAGGATTGGGTGGACCACATGCAGGCCAATGGATTCAAGGTGACCGTGCACGAAACCGGCAACAACGCCGTGCGCGCACGGCTGGGCCTGCCGCAAAAGCTGGGCTCGTGCCACACCGCCCTGGTGGGCGGCTACGTGGTGGAAGGCCATGTGCCCGCCAGCGATGTGCGCGCCCTGCTGCAGCAAAAGCCCAAGGCCCTGGGCCTCGCCGTGCCCGGCATGCCCGTAGGCTCGCCCGGCATGGACGGCGCCGTGTATGGCGACCGCCGCGACCCCTACGACGTGCTGCTGGTGGCGCACGACGGCAGCACCCGTGTTTTCAAGAGCTACAACAAAAAGGCTTCCACATGACCTCCTTGCCCAAATCCCTCCCGCAGTGCTTTGCGCTGCTTGCCGCAGCCCTGCTCACCAGCACCCACGCATTAGCACAGCCCCCTGCGGCCGACAGCCACGCGGCGCATCACACAGCAGCCACCAACGCACAGCAGGCCGAATTGAGCGAAGGCGAGGTCACCCGGGTGGACGTTGCCGCCCTCAAAGTCACGCTGCGCCATGGCGAGCTCAAGAACCTCAACATGCCGCCCATGACCATGGTGTTCCGTGTGCAGGACGCCGCCCTGCTCGCGCCGCTCAAGGCGGGCGACAAGGTGCGCTTTCGGGCAGAGCAGGTCAAGGGCGCTTACTACGCCACGCGCATCGAAAAGGCCCAGTGAATGGCCGCAGCGGGGAGGAGCCGGTAGAAGCGGGGCCACCATAATCAGGCCCCATGAACGCCCCCTTCCCCGCTGGCGACGCCGGCAGCATCACCCGCGTGGCCGGCATTGAAGTCGGCCATTTCACCGACACCCGCCGGCCCACCGGCTGCACCGTGGTCATGGCGCGCGAGGGCGCCGTGGCCGGGGTGGACGTGCGCGGCGCCGCTCCCGGCACGCGCGAAACCGACCTGCTGCACCCCTCCAACCTGGTGGACAAGGTGCACGCCATCATGCTCGCTGGCGGCAGCGCCTGGGGGCTGGAAGCCGCCACGGGTGCGGTGCGCTGGCTGGAAGAGCGCGGCGTGGGCCTGGACGTGGCCGTGGGCCGCCTGCCCATCGTGCCTGCGGCCGTGCTGTTTGACCTGCTGGTGGGCGACATGCGCATTCGCCCCGATGCCGCAGCGGGCTACGCCGCGTGCGCCGCAGCGTCCAGCGCCGACCCGGCCGAAGGCAATGTGGGCGCTGGGGCCGGTGCCGTGGTGGGCAAGGTCTTTGGCATCCAGCACGCCATGAAGGGCGGCGTGGGTACGGCGTCCGTCACCGTGGATGGTGTGACGGTGGGTGCCCTCATCGCCTGCAACGCCCTGGGCGACGTGATCGACCCCGACACCGCCCAGGTGATGGCGGGCGCACGCACCGACGATGGCCGGGCACTGCGCGACACGCGCCGCGCCCTGCTCTGCGGCCAGCCGCCCCAGCCCTTGCTGGCGGGCACCAACACCACCATCGGCGTCGTGGCCACCGATGCCATCCTGACCAAAGCACAGGCGCACCGCCTGGCCATTTCCGCGCACGACGGTCTGGCACGCAGCATCAACCCGGTGCACACCATGTCGGACGGCGACACCCTGTTCAGCCTGGGCACGGGCCGTGCGGGCAAAAGCCTGGGCATGATGGTGCTGGCCACCATGGCGGCCGAAGCCACCGCGCGCGCCACCGTCCGGGCAGTGCAGGCGGCACGTTCTGTCACCACCGCAGACGGCCTGTACCTGCCAGCCATGGCAGACTTGCGCGGCTGATTCTGCGGCGGGCACCAGCCGGTGCACCGCCTGCTTTCTTTTTTCCATGGGTGCCCCCCGTTATGTCCCCCCGCATGTCCAAGGCGCTGCGCTCTGCGTTGCTGTCGTTTCGTGATCTGGTCCTGTCTGCTGGGCCCCTGGCCTTCCTGGCGGTGGGCCTGTTGGTGCTGGCCTATTGGTGGCTCAACCCCACCCCGCCCAAATCGGTCACGCTGGCCACTGGCCCCGCACAAAGCGCTTACGAAGAGTTTGGCAAGCGCTACCAGAAAGCGCTGGCCGCCGAGGGCATTGAAGTGCGGTTGTTGCCCAGCGATGGCTCGTCGGCCAACCTGCAACTGCTGCGAGACGGCCAGGCAGACCTGGCATTTGTGCAAGGCGGCACGGCCGAGCTGCTGCCGGACGACCCGGAAAACCTGGTGTCGCTGGGCAGCCTGTTTGTGGAGCCGGTGTGGGTGTTCTACCGCACCGAAGCCGCCCAGCGCATGTACGAGCGCCCCCGGCTGGACGGGCTGCGGCAATTGCGCGGCATGCGGGTGAATGTGGGTTCGGAAGGCAGTGGCGTGCCCTGGCTCATGAACCAGTTGCTGGAAGCCAACCGGCTGGAGGCGGGTGCCGTGACCATGACCCGGCTGGAAGAAACGCCTGCCACTGTCGCCTTCCTGGCGGGCAAGCTGGACGCACTGGTGTTTGCCTCGGCCCCCGAATCGCTGATGGTGCAGATGCTGCTGCAAACCCCCGGCGTGCAGTTGCTCGACATTGCACAGCACGAGGCCTACGCGCGGCGGTTCCCCTTCCTCTCCCCGGTCACCCTGCCCCGGGGTGTGGTGGACCTGGCCAGCAACGTGCCAGCGCGGGACGTGCGCATGGTGGCATCCACCACGTCGCTGCTGGCGCGGGAATCCACCCACCCGGCCTTGCTCACGCTGTTTGCACAGCGCGCGCAACAGGTGCACAGCACGGCAGGCTGGTTCAACCGTGCGCGTGAGTTTCCCAACATGCGCAACAGCGAACTTCCCATCGCCAAAGAGGGCGAGCGGGCCATGAACGAGCCGGTGCCCATGCTGCAGCGCTACCTGCCCTTCTGGCTGGCCAACCTGATTGAGCGGATGTGGCTGGTGCTGGGGATTTTGCTGGCAGCCCTGCTGCCCCTGTCCCGGGTCGTGCCGCCGCTGTACCAGTTCCGGGTGCGCTCGCGCGTCTTCCGCTGGTACGGCCGCCTGCGCGAGATCGAAGACACGGTGGAGTCTGAGCCAGACAAGGCCCCGCAAATGCTGCAGGCGCTCGATGCGCTGGAAGCCCAGGTTGAAAAGGTGACCGTGCCGCTGTCATACGCCGACGAGTTGTACGCCTTGCGCAACCATATCCACCTGATCCGCAAGAAGCTCATGCGGCCCTGAGGGCTTGGCCTGACTCCAAGCCCCCTGCGGCTGGCGTGCCTTGCGTGCGGCCCAGTTGAATCAGCGGCCTTTGGAAACCTTGGGGGGAGTGCGGGACAGGTCAGCCGGTGCCGAATTGGCACTGCGAGACGAGGGCTTGTAGCGAATCACGCGCAGCGTGCCTTCGCTGGCGAGTTTGTCCCGCATGCGGCGCGTCATCGACTGCGTGCTGCCATCGGGCGAGGTGAACAGGAACAGCGTTCCGTTGGGACTGGTCCAGGTGAGCTGCGTGCGCACCGGGCGCTGGTTGGAGATCAATTCCACCCACGCACCCACCACAAAATTGGCAAAGGGGTCTTCAGCCAGGGCTGCAGCCTGGCTGGCGGTGGGCTCCAGCAGCGCCTGGCTGCTGTCCTCTTCCGGCGGAAGTTCCGAGCCCATGCTGTCGCCAGGCTCGGCTACTGCATCGCCCTGTGGCAATGGAATCGAGATGCCAGGCGCTGGGGGAGCTTCAAAGGCCGCCTGGTGCAATGCCACCAGCCTGGCAATGAAAGCGCTGGCCTTGTCCGCCGGGTAATCAATGGAGCGCAGACCTTGGCGCAACTTCGCCAGCATGTCAGGGATGGCGTGGGTCAGGCGCTCCGGCTCCAGCCGGGTCAGTTCGGGCTGGGCACTCCAAAGAAGCAAGGGCACCAGCGCCAGGTATCCCGAGGGGTCATCTTGCTGCCCTTCGGCGCTCACCTGCGCCAGAGCCACCACGTCTGCCCAAGGGCCCGCAGCAAAATCCAGAATATCGGCAGGCACATTGCCTATGTCGTGCAGCTTGCGAATATCGGCCGCCACACGTTCAGCCAGCATGGCCCGTTGCTCAGCCCGCTGACGTGCCTGCTGCTCTGCCGCTTCCTGGGCTTTCTTGCGCTGCTCCTGGGTGTCCCACGCGGAGTACAGTGCCCGCAGAACGGTCTCGAAAGGCGTGGAGTCTTTGATCTGGCTGGCCGCCAAATGGGCCACGCCTTCATTCACCAAGCGCACAAACTGGGCAAAGCCCGGCGCATCTTCGGTAGTGAACGCCAGACTGCGCTGCGTGATCTCATCCAGCAGGCGCCGCGCCGGATGGCCTGCATCCGTGAAGAAACGAGGGTCAAAGCGCACCAATTGTTTGAGCGGCGCCTCCAGCTTCTTTACCGCGAGCTGCATGGGTGGCAGCAGCCGCGCGTCTTGCGCCAGCGTCGCCATCATGTTGGCCACCACGTCGGCCGCCACCGCCGGGGATTCCGTGGGCGCCACAAAAGGAACCGTGTAGATGGGTTGTGCCAACTGCACTGGCGCACGCCAGGCGGACAACGGCGCCGCTGCCTGGGCTCCGCCCGCCAGGCGGTTCACCAGCCGTTCCAGCTGGGCCATGTCTTCCATGGCGTCCACGGCCACGGCAGGAATTGCTGCGTAAGCAGATCCCAATGGGCCAGGTACGCTGGGCATGGCAGCGGGGGCGTTCTCCCAGCGGCTGGCCGGTTGCGCGATCATCTGGGGGGCAACAGCCCCGTAACCGGGCGGATTGAACGGGTCTGCCCCCGCCAGCATCTGGCGCAGAATGCCCACGGTCAGAATGGCTTCCTCCGCCTCTGCCGCCAAGGGGGACTGCTGGGAATCGCCCTGCCACCCGGTAGGCGCACCCATGCCACGGTTGTTGTACCCGGAAGCCCCACCGTATCCGCTGGTGTGCCCGTAGCCCGTGGCATAGCCACCGCCGTAACCCGTGGCCACAGGCTGGGGAGCGCCGTAGCCTGATCGGCCCACCGCACCGCCGGGAGTGCCCAGCACCGCGTATCCCACAGGCTGCACGCCCTGGTCACGCAGCATTTTGGCCATGCGCTGGTACTCACCCTCCAGCAACTTGCCCAATAGGCCTCGCATGTGCTGCATCCAAAGCTGGCGCACCTCAGACGTGGCGCCCGTTTCAGACACAACCCGCTGCAATGCACGGATGTAATTTTCGGGACGCAAGGGGTTGCGCTCGGGCTGCACGCTGCGCAAGCCCTGCGCAGAGCTGACCAGCGTATTGAGTTCTGACAGTACACCTTCGGTCGCATGGGCCGCCAGTTGCTGCGCGCGTGCCAGTTCCACCTGGTCTTGCACTTCGCTGTCGTCCATCAGCGATAGCTCGCCGAAGTCCATGCCAGAGGCATCTGCCGGGCGAACCTTGGCGTTGGCAGGTCCCTCCGCAAAGATCTCCAGCAGCGCCATGGGGTAGCCCTTGAGCAAGGCGGCCTCATGCTGCTTGAGCGCATTCAGCGCATCACTCAGATTGTTGCGCTGCTGGATATTGCGAACCGAGGACTCTTCCTGAGTCAACGCATTGCGCGTGACCTCCACCAGTTTGCCCATGAGCGGCTCGCCTTCGCGCACCGCACTGACAACGCAGGCGCGGAAGACGGTTCTCAGATCGAGCGCTGCCTGGGACATGGTAAGTGAGAGAAAGAGAAGTTTTCGGCTGCAATCCTACTTGACCTGCGGGCGTTGGAGCGCTTACTTGAGCGCCTTGTAACGCATGCGCTTGGGCTTCGCACCTTCTTCGCCCAGGCGCTTTTTCTTGTCGGCTTCGTACTCTTGGTAATTGCCGTCAAAAAACGTCCATTGGCTGTCACCTTCGGCGGCCAGGATGTGCGTGGCAATGCGGTCCAGGAACCAGCGATCGTGGCTGATGACCAACACCGTACCCGCGTATTCCAGCAGGGCATCTTCCAGGGCACGCAGGGTTTCCACGTCCAAGTCGTTCGATGGCTCGTCCAGCAGCAGCACGTTGCCGCCCTGGATCAGCGTTTTGGCCAAGTGCAGACGACCGCGCTCACCACCGGAGAGCATGCCCACCTTCTTTTGCTGATCTCCACCGTTGAAGTTGAAGCGGCCCGCGTAAGCACGGCTGGCCATCTGGAACTTGCCGATGTTGATGATGTCCAGACCGCCGGAGATGTCTTCCCAGACGGTTTTATCGTCCGACAATGAATCACGCGACTGGTCTACGTAGGCCATTTTCACGGTGGAGCCAATGATGACTTCGCCTGCGTCAGGCTGCTCACGGCCTGCAATCAGCTTGAACAGCGTGGATTTACCGGCACCGTTGGGGCCGATGATGCCGACGATGGCGCCTGCAGGGATGTTCATGCTCAGGTTGTCGATCAGGACGCGATCACCAAACGACTTGGTGACGTTCTTGAACTCGATGACCTGGGTGCCCAAGCGGTCGGCCACAGGAATGAAGATTTCCTGCGTTTCGTTGCGCTTTTGGTATTCGAAATCGCTCAATTCCTCGAAGCGGGCAATACGTGCCTTGCTCTTGGCCTGGCGGCCCTTGGCGTTCTGGCGCACCCATTCCAGTTCCTTCTTCAGGGCCTTGGCGCGGGCTTCTTCACCCTTTTGTTCAGACTCCAAACGGGCCTGCTTCTGGTCCAGCCAGGTGCTGTAGTTGCCCTTGTACGGAATGCCGTGACCACGGTCCAGCTCCAGAATCCACTCGGCGGCGTTGTCCAGGAAGTAGCGATCGTGGGTGATGGCCACCACGGTGCCGGGGAAGCGGTGCAGGAACTGTTCCAGCCAGTCCACCGACTCAGCGTCCAAGTGGTTGGTGGGTTCGTCCAGCAGCAGCATGTCAGGCTTGGACAGCAACAGGCGGCACAGCGCAATGCGGCGCTTTTCACCGCCGGAGAGCACGCCCACCTTGGCGTCCCACGGAGGCAGGCGCAGGGCGTCAGCTGCGATTTCCAGTTGGTGCTCGGAATCTGTGCCAGCGGTGGCAATGATGGCCTCCAGACGGGCCTGCTCTGCAGCCAGGGCGTCAAAGTCAGCATCGGGCTCGGCATAGGCGGCGTACACCTCTTCGAGCTTGGCCTTGGCGGCAAAGACCTCACCCATGGCCTCTTCCACGCTTTCACGCACGGTGTGCTCGGGGTTGAGTTGAGGTTCCTGGGGCAGATAGCCAATCTTGATGCCAGGCATCGGGATGGCTTCACCCTCGATCTCCTTGTCCACGCCAGCCATGATCTTGAGCAGCGTTGACTTGCCCGAGCCGTTCAGGCCCAGCACACCAATCTTGGCGCCGGGGAAAAAGCTCAGGGAAATGTCTTTCAAGATCTGGCGCTTGGGGGGCACCGTCTTGCTGACGCGATTCATCGAATAAACGTATTGGGCCATTGCTTGTCTAACCTGCGAAAGTGGGCAGAAATTCTGCGTTCAAACCGAGATTATCGGCCCATGCGACAATAGACGCCGTAATGGGCTCCAGTTGCTCATCACATCAGCAGTTTGCTGGGGACGATGGAATCTCTCTTTCCGGGCTCCCACCTTTGAACCTCATCTGCCTGAGACTGGCTCGGCAACCCTCCCGCGGTTGCGACGACAGGCCGATACCCCGCGCCCCGGACGGGTGCAATCAACGACATGAAATTTGAAGAACTGAATCTGGCCCCTGCCATCCTGAAGGCTGTGCTCGAACAAGGCTATGAGACACCGACCCCCATTCAGGCGCAGGCAATCCCCGCCGTGCTTGAAGGGCATGACCTTCTGGCCGGGGCACAGACCGGCACCGGCAAGACGGCTGCGTTCACCCTGCCGATGCTGCATCGCCTGAGCCAGGGCACAGCCCCCAAGAGCAAATTTGGCGGCAAGGGCATTCGTGCGCTGGTACTCACACCCACCCGTGAACTGGCCGCTCAGGTCGAAGAGTCGGTGCGCGATTACGGAAAATACCTGGACATCAACTCGACCGTGGTGTTTGGCGGTGTGGGCATGAACCCACAGATCGACCGCATCAAGCGCGGGGTGGATGTATTGGTTGCCACGCCCGGGCGTTTGCTCGACCTGCAGCAGCAAGGTTTCCTGGACCTTTCCACAGTTGAAATTCTGGTGCTGGACGAAGCCGACCGCATGCTCGACATGGGGTTCATCCATGACGTCAAAAAGGTGCTCGCCTTAGTACCCAAAGACAAGCAGAGTCTGCTTTTCTCTGCCACGTTCAGCGATGAAATCCGCGAGCTGGCCAACACGCTGCTCAAGAACCCCCAAAGCATCCAGGTCACGCCCAGCAACACCACGGTGCAGCGCATCACCCAGGTGATTCACCCCGTGGGCCGTGGCAAGAAAAAGCAAGTGCTGTTGCACATCATCCAGCAGCACAACTGGAGCCAGGTGCTGGTGTTCACCCGCACCAAATTCGGCGCCAACAATGTGGCTGAGTTCCTCACCAAGAATGGCGTGAGCGCGATGGCACTGCACGGCAACAAGAGCCAGAGCGCCCGCACCCAGGCACTGGCAGGGTTCAAGAGCGGTGAGATCCGCGCCCTGGTAGCCACAGACATTGCGGCCCGCGGCATCGACATCGACGACCTGCCACACGTCGTCAACTACGAGATTCCCAACGTGTCCGAGGACTACGTTCACCGCATCGGCCGCACGGGCCGGGCAGGCGCCACTGGCGAAGCAGTCAGCCTCGTCTGCATGGACGAGGAAGGCTTCATGATGGACATCGAGCGCTTTACCAAGCAGCAAATTCCCGTCCAGGTCATTGAAGGCTTTGGCCCTGAGCCAGGCGAAAAGGCCGAGCCTATCGCCATGGGCCGCCAGACGATCTGGGGTGGTGCAGGCAAGCCACCGAGCCGCGAAGTGATGCAGGCTGCCGCCAAGGCCGCTCGCTCCGAAATGATGGACCGCATTCGTACCAACAAGGCAGCCCAGGGCCAAGGCGAACGCAGCCCTCGCCAAGGCAATGGCGGCGGTGGACGGTCTGGAAATGGCAGCGGCCCACGCAGCCAAGGCCCGAACGCAGGTGGAAGCCGTGCTGGCCAAGGTGGTGGTGCAGGTCGCGGCAACGCTCAACCGGCATCTGCACGCAGCCGTGGCCCACGCCCCGACAATTCCTCTCGCTACGACGATGCACAGCCTCCACGGGCCAATGCCCATCTGGGAACCCACCTCGGACACAGCAACCCCGTCCATCGCAATGGAGGCCACGGCGCGGGTGGACAACCCGACCCCATGCGTACCAGCGTAGACAGCATGGCCGAACGCGGTCGCCGCGGCGGCGGTGGTGGATACCGTAGCGGCGGAGGCGGCTACGGTGGTGGCGGTGGCGGCGGTGGTGGCGGTGGTGGCGGCGGCGGCCGAGGCAACGGACCACGTGGCTCTGGCGGCCCTCGCGGTTCATTCAATCGCTAACCACTCCTCCTGATCAACGCGCCCAGCTCCCATTTTTGTGTGGGAGTTGGGCGCAGTTACATTGGGAGAGGCTTTCACACCAGTGCACTCAGAGCCTGCCTTCGTTCCACAGCAATCAAATGAAGCCATCCAAACCATGAGGCTCATAGCTGAATGGAGGAGCACAAGATAGTGAAGACGCGCAGCGAGGGCGCGCCCAGCGCCAACAGGTAACATCCACAAAACCATGACGACACCAGCGCCCACAACGGCCCTCGAACCATGACCTTGCGTGATCCCTCCCCCGCCCTCAGCCAACAACCCGTCACCAAGGCTCCCTATCGCCTCAGCGCTCGGCGACTCAATGTCATGGCCGCGCTACTCGGGGCGGCGACACTCCTTGGTGCATGCAGCAGTACCCCGCTACCGCCCTGGCCTGCAAACCCTTCGTCGGCTCCGCAAGCCCAGGCCCCCGCACCGCTTCCACGAACAGCAGCGAAGCCCGTCCCACAGCCCTTGGGCGCACCTGCCCGCGTCGCAGAGCCAGTCGCAACGCCCGTTGCACCCACGCCAGTCATCGTCAGCCGCAACGAAGATTCGCTGACGCCGCCGTACAACGCGGCAGTAGCGGCTCGTTTTCCTGAGCCGACCATCCAATACAGCACCCCTGGCCTGGGCAAAGACCGCCGCGCTTTCACAACCAATGCCGAATTGGCCCAATGGCTGAAAGACTTGGCTGGCATGCGCCCAGCCAATGAGGCCCGCCCTCACCTGATCAATCTAGGCACCTCCCAACGCGGCACACCCATCCTTGGATTGCTGCTGACGCGAGCCAAAAGTCCCACCCCAGCGGTCCTGGAATCTGCCGGTCGTCCTACGGTGGTACTGGTGGGGCAGCAACACGGTGATGAACCCGCAAGCGCCGAAGCGCTGCTAGTTCTGGCCAGAGAGTTGGCACCAGGCGGTCTGATGGAAACACTGCTGGACAAAATCAATGTGATTGTTGTGCCACGAGCCAACCCTGACGGAAGTGAAGCGGGCACGCGCGTCACCGCCAATGGGATCGACATGAACAGAGACCATCTGCTCTTGCACACACCAGAAGCCAGAGCCATTGCGCGTCTGGTACGCGACTATCGCCCCATACTGGTCATCGACTCGCATGAATACACAGTGGTCGGCCGATTCCTTGAAAAATTCAACGGCATCCAGAAGTACGACGCACTCCTGCAGCACACCACCACAGCCAACTATCCAGAATTCCTGACCAAGGCCTCGCTGGAGTGGTTTCATGGCCCCATGGTTGCTGCATTGAAGGACCAGGGCCTGAGCAGTGAGTGGTACTACACAACCTCCACCAACCGGGACGATAAATCCATCTCCATGGGTGGTACCCAGCCAGATACCGGGCGCAATGTGCATGGTCTGAAAAATACCGTCAGCCTGCTGGTAGAAACGCGGGGAGTAGGCATCGGTCGCCTGCATGCCCAAAGACGTGTGCACGCCCAGGTCGTGGCCATGACCAGTGCTCTGCGCAGTGCTTCAGAAAAAGTGGGACCCTTGGAGCAGGTTCGCTCCTTTGTCGTCAAAGACACATCTGCCCAAGCCTGCCGCGACCAAATCATCGTGAATGCGGCGGCAACACCCACTCAACGTGATCTCACCTTTCTGGATCCCACGTCGGGCGAAGACCGAACTACACGCGTCGATTGGAACTCATCGCTGACGCTGCGAACCCTTCAAGCCAGAGCTCGGCCCTGTGGATACTGGCTCGATGCCAGTGCGACTTCAGCAGTAGAACGCTTCAAGCTTCTGGGCATTCAGGTCATGCGCGTGGCAGAGGCAGGCTCACTTTTAGTTGAAAAATACGAAGAAACTGCCCGTGAAGTGAGCGAACGGCGCGATGTGCGTGGAGGTATCGCTGGAAGCGGCGAAATCATCCGAGTCAAGGTCAACCCGGTGCGCGCAGCGATGGATGTTCCTGCGCAGAGCTACTACATTCCTCTGAATCAGCCCCTTGCAAACCTCGCTGTCGCGGCACTGGAGCCCGACACGCAAAACAGCTATTTCGCCAACCGCCTGGTGGACGACTTGAACCACACTGCCCGCGTGATGGCGACGCCAGCATTGGTGTTTGAGGAAATCGACTGACCGAAAGACTACCAGGCGCAGGTTCAACAACCTGGTGATCCATTGACGGATTGTTTAGGGCTGCGCTTACCGCTGGGCTTGCTTCGGTGGTGCCTGTAGCGGGTTATCATCGCAGCTTGCGACGGTAGAGCAAACTTGCTCCATCTTGGAGAATTTGGATTATCCCCAAGTCCACCGCCACATCCCAAACTGCCCGTAGCTCAACCGGATAGAGCAATTGCCTTCTAAGCAATAGGTCGGGGGTTCGAGTCCCTCCGGGCAGGCCAA
>ERZ724515.695-NODE-695-length-13550-cov-10.001112_pt1 | contig 13550 bp, 17 predicted proteins | sample MGYA00376048_ERZ724515 | MGnify/ENA primary metagenome ERZ724515 (study PRJEB28724, sample SAMN07190885) | wastewater metagenome | isolation source: influent of sewage treatment plant in Hong Hong | place: Hong Kong | collected 2016-03-17 ... | reverse complement strand
TTGGTTTTTCAATACTTATTGTTGGATATTTATTAAATTATTTAGTAGGATAAAAAATGAAAATAGAGATTTTAGGCACAGGATGTAGCAAATGTAAAGCCTTAGAAGATGCTACGAGAAAAGCAGTTTCACAAATTGGTGGATTTCATGAAATAGTTAAAGTTGAAGATATAGTAGAAATTATGAATTATGGAGTTATGAGTACACCTGCTTTGGTTGTTGATGGTAAAGTTAAATCAGCTGGAAAATTACTAAGTATAGATGAAGTTGTATCACTAATTATTGGAAAGTAATTCATATATTTTGGCTTGTTGTCAAAAGATAAATAAAGCAAATGCTTTATTTATTCTATTTTTTTTCTAAATCTATTTCGTAGTTTTCTAAACTAGAAGCAGGAAGGGCTTTTGAGAAATAAAAACCTTGAACAACATTTATATTACTTTCTTTGACAATTTTTATCTCTTTTTCTGTCTCAATACCCTCTGCAACAATCTCAAAATTTTGATTTTTACACATAGTAGCTATATTTTTATAAAGTGTTTCACCTGATTTAGTTTTAGCATTTAAAATTAAATTTCTATCCAATTTTATAAAATCCATTGGTAAAATATTTAGATATTGTAAACATGAAAAACCAGAACCAAAATCATCAATATAAATTTTAAATCCATTTTCTCTGAGTTTTTCTATATTTTTAATAAATAAATTCATCTCTTTGGCAAAAGTTCTCTCCAAAATTTCAATACTTACTTTGAAGCCTTTAAATTCATCTATTATTTTTTGAACAATATTTTCATTGCAGATTGATTCAGGAGAGATATTAATACTTACTTTTGGATAAAAATTTCTTTCTTTCCAAATAAGTAAATCTTTTTTCAATTGATTTATAACCCAAATATCAATTATTCTTTCAAAGCCAATTTGCTCAATCTTGCTAATAAAATATGGTCCTACAATATCTCCATCGCTTTTTTTAAATCTAAGTAATGCTTCATATCCCCTAACTTTTATATTTCTTATATCAACTTTTGGTTGATATATAACAAAAAACTTCCCTTTGATAAATCTTTAACAAGCTTTGAAATCTCTTTTTCTTCATTTATAATATCTTGTTGGGTTTTTATTGAATTTAAATGTAAAGTTTTTTCAAAATGTTCTTTAATTCCTAATGAACTTTTAAAATTTTCAAAATAACGATTTTCACCTAAATATTTCTCATAATTTTTAATAAAAGGTAGATAAATCAAGATAGCAACAACTAATTGAATTATTTGTAAATATACATAAGTAAAATTATTATCTGCTATATAACCACTAATAAATATTGGAGTAATCCATGAAATAGAGATATCATGAGCTATTGGATTTAAATAAAAATACATAAGCAATAAGGAAATTTGATAGCGGAGCAAGAATAAAAGGTAAAAGTAATCTTACATTCAAAATAATCGGTAAAGCAAAAAGTAGTATTTCATTTATATTAAAAATAGAAAAAGGTAAGGTTATAAGCGCAATTTTTCTAATAAAGCTTTGTTTAATAAAAAATATTATTGCAAGTACTAATCCTAAAGTGCTTCCATCTCCTCCATAAACAACAAAATTATTTATAAAAATATCTGCATTGATATTTCCAACAATATTTTGTTTTAAATAACCTTCTCCAAAAATAGAAATAACTAAATTGGTTCCATGAATTCCAGTAGTCCACCATATAATTCCTGAAATAATAAGATTTAAAATACTTAATAATTCTATTGGTGAATTTTCTAAAATATCAAAAAACTCTAAAGTTGAAAGGTAAAATATAATTTCAATTAAAAATATAATTATAAAACTACACATAATAAAAGTTATTAAAAATGGAATAATAGACCTTAAAACATCTTCTAATTCATCATTTATATCATCGAATTTTGTGTATTTATTGAATTGTTCAAAAACTTTTCTATAAATAAGTAACGTTAAAATTGGCATAATTATCATCAAGAAATCAAATTTCAAATTTATATTTATTATATTTACATCTTTATATTCCCAATAAAAAAAGATAAATAGTAAGAAATTTACCGTAGGAAAAATAATTCTATTTAAATCAAAGTTTTTAGATAAAAAATATGAAATTGATGTTGAAATAACTAAAGGTGTTGCAAAAGAGTACAAGTTTATAATTTTTTTACTTGTTTCATAGAGTAAATTGTCTTTTAAATCCAAAATATCTAATAACTGATAGGATAAAATACTAACTCCTATAATTATAAAATATGGTAATAGATTCAAAAATGATTGGCGTATGGAGATTAACCATAAATTGTTTTTTAATAATAACACTTCAAATTCCTTATATAATTAAAAATATTATTATACAAAAAAGACATAAAAGTATCTAAGTAAATTATTATAAAAAAGATTTGTGAAGGTTTATATCACAAATCTTTACTTAAATTTATTTATCTGTACTCATTTTTATATTCAACGTAGTGTTTTGCATGAGCTATAAATTTTTCTTCATCCTCAGCTGTCACTTCTTTTACAACCTTAGCAGGACTTCCCATAATTAGACTTCTTGGTGGAAAAATTTTTCCCGAAGTTACCAAAGAGTTTGCTCCAACAATACTTCCTTGACCAATTACAGCATTATCTAAAATAGTTGCACTCATTCCAATTAAGCAATTATCTTCAATTTTGCATCCATGAAGCATTACTTTATGACCAATCGTTACATTATCTCCAATAATAGTTTTTGTATTTGTATCTGTATGAATCATACTTAAATCTTGGATATTTGTATTTTTACCAATTCTTACTTCATTTACATCGGAACGAATTACACATCCAAACCAAATAGATGAATCTTCACCAATTTCTATATTTCCTATTAAATCAGCACTTGGAGCAATCCACGCAGATGGGTGAATTACTGGATAAAACTCTTTAAATTTTAAAATCATACTTTCTCCTTTAAAATTCTAGATTTTAATATTTTCAAATAGCAAAAAGATAGCAAAAAAGTTTCAAAAAAATTACAAAATTTTATCTATTTTTTATATTAATAATGAAAAAAATCCTATATAATGCCATTTTTATTTTTAGGAAAGAATTATGGATATCATAAATAGAATAAAACCATTGGTTGAAGAGTTGGCTTTTAAAAAGCTTGAAAATGATGAACCACTTTATACATCAAATCTAATTGATAGTATGGGTACAGTTGATTTAGCTATTATGCTAGAAGAAGAGTTTAATATCAAAATTGATACAAGAGATATAATTGTAAGCAACTTTGATAGTATTGAAAAGTTAGCAAATTATATAAAAAGTAGAATTGGGTGAAAAGGTTATTTTTAAACCTTTTTGCTTTTGTGTCTGCTCTTGCTTTTGTATTAATAATTTTTTATTTTAATAAAAATAATATTTTTGACTACTACTTTAATTCTTTAGAATCTTTAAAAAAAACTCATAGTCTTAAAAATGATTTAGAAAGTGGGAAAATTGTTGTTTTTGGTTCTTCAGAGCTGGACTACAAAAATCAAAAATTTACACCTCTAAACTTTTTTTCTAATTTACAAATTCCACTTAGAGTTCAAGGTAATGAAGGACATCAAGAATTTGCTACTTTGTCACAACTAGCAGCATTTGATAATAAAAAAGTTCAAGAAAATGCAAGAGTTGTAATACTTTTATCACCAGGTTGGTTTACAGGAAGTAACAATGGTACAAAAATTCCAAAATTTTTGGAATATATGTATGTTGGAATGATGGATAGGCTTTATTTTTCAAGCTCTATAAATGATAATATTAAACTACAAATCAATAACTATGTACAAAAAAATCTAAGTCTAATTAAAGAACCAAGTTATATTTATACCGATAATCTATTGGAATATCAAAAAGACATCATCAATAAATTTCTTAAGAAATCAATTATTAATTATCTTGATTCAAAATATGAAACTAATGAAAAGTTTGAATATAAAAATATAAATATCGATTTTGAGGCTCTTAAAATTGAAGCAAAAAAATATGAGCTTCCATCAACAAATAATAATTTTGGTATAAATAATGATTTTTACTCAAGAGTTATTGCACCAAATATTAATAAAGATTTTTTCCCTTTTTCTATTGAAATGCCAAAAACTTTAGAAGAAAATGAAGAATTTTCACATTTTTTAATTCTACTTGAAACTTTAAAAAATTATAAAATAAAACCACTTTTTATAATGCAAGATTTACATCCTTATGTTTATGCAAGAAATAGAGGGCAAATGGAAGATTTAATAAAAATAATCGAGCAAAAATTACGAAGTTATAACTATGAGTTTTATAATATGTGGACTTATGATAAAAATAATTATGAATTAGAAAGTCTGCGTGATATGGCACATTTGGGTGAAACTGGTTGGCTAAAAGTCAATCAAAGAATCATTGAACATTTTGGTAAATAAGGAAGTCTTTTTGAAATATTTTTTGAAATATTTTTTTGTATATCTACTGCTAATTATTGGTTTTGCTTTTATTTTAATGGAAAAAAATATAAGTGACTTAAATGGAAAAGATACAGATTCTGAAGTAGAATTTGTTTATGAGGAGTTTTAATGGAAAATATTTTTCCATTCTCTGGTATTGGATTTTTTTTAATCTGCTTTGCTTTTATTCTTTTTTTACATATATTCAAAAATGTATTAAAAAAAATAATTTCATACAAAATGGTTGTTTTTATAGGTGTTGTAGTATATATATACTTTGCAATTCCAGAGAGTCATGAACTTTTTTTAATACTACTTTACACATATATTATTTATTGGTTATTTGTCACAAATAAGTTTCAAGAGACTTTTTTTGCGATGATAGTTATAGCATTTCCTATGATTATTCACAAGATAGATATGGCAAATCCTATGTTCAAAATAATAGGTATTTCTTACATTACATTTAGAACAATTCAAGCAATAGTTGATAGTCAAAATTATGGAAAATTATCTTTTTTTGAGTTTACATCATTTTTACTATTTCCTACAACTTTACTTGCTGGTCCAATTGATAGGTCATACAGATTTCAAGAAGATTTACAAAAAGGGTATGAAAATCTTAATTTCTCAAACTTATTAAAAGGATGGGAAATATTAATTGTTGGAGTTTTATTTAAATTTGTTTTTGCTGAATTAGTCGCTATGTTTTGGTTAGGAAAAATTGATGAAAATAGTACACTTTTTATGGATATGGTAAATAGTGCTTACTCTTATACGGTTTATCTATTTTTTGATTTTGCTGGTTATAGTGCTATGGCTGTTGGACTTAGTATCATGATGGGTATTTTTATTCCTACGAACTTTAATCACCCTTATTTAGCACCTAATCCTCAGGATTTTTGGAGAAGATTCCATATTACTTTGGGAAGTTGGTTAAATGATTACTTCTTTAAACCTCTTTATAAATATCTTCATAATTTTTCATTTTTAAAAGGTAGAAAATTACTTATCCAAAATATTGCAATTACCTCTACATTTTTACTTATGGGTATGTGGAATGGTTTGACATGGTATTTTATTTTTAGTGGATTTTTATTTGGTATTTATTCAAGTATCCATAACTCTTATGTTTTATACATAAAAAAAGGTGGGTTTGACTATTTTTCAATATTTCCTCCAATTTTAAGCATAAACATTAAAAGATTTTTAATGTTAAATGGTGCAGTTTTTGCTTTATATTTTTTTAGTGGGAGAGTTCCTTTATGAGATTTGATTTAAAATTAATGGATTTTGTTGAGTGTGAAAAAGATTTCGATAAATTAGCAGTTTGCGGAAGTAATAAAGATTTAACTTGGAATGAATTAAAAAAAGAAGTTGAGTTTTTAAAAGAGAAATTTTCAAAATATAATCTTCCAAAAGGTCATCCAGTTGTTATTTATGGACATAAAGAATCAGATTTTATTGTAAGTATGGTTGCTTGCATGAGTTTGGGATATCCATATATTCCTATTGATACAATATATCCAAAATCAAGAGTTGAAAAAATTGTTAATATTGTAAAATCTTCTTTGACAATTAATATAATTGAAAATAATATCAGTTTTAATGAAACTAATATTTCTACAACATACTATCTTGATGACCCAATAGTTTATATAATTTTTACATCAGGAAGTACGGGTGAGCCAAAAGGTGTTCAAATAACTCAAAACTCTATTTTAGATTTTGATAAATGGTTAAGTCATGATTTTGGATTTTCAAATAAAACTGTATTTATGAACCAAGCTCCTTTTAGTTTTGATTTGTCTGTTTATGAAGTTGTTGGATTTTTAAGCCTAGGGGCAACTATTGTTTTAAATAGCAAGGAGATTATTGAAAATCATATAGAATATTTTGAAAGATTGAAAAAATACTCTTGTGATGCGTGGATTTCAACACCATCGTTTATAAGTAAGCTTTTACTTTCAGATTTATTTACACAAAATAATCTAAAAGATTTGAAAACTTTCCTATTTTGTGGAGAGGTTTTACCTGCAAACACTGTAAAAAGAATAAAAAATAGTTTTCCTTCTTCGATAGTTTTAAATACTTACGGCCCAACTGAAGCAACTGTTGCTACAACTTTGGTTGAAATTACTTCTGAGATTATAGAAAAGTATTCAAAAAGTCTTCCTGTGGGGTATGTGAAAGAGGGGACTGTTATAAACTTATTAAATATTGATGAACAAAATATAGGTGAAATGGAAATTATTGGAGACAATGTATCTATTGGATATTTTAAAAATGATGAACTAGATAGTCAAAAATTTGAGAAAAAATACGAAAAGAGAAGTTTTAGAACTGGAGATTTTGGATATTTTGAAGATGGATTACTATTTTTTGCAAACAGAAAAGATGAACTAATAAAACTTCATGGATACAGAATAGAATTGGGTGAAATTGATAAAGAGATTTTATCTAATATAAATATTGTAGATTCAATAACAATTCCATTAAAAAGAGGAGGGGAGGTAGCAAAACTAATCTCTTTTGTTATCTCTAAAAGTAAAGTTGATATAGAAGAACTAAAAAATAGTATTTCTACAAATCTTCCTTACTACATGGTACCTTCTGATATTGTAGCAATTGATAGTTTTCCTTATAATGCAAACCACAAGATTGATAAAAATGAATTAATGAATATTTATAAGAATTTATAGATTAGAGCAGATTAAATCTGCCTAACCTAAAGAAGTTATTTTTGTTTTTTACCTGCAATTACAAGTCTTAAAGCATTTAATCTAATAAATCCTTCTGCATCTTTTTGGTTATATACCTCATCTTTTTCAAAAGTAGAATAAGCATCATCATATAATGATTTAGAAGACTCTCTTCCTATAACCATAACGTTACCTTTGTAAAGTTTTAATTTTACTTTACCTTCCACGTTTTTTTGAGTAGAATCAATTGCAGCTTGTAGCATTTCTCTTTCAGGAGAGAACCAATATCCTTGGTAAATTAATTTTGCATATCTTGGCATTAACTCATCTTTTAAATGAGCAGCTTCTCTATCAAGAGTTAAAGATTCAATTGCTCTATGAGCTTTTAACATAATAGTTCCACCTGGAGTTTCATAACAACCTCTAGCTTTCATTCCAACATATCTATTTTCAACAATATCAACTCTTCCAATTCCATGTTTGTTTCCAAGTTTATTTAAAGCCAATAAAAGATTTGCTGGGCTTAAATTTTCACCATTTAATGCAATCGGGTCACCATTTTTGTACTCAATTTCAATAATTTCAGCACAATCAGGAGCTTTTTCAGGTGATGTTGTCCATAACCACATTGTCTCTTCTGGCTCATTTGCTGGATTTTCTAAATGAAGTCCCTCATAAGAAATATGAAGTAAGTTTGCATCCATTGAATATGGGCTTACTTTTGGATTTCCATTTTCATCAACATGTTTTTGAGAAATTTCAATTCCATTTTTTCTAGCATACTCAAGTAAGCTTTCCCTAGAGTTTAATTCCCACTCTCTCCATGGTGCAATTACTTTTAAATCTGGATTTAAAGCTAAAGCTCCAAGTTCAAATCTAACTTGGTCATTTCCTTTTCCAGTTGCTCCGTGAGATACAGCTTGTGCACCTTTTTCATTTGCAATTTCAACAAGTTTTTTTGCAATCAGTGGTCTTGCTATACTTGTTCCTAAAAGATACTCACCTTCATAAATAGCATTTGCTCTAAACATAGGGAAAACATAATCTTTTACAAACTCTTCTTTAACATCTAAAATATATACATTTTCTGGTTTAATTCCACAAGCAATAGCTTTTGCACGTGCAGGTTCAACCTCTTCACCTTGTCCTAAATCAGCTGTAAAAGTAATAACTTCAGCATTGTATTCATCTTGAAGCCATTTTAAAATAATAGAAGTATCAAGTCCTCCACTATAAGCCAAAACTACTTTCTTAATATCTTTTTTGCTCATTTTATATCCTATTTTAGTAAATTACCAGAGATTTTACCTAAGTTTTACTATAAAGAATTTTAAGCACTTTTAGAAAATTTTCGTTATAATCAATCTCATGAGAATAGATAAATTTTTAAATGCAGTAAATATTACAAAAAGAAGAGCCGTTGCTGAAGATATGTTGGAACACAAAGTTGTTTTTTTAAATGATATCCCAGTAAAAAAAGCTAAGGAAGTAAAGGTTGGAGATACTATAGAGATAAAATATCTTGAAAAAAGTGAAAGGTTTAAAATTCTTCAAATTCCAACTACAAAATCTACACCAAAATCAAAAATAGATGATTATATAGAGAGGTTAAATTAAGTGTTTTTAGAGACAAAAGCAAAATTTGATGAAATTTTTGAGAATAAATTAAGTCAGGATGAAATAAGAGATTATTTTTTGGAGTTGTATAATAGAGGAGAAACAGCATCTGAGTTTGCAGGGGCTGCTAGTTCTATGAGAGATTTTATGATACCTCTTCCAATAAATGAGGAGTTAAGAAAAAAATCTATAGATATTGTTGGAACAGGTGGAGATAAAAGCTATAGCTTCAATATATCATCTACAGTTTCAATTCTAATGGCAAGTATGGGTTCATATGTAGCAAAACATGGAAATAGAAGTGTTACGAGTAAAAGTGGAAGTGCTGATATGCTTGAAGCTTTAGGTATAAATTTAAATTTAAGTCTTGAAGATAGTGCAAGGATGCTAGAAGAGACGGGTTTTGGTTTTATGTTTGCAGCAAATCATCATCCTGCTATGAAATATATTACGCCTGTAAGAAAGACAATTGACCACAGAACTATTATGAATATAATTGGACCTTTATGTAATCCTGCTGGAGTTGAGAAACAAGTTCTAGGGGTTTTTCATAAAGATTTTATAAATAAAATTGCAACCGCTTTAGATATGCTTGACTGTAAAAGAGCAATGGTACTATCTTCAGCTGATGGTATGGATGAGATTTCGATTTCAAGTATTACTTATGCAACTTTATTAGAAAATGGAAAACAAACTGATTTAGAAATAAATCCAGAAAACTATGGTTTAAAACTAGCTCCAAAAGACGATATTGTAGGTGAAGGACCTGAGGTTAATGCACAAATAACAAAAGATATTTTATATGGCAAAGAAAAAGGTGCGAAACTAGATATTGTTTTAATAAATGCAGCTGCTGCTTTAGTTGTTGATGAAAAAGCAAGAGATATAAAAGAAGGTATAGAAAAGTCAAGAGAAGCTATTAATAGCGGACTTGCAAAAAGAAAATTAGAAGAGATAGTAAAATTTTCACAAAGGCTTAGTTGCTAATGAGCAAAGAGTTTTTATTGGAAGAAAAAGAGATAGAAGTTGTAGTCTCTTATCTTAAAGAAATTCTAGAAAATCGTGATTGTATAGTTATTTTAAGAGGTGATTTAGCAAGTGGAAAAACAACACTTGTAAAACATTTTGTAAAAGCAATAGGAGTAAGTGACATCGTAAATTCTCCTACATTTTCCCTGCAAGTAATTTATGGGGAAAACATCTTTCACTATGATTTGTACAATAAAACTTTAGAAGAATTCATCTCTTTGGGGATGCTTGAAGAGTTTGAAAAAAGTGGTCTACATTTTGTAGAATGGGGAGATAGTAAGCTAGAGAATATTTTGAACGATTATGGTTTTGATGTAATAGTTTTAAATATTTTTAAAAAAGATAATAAAAGGTTATATAAAATAGATGCATAAGTTAAAAATAGTAGATATTAAAAAAAGTATTAAGAAAACTGAGATTTTGTATGGGATATCTCTTGAAGTTAATTCAGGAGAGATAGTTGGACTTTTAGGACCAAATGGAGCTGGAAAAACTACAACATTTTATACAGTTTGTGGATTAGTAAAACCAAGTAGTGGTCAAGTTTTTTTTGATAATGTAGATATAACTTCTTTACCTTTACATAAAAGAGCTTTAAAAGGAATAGGTTATTTACCGCAAGAATCATCTATTTTTAAAGATTTAAGCGTAGAAGACAATCTTCTTTTAGCTGCTGAAATTGTTTTAAAAGATAAAAATGAACAAAATAGAAGAGTTGAAGAACTTCTAGAATTACTCGATATTGAACCAATTCGTCAAAGAAAAGGAATTTCACTTTCAGGTGGAGAGAGAAGAAGAACAGAAATTGCAAGAGCTTTGGTTTCAAAACCAAAGTTTTTACTTCTAGATGAACCTTTTGCAGGAGTTGATCCTATCGCAGTTAAAGATATTCAAGATTTAATAAATGAACTCACAAAAATTGGAATAGGGGTATTAATAACAGACCATAATGTAAGAGAAACTTTACAAATTTGTAATCGTGCTTATGTTATGAAAAGTGGAAGTTTACTAGCAAGTGGTACATCTGAAGAGATTAAAAATAATGCTAGTGTTAAAGAGCATTATTTGGGTGATGATTTTAAATTTAATTAATATATAAAATAAACTATGAAAGATAAGATATGAATGCAATAACAAGAGTAAAAGAAGCAATTGAAGAGATTAAAAAAGGTAATATGGTAATTATGCTTGACGATGAGAATAGAGAAAACGAGGGCGATTTAGTTTACTCTGCTGCTCTTAGTACTCCTGAGCATGTTAATTTTATGGTAACTCATGCAAAAGGTTTAGTTTGTGTTACTGTTTCAAATGAAACTGCAAAAAGATTAGAACTTTACCCAATGGTTAGTTCTAATACTTCAGCCTATGAAACTGCATTTACAGTATCTGTTGATGATGCAAATGCTGCTACAGGAATTAGTGCAATTGAAAGAGACAATACTATAAAAATTTTGGCAAATCCTATTTCAAAAGCTGTCGAGTTAGTTCGTCCTGGACATATTTTTCCACTAATTGCAAAAGATGGTGGTGTATTAGTTAGAACAGGGCATACTGAAGGTAGCGTAGACTTATGCAAACTTGCTGGATTGAAAGGCGAAGCTGTTATTTGTGAAATCTTAAAAGAAGATGGAACAATGGCCAGAAGAGATGATTTAGATATTTTTGCTGCAAAACACAATTTAAAACAAATCTATATCTCTGATTTAGTTGAGTATAGATTATCTCATGAAAAATTAGTTTGTGAAACTTCAAGTACAAAAAGTAAGTTTTTTGCTCAAGATGTTTTAAAAAAAGAGTTTAAAGATCATTTGGGAAATATTCATACGGCTATTATTTTTGGAGAACCAAAAGATTTAACACATGTTAAATTTCATACAATAAGACCTGATATTAAAATATTTTTAAATGATGATAAATTACATTCAATGTTAAAAACTATAAACTTCTTACAAAGTAAAGGTGGAGTTTTAATATTTTTAAGCAATGAAAACAAAAATCAAGAATTAGAAAAGAATTATGGAATTGGTGCACAAATTTTAAATTCTTTAAATATTAAAAAAGTTAAGCTAATGACGAGTGGTGGAAAACATTCATTTGTTGGTTTAAATGGTTTTGGTTTAGAAATTATTGAAGAGATACAAATAGAATCTTAATCCTATAAAAATAGCCAGTTTTGATAACCGGCTATAAAAAATCTTATTTAGTATTGAAAACTATAATTTTCAAACTAACATTAATATATTGTTTGATATACTACTTCAATTAATTTATGGAGATTTATAATGAGATATGAGCTTGATTTTAAAAATAGTTTTGAGAAAACTATGTTATTTTGGCTGGAAAGATTTGTTAGAAATAAACTTACAAGCTTATCAAATAGACAAGTAAATGAAAAAGATAAATTAGCAGCTATTTTAAAAAAATTAGCCTTAGGAACTAAAAATATTCAAGAATTAGAAATTCTAGCAAAAGAAGCAAGAAATATTGGTTTAGTAGGAATTAATACATACTTTAATCCTCTTTTAAAGCTATACAATTTTAGCTTAAATTTGGGTTTAGCTTCAATGAAAGAGTTTGATGAAGAGCTATTGAGTGATTTTCTAGCTAGTGAAACTAGCTCTTTATCTGATGCTACTAAAAAAAATCACAGAATTGCCCTTTTAGCATTTTTTTCTTATATTGATAAACAAAATGAAACAAGCGATGGAAACTCATATTTATTTAAAATTGAATTAAAAAATTGGCAAGGATTAAGTGGAAAATCTGGTTCAAAACTCCCCTCTTTTATGAATGAAGATGAAGTTAATAGATTTTTAAATGCAATTGATAGTTTTGAATTTAGTGAAAATTTAGCTTATAGAAACAGACTTATTTTAAAAATTATTATCTACACAGGAATAAGAGTTAGTGAAATGTTAAATTTAAAAATAAAAGATATATTCAAAGAAGATGATATTTATATGCTTCAAATTAGAGGAAAAGGAAATAAACCTAGAGTTGTAATGATAAAATGTAATATTATTGAAAATGATTTACAAAATTGGTTAAACCAAAGAGTTTGCAATAGTGATATTTTGGTTTGTAATCAAAAAGGCGATAGACTAACTCAAGCTTATGTAAGTAGAATTGTAGAAAATATTCTAATAAGTGCTGGTATTAGAAAAGAGAAAAATGGAGCACATATGCTTAGACACTCATTTGCAACACTTCTTTATTCAAAGCACAAAGACTTAATTCTAGTTCAAGAAGCACTAGGACATGCCGATATAAATACAAGTCGTATTTATACACATTTTGACAAAGATAGGCTGAGAAAAACTACAGAGATATTTTAATATTTACCAAAAAGAAGAGGTGATATCCTCTTCTTCTGGTTTATTCATTTCTAAAAAAAGATTTTCATTATAATCTAAATATAAACTATAATTACCAAGATTAAAACTATTTTCTATCTCTCTTTTATTAAAAAATAAAATTTCTTCTCCATATTTGAAAAAATCACTAAAATGATAATCTAATAAAGACGGAGCCATAATATCTATAGCCATTTCCAATGATGCAAAATCTGCTGCACCAAAAAGGTTATAGATATGTTCTTTATCTATAGAAATAATCATTTTGAATTTTAGTTATGAAATCCATTTAATAAAGAAGACATTCTTGTAAGGTCTAGTTTATTATCATCTTTTTGTTCATCTTTTTTATTTAAAACATTTTCAAAAGAACTTAAAAGATTTTC
>ERZ724515.680-NODE-680-length-13683-cov-17.256164_pt1 | contig 13683 bp, 19 predicted proteins | sample MGYA00376048_ERZ724515 | MGnify/ENA primary metagenome ERZ724515 (study PRJEB28724, sample SAMN07190885) | wastewater metagenome | isolation source: influent of sewage treatment plant in Hong Hong | place: Hong Kong | collected 2016-03-17 ... | reverse complement strand
TTAGTTGATTGCTGCAAGAAGGGCATCTGCTTGTTTTGCAAGTTGAGCTTCATCAACAGGTGCACCAATTGTTGCAAGAGTGAATTCATCAACCAAAGAAGTACGGATAAATGGAAGTAGTTTGCGGTATTCAACAGCTGCTTCGTCTTGGTGTGCAAATGATGAGATTGATACAGTAACAACTTTTTCGTTGATTGCTGAAACACCACTTGTGTCAGAAAGATCGAGTGCACGGCTAAGCCAGTCAAGAAGGTTTCTTACTGAACCTGGAATGCCAGCGTTGTATACTGGTGAGAAAATCCAGATAGCATCAGCAGCCAATACTGCTGCACGAGCTGCTTTAACAGCTGCAGGTGCATCAGCTTCAAGATCTTGTGAGAATACAGGAACATCTTTCCAATCTAAGTAAGAAACAGTTGCTTTTCCTTCAAGTGCTTTTTCAGCAGATTTTGCCAATTCAGCAGAGAATGCACCCTCACGAAGAGAACCAACTAAAAATAATACGTTTGCCATAATGTAAATAGCTCCTTAAATAATGTGAGGGTAATAGTATACATCATATATCACTAGTTAGCAATAATTATGAACCTAATTTTTAAATTTTTTCAAAATCTCAGCTAGCTGAACTTGTTCTTCTTGACTGAGTACAGAAAAGAGTTCCCCTACATGAGCATAGTGATCAGGTAGGATTTTCTCAATGGTTTCTCGGCCATAAGGTGTCAGACCAATTCGAAAGGATCTTCTATCCTTGCAATCGATGGTTTTGGAAATGTAGCCTTCTCGAATCATATTTTTGATGACCACTGTCATGTTTCCAGATGTGCTCAGCAATTTATCGATTAGGTCCTGAATTCTCAAGTCGCCCTTGTTGTAGAGTGCCTCCAATACTCCAAATTGGGCAACTGTCAGTCCATATTTTCTGATGGTTTCCATTTCTTTTTTTGAAATAGTATTTGCTGCTCTCCGAAAAACGACAAGGCTGTGTAAGGCATGTTTATTTTCGTTTAATGATTTTTCTACGCTATTCATACGAATATTTTAGCAATATTTACATTGATTGGCAAGTGATTTCCTAAAAAATAGAAAGGTATACTTGAATATTTTTTGTAAAATTTCCATTTGAATTTCTAGAAAAAATAGCATTGCAGGGTGATTTGTAGTATAATAGGGCTACTATGGAAAAAAAATTCAGCCGTCTCTTGGCATTTGCTAGTGGCCGTTTGGGTCAATGTCTTATTGGTTTTTTTGTTCTTGCATTCAGTGTTATCTTTTTAATCCTCTACGTTTGGGAGCAGTCTTCTCGTCCTTTTGAGGAGGCTAGAGTTGGGGCGCAACAGATTGCACAGCAATATGCGGATGTGAGTCAGGTGGATGACTTTGCAATCTATAATGGTACGGAAACTTATTATAGCTTGAAAGGTAAGGATAAGAACGGAGATGAGGTATATGTGTTGATACCAAGTTCTTCGTCCTCTATCTATGTCTATCCAGTTGGGGCAGGGATTACAAAGGAAGAAGCACAAGCAATTGCTCAAGAAAATGGTGCAAAAACGGCTGATCGAACCATTCTAGGCTATAGGGATGGCAAACCGATTTGGGAAGTCAAATCGGGGACAGCCTATTATTTGGTGGATTTTGAAACAGGTGACTTTGTCAAGATGGAGGGATTATGAGCAAGTTATCAAGACGTGTCTTAGAGATGGAAGAAAGTGTGACCTTGGCTGCTGGTGCGCGTGCGAAAGCACTCAAGGCTGAGGGCCGCGATATTTTAGAACTAACGCTGGGGGAACCAGATTTTGTTACTCCTAAAAATATTCAAGAAGCAGCTATTCAAGCCATCGAAAATGGCAAGGCTAGTTTTTATACAGTAGCTTCTGGTCTTCCAGAGTTGAAAGATGCGGTAAATACTTACTTTGAGAAGTTCTATGGATACTCCATTCAACGTAATCAAGTAGTAGTGGGTACGGGTGCTAAGTTTATTCTCTATGCTTTCTTTGCAGCAGTCATCAATCCAGGTGACGAGGTTCTCGTTCCAACGCCTTACTGGGTTTCATATGCAGACCAAATCAAGATGAATGAAGGGGTGCCAGTCTTTGTAACTGCGACGGAAGAGCATCATTTCAAGGTTACAGTTGATCAGTTAGAAGCAGCTCGGACTGACAAGACCAAGGTCCTCTTGCTCAATAGTCCATCCAATCCTACGGGTATGATTTATAGTCGCGAAGAATTGGAAGCTATTGGTAATTGGGCTGTAGAACATGATTTGTTGATCTTGGCGGATGATATTTACGGTCGTTTAGTATACAACGGTAATACCTTTACACCGATTTCTAGTATTTCAGACAGCATTCGTCAACAGACCATTGTTATCAATGGTGTTGCAAAAGCCTATGCCATGACGGGTTGGCGGGTTGGTTACGCAGTAGGTAATCCAGAAATTATCGCGGCTATGGGTAAAATTATCGGTCAAACGACTTCAAACCTGACTACTGTTGCCCAATATGCGGCCATTGAAGCCTTCACAGGTCCCCAAGATACGGTAGAGACCATGCGTCAAGCTTTTGAAGAACGACTCAATACCATCTATCCCTTGCTTGCTGAGGTGCCTGGATTTGAAGTGGTCAAACCTGAGGGAGCCTTTTATCTCTTCCCAAATGTGAAAAAAGCTATGGAAATGAAAGGCTTTACAGACGTAACGGAGTTTACGACAGCCATTTTGGAAGAAGTCGGTGTGGCTTTGGTAACTGGTGCAGGTTTTGGTGCTCCTGAGAATATTCGTCTCAGCTATGCGACAGATATGGATACGCTAAAGGAAGCGGTCGCTCGTTTACATACATTTATGAAAAAATAAAAAGAGGAAATAGAATGTCTAGAAAATTGATTACGATTAACCAAGTGAAAGATTACGTGGGTCAGGAAGTGACCATCGGTGCCTGGGTTGCCAACAAGTCAGGTAAAGGGAAATTGGCCTTCTTACAATTACGTGATGGAACAGCTTTCTTCCAAGCAGTTGCTTTCAAGCCAAACTTCATTGAAAAATTCGGTGAAGAAGCTGGTACAGAGAAGTTTGATGTGGCGAAACGGTTGAGCCAAGAAACTTCTGTATATGTGACAGGGATTGTGAAGGAAGACGAACGTTCTAAGTTTGGTTATGAGTTGGATGTGACAGACCTTGAAGTGATCGGTGAGTCACAAGATTATCCAATTACGCCTAAAGAACATGGTACAGACTTCCTTATGGATAACCGTCACCTTTGGTTGCGTTCTCGTAAACAAGTAGCCATCCAACAAATCCGTAATGCCATCATCTATGCAACCTATGAATTCTTTGAAAAAAATGGCTTTATCAAGTTTGATAGCCCAATCTTGTCAGGAAATGCGGCAGAAGATTCGACAGAATTGTTTGAAACAGATTACTTTGGTCAACCAGCTTACTTGAGCCAATCAGGTCAGCTTTACCTTGAAGCTGGTGCCATGGCTCTTGGTCGTGTCTTCGACTTTGGTCCTGTTTTCCGTGCGGAAAAATCAAAAACTCGCCGTCACTTGACAGAATTTTGGATGATGGATGCGGAATACTCATTCCTCAGCCATGATGAGTCACTTGACTTGCAAGAAGCTTATGTCAAAGCTTTGATTCAGGGTGCCATCGACCGAGCTCCTCAAGCCTTGGAGACTCTTGAGCGTGATGTAGATGCCCTTAAACGCTACATTGCAGAACCATTCAAACGCTTAACTTATGATGATGCCATTACCCTTCTGCAAGAGCATGAAGCGGATGAAGATACAGACTACGAACACATCGAGCATGGTGATGACTTTGGTTCACCTCATGAAACATGGATTTCAAATTACTTTGGTGTACCAACCTTTGTTGTGAACTATCCAGCTAGCTTTAAAGCTTTCTATATGAAACCAGTTCCTGGCAACCCAGAACGTGTGCTCTGTGCAGACTTGCTTGCTCCAGAAGGCTACGGTGAAATCATTGGCGGTTCAATGCGTGAAGACAACTATGATGCCTTGGTAGCGAAAATGGAAGAACTAGGTATGGACAAGTCTGAATATGACTTCTACCTTGATCTTCGTAAATACGGTTCCGTACCACACGGTGGTTTCGGTATTGGTATCGAACGCATGGTAACTTTCGTAGCAGGTACAAAACATATCCGTGAAGCGATTCCGTTCCCGAGAATGTTGCACCGCTTGCATCCGTAATACAGTCGTTCAGTTTTTCTTTTATTACGTCGACGTATGAGGAAACTCCGTTTCCGTATTTCCAACTTCAAATAATCTCATCATTATTTGAACTCGCTTTGCCGTACCTTAGTACAGCCTGCAGCTTTTGGTGCGAACGTAGTTCGCTCTATTTCCGACCTCTAACAGTCTATTCCTAGACTGTTAGAGCTAGTACTAAAAGTAAACTGAAAGACTGCGAAATAAATATTCACTGACAGACTACAAATGTGGTCTGTTTTTGATTTTCATTGAGTATCAATTGACATTTTGAACGAATTGTTTTACAATGTATTACAATAAGAAAGTAGGTGGAATGATGGGAATTGTTTCTTTGCGATTAAATGAAACAGAAGAAGAAATTTTCAGAAGCTATGCCATTCATACTGGAAAAAGCCTGTCTGAGTTATTCAAATCAGCACTTATTGAACAGATAGAAGACCAGTTGGACTATGAAATTGGTATCAAGGCTTTGAAGAAATTCCAAGAAAATCCTGTTACACACTCGATTGATGATGTGCTTGCGGAGTTAGAAGATGGCTTATAAACTTGTTCTCAGCGATGATGCTTTGAAGCAGTTGAAAAAAATGGACAGGCATGTAGGGATGATGCTTGCTAAGGATTTGAAAAAAAGATTGGACGGTTTGGAAAATCCAAGACAGTTTGGCAAGGCCTTGGTAGGAGACTATAAGGGCCTGTGGCGGTATAGAGTGGGGAATTATCGTGTAATTTGCGATATTATTGATAACAAAATGGTCATCTTAGCTCTTGAAATGGGGCATCGGAAAGACATTTATCGGAAATGATTGATTATTATCCGTGTCAACTGGCACGGTTCTTTTTTATTTTTTATTTATTTTGAAAAGAAAACATACAGAACGAATATAGTTTGTGTATATTTATTTAAAATGATATAATATAGTTATCATCTATACACAAGAGAGGGCTTAGTTATGCCAACAGTAATAAGGGATAAACAAATCAACTTCAAAGTAAATTCAGAATACTTTGAATTAGCGAAAGTGGTCTTTCAGGAAAACGGACTGGATATTACATCAGCATTCAATGAATTTGTACAAGAGGTCGCAATTTCCAAAACACTGCCTTTTAAGACAGTAGAGGAAAAGGAGAGAGAGAAGTTAATTGCTCGACTTCAAGAAGAAGTTTCCACTAGCTATGAAGCGCTAAAAGCAGATAAAGGGTTGTCGGTTGAGGAAGCGAGAAAGGCAGTACTAGGATAATGGAGAAATATAGAGTCATTATTTCGCCAAAGCTTATTGAGCAAATCAAAAGTATTAGGGATTATGTTGCTAATGTGAAACTGAGTCCAGAAACTGCAGAGCGTTTAGTAACGGCCATTTTTGATGAAATAGAGAGCCTAGAACTCTTTCCAGAGCGTGGATTCGATGCTGATGAAAAAATTGGAGTTAAGATTGATAAGAATGGCCGTAGTAGCCGAGGAATAACCATTCAAAATGGAAAATATATTGTCATCTATACTGTAAACCAGGAAGAGCATTTAGTTGAAGTTGCTTTCCTATTCTCATCAAAGACTGATTATGCTAAACTTTTTAGATAATAGTGGATATTTATCTATCGATTATGTGGTTGATTCAAAAGAATTCGGGCAAAGTAGCCTTCCTACAACTGGTGAGAAAGAAACAAATTTCATGAATTTCATTGGATTAACGGTATTAGCGACAAGCTTTGCTTTTGCTACTCTGCTCGTCAGCGACGTGAAGAAAGAGTTGATTGATTATTGAAATTTTATAATTTGCTTACATTTCCTTTATAGAGTCCTTTAATCTAATGGGGATAGACAGGGAGTGGGAAAGAACTCGACTGGTCAAAAAAAGAGTTCGTCTTCCCACCCCCGCACAGTTGATTAGGTCAGATTTGGAGTGTAAAACACGAACAAATCTGCCAATCAACCACTGCGCTGAGATGTTGACACGAACTCTGAGTAGTGGAGCTGGGCTTTTTGCCCAGCCTCTATTTTTCTTGCAATTTTTTGTATTTTTATTTATAATAATTCTAGATAAAATAGTGGAGTTCATATGAAAAGTAAGCGTTTAGGAAGCGAGATTATTCGCTTAGCCCTACCGGCAACAATTGAAAATGTTTTTCAGACCTTGGTCGGTTTTTTCGATACCCTTTTAATTGCTCAGTTGGGGCTTGTTGCTGTTACAGCTGTGGGGTTGGCTAATACGATTTTGAATGTCTATTTGGCGGTATTTTTAGCTATTGGTGTTGGTGGGACGGCGCTTATTGCTCGAAGTCTGGGAGCGGGTCAGAAAGAGAAGGCCAGACAATATGCTCGCCAAACACAAGAATTGTCAATAGCAGGTGGTATCGTATTTGGTTTTATTTCTATCTTCTTTGGGCGGTGGATGTTACAAGCCATGGGAGCAAGCGGTAGTGCTTTGGAGGATGCTCAAGTCTTCTTTTACTGGGTAGGTGGTTTTTCCCTACTTCATGCTAGTATGACTAGTTTGGGTACGATTTTGAGGGCGACTGGAGATACGGTCACACCCATGAAGGTGGGAATTATTACCAATGTCACTAATGTTTTACTGGATTACTTCTTGATTTTTGGATTTGGTTCGTGGGATGGTCTTGGGATATTAGGTACAGCTCTTGGAACAATTTTTGCGCGACTTCTTGGCTGCTATTTGCTTACTAGAGAGGTTCAAAAGTCTGAGTTGGCTTTATCATTTCAAAAAAGTAGACTTCGGAAAGACTATCAGGAACTGGTGCATTTGACCATTCCAGCAGCCTTGGAACGCTTGGTGATGCGGTTGGGACAGGTTATCTATTTTAGTTTGATTGTTGCACTCGGAACGACCGTATATGCATCCCATATGATTGCAGGCAATATTGAAAGTTTTACCTATATGCCTGCCTATGGACTTGCGACTGCAGCGGCGGTCTTAATTGGGCAATCTTTGGGAAAAGGAGATATCCCTACAGTACGAAAAGTCGCATTTCTGAGCTCAGCCTATGGGGTAGTCATCATGTCCCTTCTTGGTATCGTTTTATACTTCGGAGCCCCGAATTTTGCTCAGCTATTCACCAAAGACCTTGAAGCAATTCATCAAGTCGTCATCGCCCTGAAAATCGATGCGTTTAACCAACCTGGGCTTGCGGTTTCCTTGATAATGGCTGGCGCACTGCAAGGGTTGGGCGATACCAAGTCGCCTCTTTATTCCACAGCCATTGGAATGTGGGGGCTGCGCGTGGTTGGGGTAATTGTCCTCGGTCAGATTTTGGGTTGGGGAATCGCAGGGGTATGGCTGTCGATTTTGATTGACCTTTTCTTGAGAGCGATCTTCCTCACATGGAGATTTATGGTAAAAACACGAAAACTAGCTGAATAGGCTGGTTTTTTGGTATAATAGTATGAGTAAATAAAAAGGAGATTGACAGATGAAAACGATTCATACAGATAAAGCACCAGCGGCGATTGGACCATATGTACAAGGAAAAGTGGTAGGAAACTTCCTATTTGCTTCAGGTCAAGTTCCTCTTTCACCAGAAACTGGTGAAGTTGTTGGGGAAACCATTCAAGAACAGACGGAACAAGTTTTAAAAAATATTGGTGCAATTTTATCAGAAGCAGGGACTGATTTTGACCATGTGGTGAAGACAACTTGTTTCTTGAAAGACATGAATGATTTTGTAGCATTTAATGAGGTGTACAAAACTGCTTTTTCAGCTGAGTTTCCAGCTCGTTCTGCTGTAGAGGTGGCTCGTTTGCCTCGTGATGTAAAGGTTGAGATAGAAGTAATAGCAGTCATTGGAGAATAGAGAAAGAACAGGAGGGACTGCCATGTCAGACAAACTCCATTTGGTCATTGTGACAGGGATGTCGGGTGCGGGTAAGACTGTAGCCATCCAATCCTTTGAGGATTTGGGTTATTTTACCATTGATAATATGCCACCGACTCTCTTACCAAAATTTATAGAATTAATTCGTCATAGTCAGGATAACAACAAGATAGCTCTAGTGGTGGATATGCGGAGCCGATCTTTCTTTTCTGAGATTCGGGAAGTGCTGGACGAAATTGAAAACGCAGAAGATCTCGACTTTAAAATCCTTTTCTTGGATGCGACTGATACAGAGTTGGTTGCACGGTATAAGGAGACACGTCGTTCACACCCTCTGGCTACAGATGGACGAGTATTGGATGGTATTCAGCTTGAGCGTGAACTCTTGGCTCCATTGAAAAATATGAGTCAAAATGTGATTGATACATCGGAATTGACTCCACGTAATTTACGGAAGGAGATTTCCGAACAGTTTGCCAGTCAAGAAAACCAACCGTCTTTTCGGATTGAAGTGATGTCCTTTGGCTTTAAATATGGCCTGCCACTAGATGCGGATTTGGTTTTTGATGTCCGTTTCTTGCCAAATCCTTATTATAAACCAGAGTTACGGCAACTGAATGGCCTTGATCAGTCTGTTTATGATTACGTGATGGAGCATGAGGAATCAGAAGAGTTTTACAAGCATTTGCTTGGTTTGATTGAACCAATTCTGCCAGGCTATCAGAAGGAAGGAAAATCTATTTTGACCATCGCCATTGGATGTACTGGTGGTCAACATAGAAGCGTAGCTTTTGCCAAACGTCTTGCCGACGATTTAGAAAAAAACTGGATTGTCAACCGTAGTCATCGCGACAAGGATAGACGGAAGGAAACGGTCAACCGCTCATGAGAAAACCAAAGATTACAGTGATTGGAGGCGGTACGGGGATTCCTGTGATTTTGAAGAGCCTTCGTGCCAAGGATGCCGATATCACAGCGATTGTGACTGTTGCCGATGATGGAGGTTCGTCAGGCGAGATTCGTCAGGCCATACAGGTTACTCCTCCGGGTGACTTGCGCAATGTCCTTTTGGCTATGTCAGATATGCCAAAACTTTATGAGAAGATTTTACAGTATCGATTTGCAGAATCGGACGGTCCCTTGGCTGGTCATCCTCTGGGAAATTTGATTATCGCGGGTATTTCAGAAATGCAAGGGTCTACATATAACGCCATGCGTTTATTGACACGTTTCTTTCATACGACTGGTAGGATCTATCCATCTAGTGAGGAACCTTTAACGCTTCATGCTGTTTTTACAGATGGGACAGAAGTGGTTGGTGAAAGTAAAATTGCGGACTACAAGGGGATGATTGGTCATGTTTATGTGACGAATACGTATAATGATGAGGAACCGAAAGCCAGCCGTCAAGTAGTACAATCGATTATGGACAGCGACTTGGTTGTCCTTGGTCCAGGCTCCCTATATACGTCCATCCTGCCAAATATCATGATTCCAGATATTGGAAAAGCCCTCTGTGAGACGGAAGCTCAAGTCGTCTATATCTGCAACATCATGACCCAGCGTGGTGAGACAGAGTCTTTCACAGATGCCAATCACGTCAGTGTGTTGAATGCACATCTGGCCTGTCCATTTGTGGATACGGTGTTAGTGAATATTGAGCCTGTTCCAAAAGAATACATGAATACCTATGCTTTTGATGAGTATTTGGTGCAGGTCAAGCATGATTTTCGTGGCTTGGAGGAACAGGGCTGTCGCATCATTTCTTCAAACTTCTTGAAACTAGAAAATGGTGGTGCCTTCCATGATGGGGATTTAGTCGTGGAAGAGTTATTTAACATTCTGCAGGTGCGAACATGAGTTTCACAGTGCATGTCAAAGAAGAATTACTGCTTCAATCCAATCAAAACAAAAGTGAACTGTCAGCCATTATCAAGTTGGCTGGTAGTCTTGGTCTTGCTTCTTCAGGGCTGACTCTTTCGATTAGCACTGAAAACGCCAAGATTGCGCGTCATATCTATGAACTGTTCTTTCACTTTTACCAGATAAAAGCAGAAATTCGGCATCATCAAAAGTCAAATTTAAAGAAAAATCGTGTTTATTCGGTTTTTGTGGAAGATGGAGTCAACGAGATTCTCAATGATCTCCATCTGGCTGACAGTTTTTTTGGTTTGGATACAGGGATTTCACCAAGAGTTTTGGAAAATGATTCGTGGAGTCAGGCCTATTTACGTGGAGCTTTTTTAGCAAGTGGTTCTGTAAAGGATCCTGAAAAGGGCAAATACCAATTGGAAATTGCCTCTGTCTATAGTGATCATGCCTATGACTTGGCTAATTTGATGCAGAAATTTTTATTGGATGCAAAGGTTATAGAGCGGTCAAAGGGAACCATTACCTACTTGCAACGGGCAGAAGATATTATGGACTTTCTTTTGGTGATTGGGGCAGAAGATGCAAAGACTGAGTTTGAAAACGTGAAATTGTTACGGGAAGCCCGGAATGATTTAAATCGTGCCACCAATGCTGAAGCGGCCAATATTGCCAAGACAGTCACTGCTAGCATGAAAACCATTAATAATATTATTAAAATAATGGACACAATCGGTATAGACCAGCTATCGGGTGATTTACAGGAAATTGCCCAATTGCGCATTCAACACCCTGATTATTCGATCCAGCAGTTAGCTGAAAGCCTGTCACAGCCCATTACCAAGAGTGGTGTTAACCATCGTTTACGTAAGTTAAATAAAATTGCAGAAGAATTATAGGTAAAATTGTGAATAATCACTTCTTGCCCTGTTTCAGTTCTCATCTAGGAAGGAGCTGTGGGAGTAGGTGATTATTTTTTTGTTTACAGTGATTTTGTATTCGCTTCCACAAATGTTAGGTTTTATCGATTCCGTATGGTAAAAGATACATAGAAGACGGTCGTGATTGGAGGTTTCTGAATAATTAGTAATGAACAGTATGATTATCTCAAAACACATCAGACATTTGCACAACTTACCAGAGAAGCTTTTGATCAGTTAGCGAGGCATATCCGTTTTAGAAAGATTGCTAAGGGACAGGTCATTTTTTATGCACAGGACCCAAGAGATTACTTTTGGTCTACAATCGAGATGAAGCCACACGTATTGAGGGTCGTGACGAGCTCATTTTGTCTAAAGATGTATTAGCTGTCGGTATTTCGCAACGAACTGATGCTGCTTCTATTGAAAAACTTATCGTCAATATATTTGAAAGAGGCGTTGGCTTTAAGAAGGTCCTTGCATTTGAATTTGCCAATAGTCGGAAATTCATGCATTTGGACACTGTTTTCACTATGGTAGATTATGATAAATTTACCATTCACCCAGAAATTGAAGGCAGCTTGCGTGTCTTCTCCGTTACTTATGAAAATGAAGAGCTTCATATTGAAGAAGAACATGGTGATTTGGCTGCATTACTAGCTGCAAACTTGGGTGTTGAAAAAGTTGACTTGATTCGTTGTGGGGGTGAAAATATTGTAGCTGCTGGTCGGGAACAATGGAACGATGGTTCCAATACCTTGACCATCGCACCAGTGGTTGTCATGGTGTACAAACGAAATACTATTACCAATGCCATCCTAGAATCAAAAGGTCTTCGGTTAATCAAGATTAGCGGTAGTGAATTAGTTCGGGGTCGTGGTGGACCACGTTGTATGTCTATGCCTTTTGTCAGAGAGGATATCTAAATGAATGAACCAGATGTTGAACTGGTTATCGGAAGTGAGCCTTGGCATCGTGCATGTTCTATGTACGTAAGATATCGTGTCTTTGTAATGGAAAAATCCATCGCACGAGAAGATGAGTTTGATCAATATGACGAAGTTGGACGTGCCTATGCCAATCTACTCGTTCATAGCGAGCCAGTTTCTACCGGCCGTTTCTTACTAACAGAATCTGGAACTGCAAGATTGACTCGAATTGCTACCCTGGCCCCACACCGTGGGAAGGAATATGCTCGGGAAATTATCCAAAAACTGGAAGAATATGCCAAAAATACGAATGTTTTGTGTATAAATATACATTCTGAGTTGACAGCTAAAACATTTTATGAGATGCTTGGTTATCAGCCAACTTCCGAAATCTATTTAGAAGATGGTGAATGGTGTAAGACTCTGACCAAAAATGTAAGGTAATACTCTTCGAAAATCAAAATTATCCGTTGTCAACTTGCCTTGATGAACTCTAGTTCTATCTTCGGCTTAATGTCGCGAACACAGCTCGCAATATTTCCAGCCTTCAACTATCTCCCAGATAGTTGAAGCTAGGCTACTTTTGATTTTCATTGAGTATAAAGAACAGGAGAAGGATAATGACAAATATTTTTAAAGGCAGACATTTTTTAGCGGAAAAAGATTTCACTCGCGCTGAATTAGAATGGTTGATTGATTTTGCAGCTCACTTAAAGGATTTGAAAAAGCGCAATATCCCTCATCGCTATTTAGAAGGTAAAAATATTGCCCTCTTATTTGAAAAAACATCCACTCGTACGCGTGCTGCGTTTACTGTTGCGGCGATTGACTTGGGTGCACATCCTGAATATCTAGGCGCTAATGATATTCAGCTTAGTAAAAAAGAATCCACAGAAGATACAGCTAAGGTATTGGGACGTATGTTCGATGGGATTGAATTCCGTGGTTTCAGTCAAAAGATGGTGGAAGAATTGGCCGAATTTTCAGGTGTACCTGTATGGAATGGTCTGACAGATGAATGGCACCCTACTCAAATGTTGGCTGACTATCTGACTGTGAAAGAAAACTTTGGCAAGTTAGAAGGTTTGACCTTGGTTTACTGTGGTGATGGACGCAACAATGTGGCGAATTCCCTCTTGGTAACAGGGGCTATTCTTGGTGTCAATGTGCACATCTTCTCACCAAAAGAACTTTTCCCAGACGAAACAGTGGTAACCCTTGCAGAAGGATTTGCTAAAGAATCTGGTGCGCGTGTATTGATTACGGACAATGCTGACGAGGCTGTTAAAGGCGCAGATGTCCTATATACAGACGTTTGGGTATCAATGGGTGAAGAATCTAAATTTGAAGAACGTGTGAAATTATTAAAACCATATCAAGTAAACATGGATTTGGTGAAAAAAGCAGAAAATGAGAATTTGATTTTCTTGCACTGCTTACCAGCCTTCCATGATACTAATACTGTTTATGGTAAAGATGTTGCTGAAAAATTTGGTTTAGAAGAAATGGAAGTAACAGACGAAGTATTCCGTAGCAAGTATGCTCGTCACTTCGACCAAGCTGAAAATCGTATGCACACCATTAAAGCAGTGATGGCAGCAACATTAGGTGATCCATTTGTACCACGTGTGTAGCTTAAATGGTCAGTGAAGTCATCATGTTTGGGGACCGGATTCAATTTTGACCCTGTCCCCAGTTTGAAAATCAAAAATGTAAGCGATTTCTTTGCAGGAAGGAGGGAAGAGAATCAATATGACTCATCGTAAAATTGTTGTTGCTTTGGGAGGAAATGCCATCCTAACGTCAGATCCATCAGCCAAAGCCCAAAAAGCTGCCCTGGTACAGACTGCTAAGCACCTTGTCAAACTGATCAAAAATAGGAATGATTTGATCATCACTCATGGTAA
>ERZ724515.676-NODE-676-length-13724-cov-5.174336_pt1 | contig 13724 bp, 21 predicted proteins | sample MGYA00376048_ERZ724515 | MGnify/ENA primary metagenome ERZ724515 (study PRJEB28724, sample SAMN07190885) | wastewater metagenome | isolation source: influent of sewage treatment plant in Hong Hong | place: Hong Kong | collected 2016-03-17 ... | reverse complement strand
CCTTTCTATGTCATTTTTATAGTGCTTTGGTACTATAAAATAAATCAAAAGTGATTGACAAACACAAACATTTATTATACAATATAATTGTAATTTTGATGTATAATGATATATGTAAATTTACATCAAATGGGGTTTTGAATGAGAGAAAATATTCATCATACTTATATGCGTATGGCTATGTTATGGGGAAATAGCAGATCATACGCAACTCGGAAAAAAGTAGGAGTTTTGATTGTAAAAAACAATCAAATTATTTCCGATGGATATAATGGCATGCCGCCAGGATTTCCACATGATGAAATGGAACATATAGAAAACGGCGAATTAGTAACATCACAAATTGCATTACATGCAGAAATGAATGCAATTACAAAACTTGCACGTAGTTCATTATCGGGTGAAGGCGCGACAATGTATTGTGTTTTATCTCCATGTGCAATATGTGCTAAGTTGATTATTGCTACCGGGATAAAAGAAGTTTTCTTCATTGAAAAATATCGAGATACTTTAGGAATTGAAACATTAGAACGTGCTGGAATTCCATGTTATCAACTTGAATTAAAGGATCAATAATGACTTTTGTTAAACGTCAACCTATTAATACTGCACATACCGCACAAAGTATTCCTGTTCGCCCATATGTGCAGTTTGATGTGTTAAACATTGAACATATGAATGCTTATCATCATTTTTTGAAACATAACAAATGGCCAAAACTTGATTATCGTTTTTATACAAATTGGCCACGAATTTCAGTACCAGAAACATGTAGACGTTTAGTTATGAATCACACGTTTCAGGATGAAATTTATGTGATTGAAGGTAAGTTTTAATATGGAACAATACTCGATTTTAGATAATCGAGTTTTGTTTTTTGATGGGACTTCAGTGATTGAACCAACTGAAGTCCCAAATGCATTGTTAGATGGCATTGATATATCTAATATTGCAGTAACAAAACTCACTGATGAAATTATCAATCTTAATAAGTTATTACCAACACCAATTCAAGAAAAAACACATTGTAATTCATTAGATTTATCTTGGAATATTCCAGATCAATATAAACAACTTGATTTGGAATATTATTTTTTTGAAAAATGTAAAGGATTATCAATTGAATATCTTGAACGAGTGGCTATTGAACTAGTATTATTTGACGAATATGGATTAAATGATTTGTTAAAGACTTTGATATATTTGATTGATGAATTCAAAAGAATGAATATCGTTTGGGGTATTGGCAGAGGATCATCATGTTCCAGTTTATTATTGTATCTCATTGATTTGCATATGATTGACCCTATTAAATATAACATTGAAATCACAGATTTTTTAAGAGAGAAATAAAATGGCAAAAATTTACTATTCTGCGCGCGGAGATAAAGTGGATTATGATGCTGAGTTAATTAAACAACAATTAGCAAATGCACCATTAACTATTGAAGTGGAAGCAAGACGTAATTTAATTGATAATCGTGGTGAACGTAAACCAAGAAAATCAATTGAAGACGCACCTAAATTTATTGAAACTGAAAATTTTGAAACTGATATTGACAAGGAATAAAATATATGAAATTTGATTTTATTAAAAGTTTGCTTAATGAAGCCCGTGATCCAAACACACAGTATGATGAATTGGAAAAAGGTGGAAAAGTAGACACGGTAATTGCTGAATTAAAAGGTGCAAAATCAAAAGAAGCTACTATGTTAGCTAAAAAATTTGATGCAGCAAGAACAGCATTAAAAGCTGCAACAGATCAATATAACAAATTGAATGAAGAAATTACAGATTTAGCTGTTGGTTTGTTTGATCCTATTGATGAAGTTACATTTAGATTAGTAAAAACTGCTAGTGTTACATTATCACTTAGTAGAGTAAATCCACCAGCAGAAAAAGAAGTTGTTGATTATAAAGCAATTTATGAAAGGCTTATTACTTTGATTGATGGTTCATTATTAGAGCAAATTAATCAAATCAAGGCTGAATGTACTTCTATTACTAAATCGGCACCTAGAAAAGCATCAGTCAAAGTTGAAATGAATGAAGGTGTGATTTCTGATATTGCAGTAAAAGCAAAAGCAATGTTAAAAACTCTTTTTGCTAATGTTAAAAAATGGATGGTTTCATATGACCGTCAATTAAAATCTATTGAAAAAGACATTGCTAATATTACAAAAATCTAAAAAATTTTGTTTTAATCTGATTAAATCCTGTATAAAATATTGTTTTTATACAGGTTTTTTTATGAATAAATTTGGCAAATTCCCATATCTTGTAATTCCATTGAAAGAATTACTAATTCAACAATTGAATAGTTCAGAAAATCATGAACATGATTTAAATGATATGATTTCAAATCTACATGGTAAACTATTAATGCAACCATGGGCATTTAAATTAATTACACCTTATTATCGTTCACGATTACACTTAAATGAAAATCAAAAACAAATTGAATTAGAATTACTTCAGTTTATTAAACCATATGTATTGAGATCAATTAAAAAAGGTAAAAAAGAATGTTTAACCCAATAAAAACTGGTATTTTCTTTATGTTTATTGAAGAGGTAAACAATGGACGTTTTATGAATTCTACATCAAACGGTTTGATTATTAACAGCAATGATAAAACACAATTGATTCCAAGATGGGGGAAAGTTATTGCTGTTGGTCCAGATGTTACCGATGTAGAACCAGATATGTTTGTATTAGTTGATGCTGGTAAATGGACTGAAGGTATTCCATTCAAAAATATTAAATTTTGGAAAACAGAAGAATCGCATGTGTTATTAATATCTGATAAACCACAATATACCTATTGATAAAGTGAATTAACGCCATGATTGCATATCTTTTATTCTTCACTGCATTAACAATGGAAGGAATAGGTTCATGGATTTCAGTTATAGGACTATCAGCATTTTTTGGTGGTAATATATTAGTAATTGGTATTGGTATTATGTTTGATATTGCTAAAGTTACAGTAGTATCATTTCTGTATAAAGCATGGGATGATATTAATTTAGCAATGCGAACATATATGGTAATTGTTGTATGTGTATTAGTAGGATTTACTTCATTTGGTGCATATGGTTATTTGTCAATGGTTTTTCAAGATGCAATAAAACCAAGCATTGAAGCTAATACACAATCAACAATAAAACAAAATGAATTAACACGTTTATTACAAGAGAAAAAAGAATTAGAGCAAGAAAAAGAAAAAATCAATAATCAAATTTCACAATTGAATCCAAACGATGTGAAAGGCCGTCAACGATTAATTGCTAGTTTTAATCCTGAACAAAAACGAATTAATAATAGAATCAATGACATTATTAAGAAAACAGACGAATTATCAATTGAAAAAGCAAAACCAATTGATAATCATGCTGGTCCTATTATTGCATTAGCTAAAGCATTAAATGTTTCTGTTGATGATGCAAGCAAATATATTATTTTGTTAATTGTTTTGGTTTTTGATCCATTTGCTATTAGTATTGTTATTGCTGGTAATATGGCAATGAATTTCAAAAAACCAAAAATTGAAAACGAAATTGTTTCAAATGCAATTAATGAGGAAGAATATGTTACGTTAATTTTCCCACCAAAAATCAAACGTAAACGAAAATCTAAAAATGAAGATATTACCGTCATTGAATCTAATGATAAAATCATACCAAACGGAACTGAATTACAATTTATTACTCCAGATGTAATTTCTGAAAGTAATGAACCATCACAAACTGTTAAATTTTACAAGGATTGAAAATGCAAATCAAAAAACTGTGGGTTGAAGAATATCGTCCAAAAACAATTGATGGTTATGTATTTCAACATTCAAATCAAAAATCACAAATTCAAAGAATGATTAATGAACAGGATATTCCTAATTTGCTGTTGTGTGGTATTCAAGGTTCTGGTAAAACTACATTAGCAAGAATTTTAATTAAAGCATTAAATGTTGATGATATGGATGTTCTTGAAATCAATGCTTCTGATAAAACTGGTATTGATTATATTCGAGATACAATTTTGTCATTTACTGAATCTTACCCGATGGGAAAATTCAAAATTGTGCACCTTGAAGAGTTTGATTATATGTCTCATCAAGCACAAGGTATGTTACGTGCTGTAATGGAACAAGCAAGTGATACATGTAGATTCATTTGTACTTGTAATTATGTAAACAAAATTTTACCAGCCATTCAATCAAGAATGCAAGTAATGCAATTTAAAGCACCTGATCAAGAATCATTGATTGGTCGATTAGTTGAAATGCTTGTAATTGAAAATGTTGATTTTGATGAAAATGATTTGATTTTATATTTGCAACAAGCATATCCAGATGTTCGTAAAATCATTAACAATTTGCAATTGAATACCGTTGATGGTAAATTATTATCTCCTAAAGATGATAGTGGTAATGGTGATTATAAATTTGAATTAATCAAACATATTCATGAATGTGATATTGCCAGTATTAGAAAAATGTTAGCCACACAAATTCCTTCTGAAGAAATTGAAAGTTTATATGAAGTGTTATATCAAAACTTAACATCAATTAAAGGTGTTAATAAAAATTCAGCTATCATGGATAAATTGATTTTAGTTATTGCTGATCATTTACGTTCACATGCTATTTCAGCATTTCCGTATATCACAATGGAATCCTGTTTAATTAAAATGATGATGGTTATCAACGAGGAAATTTAATGGCTACAGAACGTAAGCTTGATTTGTTTTGGTTATTGGGTGAATTAAACAAAAAGAATTATGAATTATGGGACAAACTTGACGATGATCAAAAAAAGGAAATTTCGTTTTATACATTAACCATGTGGTTAGCTAGTACAAATGATTTTGAACAATTATATGATTTAGGAACTATTGGCGCATCATATGTATTTGAGTTAAATAAACATCCCCAATTGATGTTATTATTATTAACGTCATGCACTACAAAAACAAATAAACGATATACATGGCTTGCACCAAAAAATATTAAATCAGGAGATAAAAATGCTATTTCATTAATAGCAGATGTTTATAGGACATCATTAAAAGAAGCAAAAGATTTATTGCCATTATTTTCATCAAAAGAAATACTTGAACTAGCAGAATATCAAGGTTGGCAACCAGACGAAATCAAACAACTTAAAAAATCACTATGACAAATCCAGCCTCTTTATTTCAATGCAAACATTGTATGAAAACGTTTAAACGTGAATCTACATTTATGAATCATAAATGCAAGGAAATGATTAGGCTGGAAACAATTCAAACTATTAATGGTCAACAAGCCTATCAATTTTACAAACGTTGGTTATTAAAATGTAGAAAATCAACTCAGACTATTGAAGCTTTTTTAAATTCAACTTATTTTAATGCAATGTTAAGATTTGTTGATTTTTGTAAATCACATAATATTCTTGATCCTATTGCATATATTGATAAAATGGTTGAATTAAAAATTTCACCAAGTTTATGGGATAGACAAGAAGCATATAAGTTTTATTTAGAAAAGCTTGATAAACAAGTTGATCCATATATCTTAGCAGAAAAAACATTAAGCATTATATTAGAGTTATCAAATGCACTTGAAATAAATGCATGTGATTTATTTGATAGATTACCATTAGGTGAAATTGTAGAACTTATTGAAAAGCGTCATTTATCACCATGGATATTATTAAGTTCATATTCATTTAAACAATGGATTTTATCACTTGAAAATCAAGAAGCAATGCTTGTAATGAATGCAATAAAACCTGAATATTGGAAAGTGTTATTTGATCAAAATCAAAAAGTTGTTCTTGATATGCAAATGCTAGCAAAAGAAGTTGGGATTTAAATATGATTGCATTGTGTAAATGTTTAAGGAATAAGATATGTCACACTCAGTCGTATTAAAACTCCAACGTGAACTTGAAGCTTCTAAATCAGTAATTAATGAATTGACTAAGGAATTATATGAATGTCAAAAGCAATTACAAGAACTTCTATCCAATAAAAAGGATATTGCATGACAGATCAAGAATGGGCAAAACAAGCTACAACTCATTGTATTAATGCATGTGTTTTGAATCTAAATTTAGCAAAAACGGGGTTATGGAATAAATCATTTATGCAAATGAAAACTTCGGCTGAAGTTGAAGCATATGACATATTTGTTATTTCATTAACAGAAATTAAACAAAAATCTATTGAAATAGAAGAAAGATTATCAAAACTCGATGGACATTGATATTGATGTAAAAAATAATAAAGAATTGTTTAGTAAATTAAATGTAGTTCGAGCATCTTTAATCAAAGATAATCAATTAAAACCCCACATTTGTGGGGTTTATTTTCAACATATGGCAATTGATCCAATCACAGGATATGCAGCAATTCCATATGAAGAAGCTGAATCATTAGGATATTTCAAAATTGATTTACTTAATTTACATGTTTATTCTAAATTTGATAGTCGTGATGAAATTAAAACATTAATTGAACTAGAACCTGACTGGGATAAGTTATTAAATCGTAATATAGTAGAACAATTATTTCATATTAACAAACATTATGATTTAATTAAACGTGTCAAACCTAAATCAATATTAGATTTAGCTGAATGTTTGGCATTAATAAGACCACAAAAAATGCATTTGACTAATTTATACATCAATGATAAACAAAAAGCTTTAAAATATTTGTGGCTACAAGATGATGATGGATATGCATTTAAAAAAGCACATGCTATTTCATATGCAATGGTAATAGTGTTACAATTACATCTTTTGTAAATCAAAAAAGATTGACATTCGAAAGTGCATGTGTTATAATAATTAAAAATAGAAAGGTATGCACTATCATGGGTTATTTCATTAAGATATTAATTGCTGAAATTATTGGTAGAAAAATCTTTGAAATTGTATCATTACCATTTGCTTGGTTTTTAATGGATCTTGGAATGGATGAAGAAGATGCAATTAAAGAATCTCGTGATTCATTGAGATGGGGTTTTTCATTTATTGCCATTTGTATTGGTGTAATTGCAGTTTTATTGTTTGTTGGTATTGATCCATTTTATTTGGCATCAACACCACCAGAACATATTAACGCTGAAATTGTACAGTTTTAGTTTCATTTGAAATTGGATTCAATTTGCGTTTTTTAGTTTTGAATGTGGGCTTTGTTTCATACGTGAATAATTTTCCAATTATTCTTGATATTGCATTAACATTGAACACATTCAAAACTGGTTTTGTAACTTCACTAAGACCCAATTTAGCAAATTCAAATGATAATGGATAATTCTCAGAATTACTATAAAACCATTTCAATGCAATTTCCATAAACAATTTTAAATCTAATCCTTGTGCTGTTACTTTATCAAGAACATACGCATGTATTTCCTGTCCCACAACATTTTCGATAATCGTCAAATATCTTGTTCCTTTATATTCAATCAAAGTTAAAAAAATGTAATTTGAATTATCAGACAATTCTTCAAATATTAACGGTGTTTTTGCCATGTTTGTATATCATCCATATATGTTTATTAGATGTATGTATGCGTGATAAAATATCATTTTATAAAGATAATAGGATTTCATAAATGACATTTGCACAATTGATTAATAAAGCTGCATCTATTTCAACACATGCTGAAAAACATGCAGTATTAAAACAAATTACCGATGTTGAAATGTTGAAGTGGGCATTAGATTATACAAAACCATTTTGGGTAAAAGCATTTAATATGCCTGAATCATATGCAACTGAAGATGCATCATATGATTTGTTTTATAATCTTTGTGAACAATTGAATACTCGTGAATTGACTGGCAATATGGCAAAATTTGCAATCTTCAAATGCCTTGGTCAATATACCGAAGAAACTGCTAATGTATTAGCAAATGTATTGAAGAAAGATTTAAAATGTGGTGCATCTATTAATACATTTCGTGAATTGTTTCCACATTTAAAATTGCCACGTTTTGAATTAATGGGTGCTGGCAAAGTAGATGAAAAAACAAAACCAAAATACCCATGTTGGGGTGAAGTAAAATATGATGGTAATCGAATGATTACTTATTCAACATCAAAAACCTTGTATTGGAGCCGTAAAGGACTCCCAAATGTTTTGGGTGAAGGTTTTGATGAATATATTGCAGAATTAGCAAATGAACTTCAAAAACATATTCCATCTACATATGGTTATGTTTTTGATGGTGAAACATATGGTGAAAACTTTAGCGAAACTCAACAAGCTAAAGGTAAAGATTCTATTGCACAAAAACAAAAATTGAATTATTATGTTTTTGATTTTATGCCATATGAAATGTGGATTAATGAAAATTGTCCGTTAACTCAAATTGAACGTACTGAAATTATTCGTAAATCAATTGACAATCTCAAAACCACAAAAATCAAAAATGCAAATGGACGTATGCTTAACAATGAACAAGAAGCAATTGCATTTTATAAAGAAGCATTATCACTCGGATTTGAAGGTTTGATTCTTAAATCGTTAGATGGTTTATATTGTTGGAATATGACATCTGGAACAAGAGGTAGTGAATGGCTTAAATGGAAACCCACAATTGATGTTGATTTAACTATTATCGGTTATGAAGAAGGCGAAAACAAAAACGCCGGAAAACTTGGAAAATTCCTTGTTAAAGGAACTGATGAAAATGGTAATGTAATTGAAAGTGGTGTTGGTGGATTTAAAGTTAGTCTTGATTCATTTATTGATTCATTAAATGAATTAATTGACTTTGATAAAAACAATTTACCAAAAAACAAAGATCAATGGTTTAGAGAGTTAGCATTAAAACAATTTGATTTGTTTAAAGGTAAAATTGTAAAAATTGAAGCACAAGAATTAAGCAAAGCAAAAAACAGCAATGTATATTCATTGCGTTTTCCATATGTAGTTGCATTTCGTAATGACAAATAAAAGGACTTTATTAAAATGAATATCAATCAATTAAAATCTTTGATTGGTGAATTTGAAATTCTTGTAAAAACCATTTCTAATGATTCAGCATATATTGAAAAAATGTTGAATTGTCAACGTGAAATTTATAATGGGTTTTATGAAGTTCAAGCAAACAGTTTAAAAGTTGCTAATTTGGATTTTGATTCAAGAGAATTAGATGTAATTGATATTGAAATTAATAATCTTGCGTTTGATGATGAATATCAAATGAAAATCAATGATGAAGACATTTATGATTTGATTGATTTGTTATGCAAATTTAATGATGAAATTCAAAAGCTGAAAAAAATGATAAATTCCTAAAAACACAAAAATGTCGCTAAAAAGTTGTTATAAATCAATAACTTAGAAGCGACATTTTTGTGCTATAAAGGGGTAGTATTGCTTTTTATTTTTATCATACTTTAGTATTATTTTTAGACACATTTTAAGGCACATCATGGCAAACCCTATTCTTGAAATCAAAAATAAAATTGGTCAAACAATCAGCATTAATGACATTGTTGTATATCCAACATCAGCAACTACTACTGATATTGGTGTGGTTACAAAAATTTCAGAATTAGGTAATGTTACAATTCATCCATTGATTATCAAAGATAACCAATTATTTTTGAATGATGCGTCTCGTAATAAAACCGCATTGTATGTAATTCAAATTACAAATCATTTCAATTATATGTCTGGTACATTATATGGAAACAATCAAACATTTCTTTATTATAATGATGAAAATATGATTGAAAATTATTTGAAAATTGAATTATGCAGAATGTATTTCAAACAATTTAAAAAAGAATTACCATATAATTTTGCATATATTGCACAATGTCCATATGGACGAATTTTGGATTTATTGAATGATAATACGAGTGTGTCAAAAGCATATGCTGGTTATATAGATTCTATGATCTCTTATAACAATAAATCTTTATTAAACACCCGTATTAAACCTTTTTTGAATGATTTGGAATTTGCTAAAGTTATTAGACAACGTAAATCGGATACAATTGAATATCAATTAACTAATTTCAATTTTGCTGAATATGATATTCCACATCCAAAGAAAATGAAACATGTTGATGGTCCTATTTTTGTATCAACTAGTGCATAATATAATTAAAGTACAGAAGACAAAATTGCATTGAAAATATTTGCAATTGCTTCAGTGATTTGATTTTTGAATTCATTAAACATTGACTTGTTCCTTAATTGATGTGTCTATTATATCAATGCTAATAAAGACATGTCAATCAGTTTTAGTAAAAACGTGATTTTATAAAAATCACGTTTTTTATTTTTGAGATATGATAAAATATTGTTTTTAAAAAGGAATTATGTTATGAAAAAAAATCCATTAGATTTTTTTGAATTTCAAAAATTGATACCACGTAATGAACAAGAATTTGCTATTAAAGCTGTAAGAGATAATTGGGACAAATATGATTATTTTTTACTTGATTTACCAACAGGCGTAGGTAAAACAAATGTAGGTTCATCAATTGCATATTCTGCTGGTAGAGCATATATGCTCACGTCTACATTGCAATTACAAGACCAATATCAAGCATCATGGAAAGAGATTGTAAATTTAAAGGGCCGTGGTAATTATACATGTGCATTAAATGAAGATTTTACCGTTGATGCTGCACCTTGTATTGTTGCAAAAGAAATTATAGCAGATTGTAAAATAAACGGTAGATGCCCGTATATCAATCAAAAAAATAAAGCACTTGCTGCAAATGCTATGATTACAAATCCATTGTATCTTTTATATTCAAAACATTGTGGTGTATTATCAGATGAAGAAAAAGATGAATGGAATGAACGTGACGTTATTGTGATTGATGAAGCTCACAATACAGAAAAACATTTAATTTCATTTGCTGAAATCAAAATTGATTTAAAAGAAGTTGCATTATCTCATAATGTGAATATTCAACATTTATTTTTTACTAATGATAATGCACATAATTATAATGTATTACAAGAATTACTTGATATACTATTAACCAGACAAAGTGAATTGAATACACAATTGACTGAGTTATTTCCAGGAAAACAATCAAACCAATCAATTAATTCATGGGCAAAACGTATTAATAAAAGCGTATCTGATAAAGTTCAAAAATTGAATAGTAAAATTTATGCGCTTGATAAATTTGTTCAACCTATGAATATATTCTTTAAAAGCTGCCCTGAATATTCTGAATCGGATTTAAGTTGGTTAATGCATTATTTTCAAGAAGATGGTTCATTGCAATTAGCACCAATGAATGCTGGGTATTTGTTTGATGAATATTTAAAACCTCTTGGTAAAAAATTCATTTTTATGTCAGCCACTCTTGGAAATAAAACTGAGTTTTGTAAAACATTAGGCCTTGATGAATCAAAAACTCTTTATATTCAAACTGACACACCATTTCCACCTGAAAAATCACCAATTATTGTATTACCGCAATTGAAAATGGGTTATAAAGATTTAGAAGAAACTATTCCAAAAATTGCACCAATGATTGAACAAATTCTTGATTTACATGAAAATGAACGTGGAATTATTCATTGTGCGACATATAAACTTCAAGGTGAAATTTATAGAAGATTATCTGATAAACATAAAAAGAGAATTTTATGTCGTGATATGGATATTATTTCCGGAACAAGTTCAAAAAAATATTCAAATGTTGAATTATTAGACATTCATTCAACAGCATCTGATACGATTTTATTATCGCCTTCAATGATGGAAGGTGTTGATTTGTATGATGATTTATCAACATTTCAAATTATTTTGAAAATGCCATGGCCAAGTTTGGCAAATCCAAGAATTAACAAACTTAGTAAAATGTCAGATTCTTGGTATTCAAATCAAGTATGGATGCATATTATGCAAGCTGCAGGACGTTCTACAAGGCATGTAAATGATGAATCTGTAACATATATGTTAGATGCTAGTTTTAATTATTTTTATAAGAAATGGAAAATGAATTTACCTAATTGGTTTACCAAACGAATCAATCAATAATAATTGACAATGTTTGTTTGAGACATTATAATATTCATATATCAATCATTTTATGAAATTGTGAGAATTTAATGTCTCAAACTGCTAAAGATTATTGTGATTCGATTGTTGCAAATTTGATCGGTTATAAAATTGAAGAATTGGAAACAAGAAAAACTTATCAAGTTGTGCATGTTAAAGCTGACGCAGATACTATTTTAATGTGCATTGTTGAATTAAAAGTAATGGAAATTGATGTTGAAAATCAAAAACTGTTTGTGTTGCCAATGGATGAAACCGATGAAATGTTTATTCATTTCAGAAATATTGGTAATTTTTATCGGTTTTTTGATACAAGACAACAAGCCGATGATACATTAGATGTGATTTGTGATTACATCGAAACTATTATGCTTGCAAAACGAATTTAATCGCCATAAGGAGCGTTTCATATGTTAAATCCAGCTAAAGCTAAAAAAGTTGCAGTATCGTATAACGGCAACGTTCAATACAAACAAGATCAACATGAAATGTTGGTTCAATATGCTATTGGACTTGTATACGGTAAAGATTCATTTTATGAATCGTTTGACACATCTCTTTCACAAATGAAAGCATTGATTACTAGAATGGCAATCAATGAAAAAAATTGTGAATTTATTGCAAACGTAATTTTGTTTGTTCGTAATGAAATTGGTTTGCGAACTTTGCCAATTGTAATGGTTGTTGAATTTGCAAATGCATTGAGAAATAATAAATTCCAATGGAAACCATTGCGTTATCTGGTAACGGAAACAATTCAACGTGCAGATGATATTACAGAAATGTTTGCATATGCGGAACAAATTTTCAAAAATAAGAAATCAATTCCTTTGGCTTTGAAAAAAGGTATTGCATCTGCATTTTTGAAATTTGATGAATATCAACTGCAAAAATACAATCGTCAAAATAAAGCAAAAAAATTGAAGGATGTAATGTGTGTTACACATCCAAAACCATTGAATAATGCACAAGCGGATATGTTTAAACGTTTGCTTGAAGACAAATTAGATACACCATACACATGGGAAACTGTGTTGTCGGCTAATGGCCAATTGAATTCAAATGAACGTAAAACAAATTACGAATTGTGGAATGATCTGGTAACTCGTGAAGGTAGCGGTAATTTGCCATATCAAGCAATGTTGCGTAATTTGCGTAATATTGAAAATGCCATTTATGAAAATGGAGTAAACAATTCTAATGATTTGATTCAACGGGTTGTTGAAAAGCTTATTAATGAAAAAACTTTGGAACGTATGAAATTGTTCCCTTGGAGTTTCATTAAAGCTTATGAATCGGTGCAATCCACACAATTTAAAGCTGCAATTAATAATGCTGCTGAAATTTCTTCAAAACATATTCCAAAACTTGGAAACAAAATTTGGATTATTTTAGATGAATCTGGTAGTATGGACGGTAGTTATATGTCAATTGTTAAACCGATGACACATGCTGCTAATTTAACATCAGCATTGGTAAAATCAGCTACATTACATAATGCATTTCAATTGAAAATTACTAAATTTGCAACATCAGCATCCAATTTTAATTGTTCATCATCTTCTGGATTAATTCCGCTTGCAAAAGATATTGAACGTTCGGCAAGTGGTGGTGGGACAAATATTGGTGCAGCAATTGATCAATATGATCATATTGGTTTTGTACCAGATTGTGTAATT
>ERZ724515.675-NODE-675-length-13740-cov-5.995104_pt1 | contig 13740 bp, 9 predicted proteins | sample MGYA00376048_ERZ724515 | MGnify/ENA primary metagenome ERZ724515 (study PRJEB28724, sample SAMN07190885) | wastewater metagenome | isolation source: influent of sewage treatment plant in Hong Hong | place: Hong Kong | collected 2016-03-17 ... | reverse complement strand
ACACCTTCCATCGGTGCAAGAATAATGCGGCCTTGTGGCGCAGTGGTTGATAAGGAATTTAATGGCATGGCGACCTCAATGTTGCAGGCCGCCATTCTACTGATCTATCCCCGACACTCCAGTAGTATTAAAGAAAATGATGCTCTATGCCGGCAAAATTTCCACAAGCAAATAAGCTAGCAGAACGCGCTTTAGCCAGATAGCTAGTGCCTATCTCTGGCAACTGTTCCCCTATAGGAATAATGTCACTCGGTGAAGGTAATGATGTATCTAATACCCGATGCCAACAGCCTTCAATATCATGCGGTGGTAGAGGTAAAATGAACGACAGCTCATCCCAATACGCATTAAAAATGATGTAAATCGCCATATCAACATCCAGTGAGATGGCTGAAAATGCCAATGCATGGGATTTCGCTCCCCAGTCTGGTGAATAGGAATGAACGCCATGCCAACAAATGTCGGCTCGCCGCAACATTTCAGCTAGCGACAACATGCTGCCGTCTTCTCGTTCCCGGCTGAACAAATAGCGGCGATATTTCAGCAACTCGCGGACAAATCGAAACATGTCATGCCCACGCGGGCCTGTTTCCCATTGCATCCAACTGATCTCATTATCTTGGCAGTAAGCATTATTATTACCATGCTGTGTTCTCAATAACTCATCGCCCATTAGCAACATTGGCATACCAATAGACAGTAAATTAGCTGTCATTAAGTTCTTCGCTTGCCGGATGCGTAATGCATTAATTGCCGGATCATCAGTTTCGCCTTCGACCCCATGATTCCAGCTATGGTTGTTATCGGAACCATCACAATTATTTTCGCCATTGGCTTCATTATGTTTACCGTTGTAACTAACCAGATCCCACAACGTAAAACCATCGTGGCAGGTGACAAAGTTGATGCTCTTTTCTGGATCAGAATGATGGTACTGGTAAATATCCGGGCTACCCATCATGCGATCCGCAAATCGTCGAGTGGTATTTTCCTCACCTTTAATAAAATCTCTGACATCATCGCGAAATTGCCCATTCCATTCACGCCAGCGAGATCCCGCCAAAGAACCAACCTGATATAACCCCCCTGCATCCCACGCTTCCGCAATCATCTTGCAATTAGACAACACCGGATCAGTATCGATAGCCAGTAATGTCGGCGGGTTAACCAGAGGGTTGCCATCTTCATCACGCGAGAGTATCGATGCCAAATCAAAACGGAATCCATCCACATGCATGAACTCACGCCAAAAACGTAGGCTATCCACGATCATCCGTTTCGTGACCGGATGCGAGCCATTGAGGGTGTTTCCACATCCGGAATAGTTGGTATCAGCCCGCGTTTTCGGATCCAGAATGTAATAAGCCTCATGATCGGTACCACGGAAACAAAATAGCGGGCCATTCTCGGCACCTTCCGCCGTATGGTTATAAACCACATCCAAAATGACTTCTAAGCCCTCACGATGTAGCGCTTTCACCATTTTTCGGAACTCATTAATCGGGCCAGTCCGGCTTTGATCACTGGAATATTGATGATGAGGCGCAAAAAACGACATCGGCGAATATCCCCAGTAATTACTTTTGCCTGCAGGTGCATCCTGCGGATCAAACTGAAAGACTGGTAATAATTCTATGGCGGTAATACCTAATGACTTCAGATAAGGTATTTTTTCGATCAGCCCGGCATAAGTGCCCCTGAGACTTTCCGACACCGCAGAAGAAGGATGTTTCGTAAACCCGCCGACATGTAATTCATAAACGACTGATCGGGATAATGGATGGCAAGGCAAGATGTCACCTTCCCAATCATAATTATGAATATCGACCACCACGCTTTTGGCACAACAGTGCATGTTAGAACCGACCCGCGCGGCCGCCATACGATCATAATTATGCGGAAAATTAACCAAGACCCCGTAGGGATCAAGCAGGACTTTTTGCGGATCAAAGCGCGTACCTTCATACGGGCGCCATGGACCATTAATACGAAAGCCATAGAGCTGACCATCGCCAATACCGTCAACCCAAATATGCCAGTAATATGCCGTCCGGTTTACTTTTGGGTTTAATTTAACAATGATGGGCGTCACATCATCCGGCGAGGCAAAAAGCAGCAATTCAACCGCACTGGCTAAACGAGCCCATAAAGAAAAATTCACGCCTCCCGATTCAATGGTTGCGCCAAGTTGCCGGCAATGACCATTCTTCGTCTGCATATCCACACCCCACATTTTTCTTCATGTTGTTTCATGAACATCGGAGTAAGTGTAGTCATAAAAAGAAAGGACGACCGAGGTCGTCCTTTTGATTGGGCTAACACCTGTTGAAATTAATCGGCTAATTGCTGACATTCCAACGTTTTGTCATCCCAAACGATAGTCGCTGCTTGCTTATGCTCAATCACCGTCAACTCGTGTGATGTATATTTCACACCCCGACTGAGCGGCCCCATAAAGGCTTCACGATACTGATCATGATATTTAACTATCACTGCAGGCAGTGATGTCGCATAAAAAGTCAGCCAGACATCTTGCTTCTCTGCGCCGCATTGATAATGAATGGGGCCTTCTTTCGGCACTAAGTCAAATTGTGACTGCAGTTCCGATAAACGCTCCATGTATGAAAGTTCAAGGCACATTTTCAGGTCTTTGTCTTTCATACATTCATCATGACGTAACGTCCAAGCTTGGTGATCTTTTTGTAAATCAACATGTGGATATTGCGCCTGTTTAGCAACGAGATCAGCCATCAGTTTGCGGATCTGACCATCCAACGTATTCAGGATCGGCCGCTCGCAAAACGCCTGTAAAAGTGGAACTGTAACATCGTTACAGTTCGGTTTTTTATCTAACGTTTGCTTAGTGATGGCATACTTTGCCATCATTTCCGGCGTCACCAGCGATGGTTTAGCTGGTGCGTTTTTTTCACCTGAGTCTGTTGCAGCCACAGATACAGTCTGGATCCCACTAAACAGCACAGCTGCCAAACAGAATTTCCAAGCGTTCATGTACTACTTCCTCGCTCTGGCTTATTCAGCCGATGATTCTTCAGATGACCCAGTATCTGCGTCGATATTGATCTCTGAAACATCAGACTCGTCACCTTCCGGCTCCGCAACACGTTCCAGGCTAACCAGTTTTTCATCTTCCGACGTGCGGATCAGACGAACACCTGCAGTGTTACGACCAATCAGACCAACTTCTGAAACACGAGTTCGCACCAGTGTGCCGCCGTTGGTGATCAGCATGATTTCATCAGACTCATCGACCTGAATAGCGCCAACCACACGGCCGTTACGCTCAGAAACCTGAATAGAGATAACACCCAATGTCGCACGGCTCTTCACAGGATATTCAGACAACGCAGTACGTTTACCGTAGCCGTTTTCTGTGGCGGTCAGAATTGCACCTTCACTGCGCGGAATGATCAGTGAAACGACGCGATCACCTTCCGCCAGTTTGATACCACGAACACCTGCTGCGGTACGGCCCATTGGGCGGATACCCTTACCAGACGTGCTAACTTCCGCATTCTCAGTGTTTTCAGTTTCTGCATCATCGGTTGCATCATCATCTGAATCATTGTCAGACTCTGTGCCACGGTTATTACCTTCCGCGAAACGAACTACTTTACCTGCATCAGAGAACAGCATAATTTCGTTGCTGCCGTCAGTGATATCAACACCGATCAGCTCATCACCTTCTTTCAAGGTGATCGCACGGATACCAGAACTTAATGGGCGAGAGAATGCAGACAATGCTGTTTTCTTCACGGTGCCATTAGCCGTTGCGAAGAAGACATATTTATCATCATCGTAAGATTTCACTGGCAGGATCGCAGTAATACGTTCGTTTTCATCCAACGGCAACAAGTTGATAATTGGACGTCCACGCGCAGTACGGCTGGCCTCTGGTAATTGATACACTTTCAGCCAATACACTTGACCCATGGTCGAGAAGCACAGAATGGTATCGTGCGTATTTGCCACCAGCAGCTGTTCAACAAAGTCTTCATCTTTTACTTTCGCCGCCGCTTTACCACGACCACCACGACGCTGCGCTTCGTAATCAGACAATGGCTGATATTTCACATAACCTTCGTGCGACAGTGTTACCACGACGTCTTCTGGAGTGATCAGATCTTCCATGTTGATTTCAATGCTGGCTGCCTGAATTTCAGTACGGCGCTTATCACCAAACTGCGATTTAACAAATTCCAGCTCTTCGCGGATCACTTCCATCAAACGTTCTGGGCTTGCCAAAATGAACAGCAGTGCAGCAATTTCAGTCAGCAGTTCACGATATTCATCGAGAATTTTTTCATGTTCCAGACCTGTCAGCTTGTGCAGACGCAGATCGAGAATCGCTTGCGCTTGTTGTTCGGTTAGGAAATACAGACCATCGCGGATACCAAATTCTAGTTCCAGCCATTCCGGGCGCGCGGCATCATCACCGGCACGTTCCAGCATTTCAGACACGGCACCCAGAGCCCAACCGCGAGCAACCAAGCCTTGTTTCGCTTCTGCCGGGCTGGAAGAGTTTTTGATCAACTCAATAACCGGGTCGATATTCGCCAGCGCGATCGCCAGACCTTCCAGAATATGAGCACGTTCACGCGCTTTACGTAATTCAAATACGGTGCGACGTGTAACCACTTCACGACGATGGTCGATGAAAGCGGCCAAAATTTCTTTCAGATTCAGTGTCTTTGGTTGGCCATTCACCAGCGCCACCATGTTGATACCAAACACGTTTTGCATCTGTGTGTGCGTGTAGAGATTATTCAGCATAACCTCAGTCAATTCGCCACGACGCAATTCGATCACCACACGCATACCGTCTTTGTCAGACTCGTCGCGCAGTGCAGTGATACCTTCGATTTTTTTATCTTTTACCAGTTCGGCAATTTTTTCGACCAAACGGGCTTTGTTGACGGTGTATGGCAACTCAGTAACGATAATGGATTCTTTACCATTCTTTTCGTCAGTTTCAATTTCGGTGCGCGCACGCACATAAATTTTACCGCGACCAGTACGGTACGCATCCAGAATACCGGAACGACCATTGATGATACCGCCGGTTGGGAAGTCTGGGCCAGGGATCAGCTGGATCAACTCATCAATTGTTAATTCTGAGTTTTCCATCAGCGCCAGACAGCCATCGACTACTTCAGTCAGGTTGTGTGGCGGAATATTGGTCGCCATACCTACCGCGATACCCGATGAACCATTGACCAGCAGGTTAGGTACTTTCGTCGGCATAACCGCGGGGATCAGTTCTGTACCGTCGTAGTTAGGAACCCAATCTACGGTCTCTTTTTCCAGATCAGCCAGCAGCTCGTGAGCAATGCGGTCCATACGAATTTCGGTATAACGCATCGCCGCAGCAGAGTCGCCGTCGACGGAACCGAAGTTACCCTGACCATCGACCAGCGTGTAACGCATGGAGAAATCTTGCGCCATACGAACAATAGTGTCGTAAACAGCAACGTCACCGTGTGGGTGATATTTACCGATCACGTCACCGACGACACGCGCAGATTTCTTATAAGGTTTATTCCAGTCGTTACTCAACTCGTGCATCGCAAACAGAACGCGACGATGCACTGGTTTTAAACCATCCCGCACGTCTGGCAGTGCACGCCCGACGATGACACTCATTGCATAATCGAGATAAGAGTTACGTAACTCGTCTTCGATATTTATCGGGATGATCTCTTTGGCTAGATCGCTCATATAATTATAGGTTCCTACTTCAAGCTACTTGAAAGCAATGGTCGCGAATTCTATCACAAATGATGGATTTCCCCAATCGCTGACAGATACTCTGTTTTAAGCTAACTCGTTGGATATAATGCGCAGATGCCAACCCTAAACTGTCACAAAGGACAGCAATAAATGAATGTTGATTCGCAGGAAATCGCTAAATTTGAAGCCATTGCCAGTCACTGGTGGGATCCTCATGGTGATTTCAAGCCATTACACCTGATGAACCCGCTGCGTTTAGAGTGGATTTCTGACCATTGTGAAGGTTTATTTGGCAAACAAGTGCTGGATGTCGGCTGTGGCGGCGGTATTTTAAGTGAAAGCATGGCGAAACAAGGCGCACAGGTATTAGGCGTTGATATGGGCCATGAACCGTTACAAGTGGCTCGCCTGCATGCATTGGAACAAAACGTAAAACTCGATTATCAACGCATTACCGTCGAAGAGTTGGCCGAACAGCGCCCTGCCTCATTCGATGTTGTCACCTGCATGGAGATGCTGGAGCATGTGCCTGACCCGGCCTCTATCGTGCGTGCTTGTGCCAAATTAGCCAAACCAGGCGGAAAACTTTTTTTCTCGACCATTAACCGCACCAGACAATCCTGGTTATTGATGATTCTGGCAGCAGAACAAGTTTTGAAGATCGTTCCTAAAGGAACGCATGATCACGCGAAATTTATTCGACCGGCTGAACTAATCCGTTGTTGTGACAGCGCCGATTTGCTGACCAAACAAGTCAAAGGGGTACGCTATAACCCACTGACTGAACACTTTAAGCTGTCAGACGATGTTTCGGTTAACTATCAAATTTTCTGTGAAAAGCCACTATGACACAGTCACGCTTTGCGGCAGTTTTATTTGATTTAGACGGTACGTTGCTGGATACCGCGCCCGATCTCGGTGCGGCCGCCAATCACGTGTTAGCGCAAATAGGTAAAGCACCGCTCTCGGATTTCGTGATCCGGCAAACTGCGTCTGATGGGGCGCTTGCTTTAATTAAGGCAGGGCTTTCTGAAACCGAGCAAGCGGAACACGACTTACCTGTGTTACGGCAGCAGTTATTAGATCACTACGTCCAACATTTATATGTCGGTACCCGCCCGTATGACGGCATGGTTGAACTGATCACTTGGCTGAATAACCGCGCCATTCCATGGGGTGTCGTTACCAATAAACCGGCCTTTTTAACTGACCCTCTACTAGCTTTAGTAACCGAGTTACCTAACTGTGCGGTCGCAGTCAGTGCCGATACTCTGCCATTACGAAAACCGCACCCAGAGCCGTTATGGCATGCTTGTGAGCAAATCGGAGTAGCAGCAAAAGATTGTCTCTATGTCGGCGATCATATCCGCGATATCGAAGCCGGGCGCAATGCGGGAATGACTACCGCTATTGCAGCATGGGGCTATATTGCGGAAAATGAACACCTGACCGACTGGTTGGCAGATGTCGAAATGGCTGATCCACACAGCTTATTAGCGTGGTTATCTCGCTAAAAAACAAGTTTCTGTTAACCCTTCTGATAACACCGCTGGCTCTTTTTAAGAGCCATTTATTTTCTTCATTCGTGTGATTTACTGCTACATTTTTCAACAACCAGTTTTTGTCAAGCTATCGCTTTTATTCTTTATGTTGTATTTTATATACATCATAAGCACTACATATAGTGTTTTCCTAAACAACAAATACGGGAGTTACCATGACAGTCAGCTTGATGGTCACGAAACGGGATAACGTTACCGAGCCACTTAATCTGGATAAGATCCACCGCGTTGTAACATGGGCTGCAGAAGGCTTACAGGGTGTTTCTGTCTCGCAGGTTGAGTTAAGTGCTCATATCCAGTTTTATGATGGAATTCGCACATCCGACATCCATGAGACCTTGATCAAATCAGCGGCTGATCTAATTTCCGAACAAGCACCTGATTACCAATATCTGGCTGCCCGCCTAGCGATGTTCCATCTGCGCAAAAAAGCCTATGGCGGTTTCACACCACCTTCTTTATTTGAGCAGGTAAAAACACAAGTGGAAGCCGGTCGTTACGACCAGCAATTACTGACTGATTACAGCCAAGAAGAGTTCGATCTGCTGGATAGCTATCTGGTGCACGATCGCGATATGCATTTTGCTTACGCTGCGGTTAAACAGCTGGAAGGTAAATACCTGCTACAAAACCGTGTAACTGGTGAAATCTATGAAAGCCCGCAGTTCCTCTATATGCTGGTGGCGGCATGTCTGTTTGCTAATTACCCTAGAACCACGCGTCTGGATTACGTCAAACGTTTTTATGACGCGGTTTCTACCTTCAAAATTTCGCTGCCGACACCAATTATGTCTGGCGTGCGCACCCCTACCCGTCAATTCAGCTCTTGTGTCTTGATCGAGTGTGGTGACAGCTTAGATTCTATCAACGCTACTGCGTCTTCTATCGTGCGTTACGTTTCTCAGCGTGCCGGTATTGGTATCAACGCCGGTCGTATTCGTGCGTTGGGTAGTGAAATTCGCGGTGGCGAAGCCTTCCACACTGGTTGTATTCCATTCTACAAATACTTCCAAACTGCGGTGAAATGTTGCTCTCAGGGCGGCGTTCGTGGTGGTGCGGCGACTGTGTTCTACCCACTGTGGCATCTGGAAGTCGAATCACTGCTGGTATTGAAAAATAACCGTGGCGTGGAAGAAAACCGTGTTCGTCACATGGACTACGGTGTGCAGATCAACCGTCTGATGTATCAGCGACTGATCCAGGGCGGTAACATCACGCTGTTCTCGCCATCCGATGCACCAGGTTTATACGATGCTTTCTTTGCTGATCAGACTGAATTCGAACGTCTGTATCTGCAGTATGAACAAGATCCTGCGATCCGTAAGCGTCAGATCAAAGCCGTTGAGCTGTTTTCATTGCTGATGCAGGAACGTGCCGGTACGGGTCGTATCTACATTCAGAACGTCGACCATTGCAACACGCACAGCCCGTTTGACCCAGCAGTTGCGCCGATCCGCCAAAGCAATTTGTGTCTGGAAATCGCGCTGCCGACCAAAGCACTGGATCATTATCTGGATGAGAAAGGTGAGATCGCCCTGTGTACGCTGTCTGCGTTTAACTTAGGTGCTATTGAATCACTAGATGAGTTGGAACCACTGGCTGAACTGGCTGTGCGTGCGTTAGACGCGTTGTTGGATTACCAGGATTACCCAATTCCAGCGGCTAATAATGGCGCAATGTGGCGTCGTCCGTTAGGTATCGGTGTTATCAACTACGCCTATTATCTGGCGAAAAATGGCGTGCGTTACTCTGATGGTTCAGCTCTGGGTCTGACGCATCGCACTTTTGAAGCCATTCAATATTACCTGCTGAAAGCATCGGTAAAACTGGCCAAAGAATCTGGCGCATGCCCACGCTTCAACGAAACCACCTATGCACAGGGTATTCTGCCAATCGACACCTACAAACGTGACTTGGATGATCTGTGCCAAGAGCCACTGTTGCTGGATTGGGAAACACTGCGCAGCGAAATTAAACAATATGGTCTGCGTAACTCAACACTGACAGCCCTCATGCCATCTGAAACATCCAGTCAGATTGCTAATGCCACCAACGGCATTGAACCACCACGTGGTTTGATTAGCGTGAAAGCATCTAAAGACGGTATTTTGCGTCAGGTTGTGCCTGATTACACGGAACTGAAAGATAACTACGAGTTACTGTGGAGCCAGCCAAACAATGACGGTTATCTGCAATTAGTCGGTGTGATGCAAAAATTTGTCGATCAAGCAATTTCTGCCAATACCAGCTATGACCCTAGCCGGTTTGAAGGCCATAAAGTACCGATGAAACAGCTATTGAAAGATCTGTTAACTGCCTATAAATACGGTCTGAAAACATTGTATTACCATAACACCCGTGACGGTGCGGATGATGCGCAGCTACAGGTAGCACAAGCTGATGATTGCGCTGGCGGTGCATGTAAGATTTAAGCAGGTATGGCCTCTCATTGAGAGGCCTTAATACTTATAAGCAGGAATAGAATAATGGCGTATAGCACTTTCTCAAAACAACCTAACGATGCCCGCAAAGAGCCGATGTTTTTCGGCCAGACCGTTAACGTGGCACGTTATGACCAGCAAAAATATGAAGTTTTCGAACGTCTGATCGAGAAACAACTTTCATTTTTCTGGCGCCCGGAAGAAGTCGATGTTTCGCAAGATCGTATCGATTATCAGGCGTTGCCGCCGCATGAACAGCATATTTTTATTTCCAACCTGAAATATCAAACCCTGCTGGATTCCATCCAAGGACGCAGCCCTAACGTGGCTTTATTACCTCTGGTTTCTTTACCGGAACTGGAAACCTGGATCGAAACCTGGGCATTTTCTGAAACTATTCATTCCCGCTCCTACACCCACATCATCCGTAATATCGTGAATGATCCGGCCGTGGTTTTCGATGATATCGTAGTGAACGAACAAATCATCAAACGCGCAGAAGACATCGCCGGTTATTACGATGAACTGATTGAGCTGACCCAATACTGGCAGTTACTGGGTGAAGGCACGCATCAGGTTAATGGCAAAACCGTGGTAGTTTCACGCCGCGAACTGAAAAAGAAACTTTATCTGTGTCTGATGAGCGTAAATGCGCTGGAAGCGATCCGTTTTTATGTCAGTTTTGCCTGCTCTTTTGCCTTTGCTGAACGTGAACTGATGGAAGGAAATGCCAAGATCATCAAGATGATTGCCCGCGATGAAGCCTTACATTTAACCGGCACACAGCACATGCTGAATATCTTGCGCGAAGGCAGTGATGATCCTGAAATGGCTGAAATTGCCCGCGAATTGCATGATGAGTGCTTTAATCTATTCAAAAAAGCCGCGGAACAAGAAAAAGAGTGGGCAGCCTATTTGTTTAAAGATGGCTCAATGCTTGGTTTGAACAAAGATATTCTGTGCCAGTACGTCGAGTTTATTACTAACGTGCGGATGCAAGGTGTCGGTTTACCATTAGCTTTTGATGCTGATCGTCAGAATCCACTGCCGTGGATCAATACCTGGCTGAACTCAGATAACGTGCAAGTTGCCCCACAAGAAGTTGAAATTAGTTCTTATTTGGTGGGTCAGATCGATTCGGAAGTAAACCCGGATGATCTCGGCGATTTCCTGCTGTAATCTTGCATATAGCATGACGCGATAGGAACAAATCGGAACCGATGAAACGGGAAAAAATCACCATAATAACCCCGCATACAACGTTTAAGCTTTCCAGCGACGAAAGTCTGCTGGATGGCTTGTTGCGTACTGGTCATCAGATCGAATATCAATGTCGCAATGGGTATTGTGGTGCTTGCCGCTGTAAGCTGGTGTCTGGGGAAGTCAGTTATCCTACCCTGCCACTGGCTTTTATTCCTGCCGGTGAAGTGCTGACTTGTTGTGGAAAACCCGAATCAACCTTGGTGCTTGATTTGCCTTTGGTTGACGTTACGTCCTCAGAAAAACACGAGCAGACAGCCTAACACAGCAGTACACCATCGCGACCGCTAATGTCCGGCGAAGAGGAACTTGGTGTGGCTTCATTGTGTTTATGTAGCCCAGTTTGAACATATTATTAGATTATGCGGATGATATGTCTGTTAGAAACTGTTGATGGTGCGGTTTGATCGTTAAATAACGCTGGCGGAACAGTGAAAACCAATCATGCAGCATCGTTGAAGCGGTGATATCACCTTGTTGTTGTAATAAACAACAAGCAACCTCTGCAGTACAAAGTTGATTTTCGTTAGATGCCACACGCAAGCGATAAGCTGACAAGGTTTGTGGCTGTACAGACACTACTGGAAATTGATCAAGATATGGGCTTTTGCGGAACATCTTGCGCGCTTCGCTCCATGTACCATCGAGCAAAATATAGAGCGGCCGGTTTGGTAATGTCTCTACTGTGCGGATCACTACGCGTTCACCCTCTTGCACGTAGCTTTCCGGAAACACTACAACCGGTGAATAAGTCGGTTCAGCCAATAAAGCCAGTAAGTCCTCATCAACCTCTGTGCGCGACCACATAAAAGCGTAAGTATCATGCGGAAAAATATCGGCAATCAATCGGCCAGTGTTGGAAGGTTTCATCGGCTCGGTGTCATACATCAGTAAACAGAACGCTGCTTGCGGCATACCTTCTGGTTTTAATGCACAAGCACACTGCACTGTCGGTAAACCGCAACCTTCGCAGCGGGCAATCGATCCGCCACGGGCATTAAATGGCTTTGTTGCTTTCGCCAGTCGTTGTTGTCTCAATCGTTGGAATGCATTCATAGAAAAAAACCAAAATAAAAGGGGTAACCTTTCGGCTACCCCAAAAAACGAGGCACTGACAATAATCAGTAAAAAGAAATGCCCTTTCAACTGGTTTAGTGAGGGTGAATCACCGGCAACCACTTGATGGGCAACAACACACAACAACAAAGGAAACAATGAAGACAAAGCAGAAGCTGAGTCAATGTGTTAATTCTTGATCCTAATCGTACAAATGTCCAGCATGATTTGTAATTTTTTTACGTGATAACAAAAATTATTGGTCAGCAAAGCAGCGGATATCTGTTTTTTATTGTTTTAGATCATTTATTGGCGTGATTTAATCTTTTTTTAATTTCATTTATGTAATCAAATTACGAAATTCGTTTTTTGATAGATAACGAGAAGAGATAGGTTTACGGATTCTGTCAGGTATAATCATCTAGTCTATAGCAAAGGAATTAAATTTAAGTGACAGAACTAGCTGCAGAAGCCCTCCTTCCCGACTTTTCAGATTTGTCGTGCGAGAAATTATCCTCTGTTCAACCGATTAGTTTCGCTGAAACGCAAGAACGTGCGGCATCAGCTATTTTGCGCCTCAATACTGCCAGCCAAAGCTGTCCGGCTTTATTGTTAAGTGGTTTCCCTGGCGTCAACTACGAACGTGTCATCATTGATCTTATTGATGACTGCCCAAAACCATTTAATCGTAGTTTTGATCTTTGCTATACCGAAAATCTGAAAAACCCTTTCCGCCCAATATGGCTGAAATTGAAAGCAGGTACCGGCCCGGAATTTTGCGACTTATTAGATGACCTGTTCAAATTGCTGCGACTGAAACTAGATGCAGAAGAACTGGTTAACAAGATCCTGCGGAAACAGGATAACGATGAAAAACTGGCTGAATATCTGACAGAGCTGTCCGCACATGTGGCACAAGATGGTGTATTTACTCATCCGGTATTAATGAATCTGATGATCCACCAACTGCAACCACAGCCGCCAGTCATTTACGCACGTGACTTAACCTGGCGTTCCTTGTTTGGTTCCATCAATTATGTAACGGAACAAGGTAGCGTTTACAGTAACCATCATTTATTGGAAGCCGGTTTATTGCGTGAAGCCAATGGCGGTTATCTGATCATCCCGGTTGATGAATTGCTGATGAAACCGCAACTGTGGTTCAAACTGCATAACGCGCTGGCTACCGGTTATCTTGATTGGTCTGCGCCGGAAGATACGCCACCGCAAACACCGTTTTTCCAGCCAGAAGCAACGCCATTGGACATCAAACTGATTCTGGTCGGCGATCGTATCTCTATTGCAGAATTCAATCTGCTGGATAATGAATTTTCAGAGAAGATTTTCCTGCGAACCGATCTCATCACCGAATTCCCGTATGACGAAGATTCTGTAGCCCAATTTACCGGGTTGTTGTGCCATATTCGTCATCATTGGGAATTACTGGATTTTGATGCTTCGGCAATTAAAGAGCTGATGCGGTTTTCCTGTCGTTTATGTGAACACCAGCGCATCCTCTCTTTTGCCGAAACACAGCTGGTCGCGCTGATGCAACTGGCTCACAGTATTGCCTCCGAACAAGGTGCGGAGCTAATCACCTCACTGCATATTAAAGCCGCATTGTCTGAACAGGAATATCGACTGAATTACATTGTCGAACAATCTGACCAAGG
>ERZ724515.671-NODE-671-length-13763-cov-9.075285_pt1 | contig 13763 bp, 18 predicted proteins | sample MGYA00376048_ERZ724515 | MGnify/ENA primary metagenome ERZ724515 (study PRJEB28724, sample SAMN07190885) | wastewater metagenome | isolation source: influent of sewage treatment plant in Hong Hong | place: Hong Kong | collected 2016-03-17 ... | reverse complement strand
ATTGAAAAAATTGTATTTATTAGTTCAACATCTATTTATCCAAATAATGAAGGTGTTTTTTCTGAAAGTAGTATTATAAAGATTCCAAGTAATAAAATTGTTTTTGATGCAGAAAATTTAGTTTTAAATAAAACTCATATTATTTTTAGAGTATCAGCACTTTTGGGAGAAAGTAGAATTGCTGGTAAAAGATTAGCAAATAAAATAGTTTATTTTCCAAATACAAAAATAAATTTTGTTCATAGAAATGATGTTATTGGTGCTACGATTTTTGCTATTAAGAATAATTTGAGTGGAATATTTAATTTAGCATCAAAACAATATCCTACAAAAGAAGAACTTTATAGTTTTAATGCACAAAAGTATAGTTTTGAAAAACCAATTTTTATTGATAATGCTGAATCAATAGAAAGAATAGTAGATGGTTCAAAGATTGAAAAGTTTGGATTTACATATAAATATTTTGATGCTTTTAATTTCTAATAATAGTTTTACCAAAAGCTTTACAAAATAATGTTAAAATCAATAAAATATTAAATTTATTAAGGATAAGATATGGCAGCAAAAGAACATCAATTTGATATTTCAGCAAAACTTGATATGCAAAAGATGAAAGATGGAGTAATTCAAGCTCAAAAAGAGATTGATAATAGATATGATTTTAAGGGAATTACTAGAGAGTTAGATTTAAATGTTGGAGCTAAAACTTTGACTTTGATTTCTTCAAGTGATAATAAAATAGATGCAATGAGAGATATATTAATTTCAAATATGAATAAAAGAGGAATCTCTATAAATTCGCTTGAAGAGTTAAAAAAAGAGGATTCAAGTGGTGGAAATAGAAAGTATTCATATAAAATAATTGATAGTATCGAAAAAGATGAAGCAAAAAAAATCCAAACAGAAATTAAAAATCTAAAATTAAAAGTTACAGCTGCTAATCAAGGTGATGAGATTAGAGTTAGTGGAAAAAATATTGATGATTTACAAGCAGTAATGAAACATTTAAAATCACTTGATTTTAAAGCACCTTTAGTATTTGATAATTTTAAATAAAGATATTTAATGACAAATATTATTGAATTTTTAGAAATTAGTGAGCTAAAAGAGACAAAATTTATTCATCCAATAAAAGTAACATATTTGCAAAATGGTAAATCTAAAAGTTGGGAAGCAGTAAAAAGTCATAATAGTGTGGCGGTACTTTTATATCATACACAAAAAAATGCTTTTTTACTTGTAAAGCAGTTTAGAGCCCCTGTATATTTAAATGATAATAGTAAAACATTCACTTATGAGTTATGTGCAGGTTTAGTAGATAAAGAAGATAAATCTTTAGAAGAAATTGTGCAAGAAGAGATAGATGAAGAGTGTGGTTATAAAGTTGAATTAAATGATATTTCAAAAATAACTTCATTTTATACAAATGTTGGTATAAGTGGTGGTTGTCAATATCTTTTTTTTGCTAAAATTGATGAATCTATCAAAATTCATAATGGAGGTGGAATAAATGATGAACAAATTGAAACATTTTTTCTACCTATTGAAGATAGTGATAAATTTATTTTTGATGAGTCAAAAGCTAAAACACCAGGATTAATGTTTTCTTTTTACTGGTTTTTTAAAAATAGAGATAAATTAGGAATAGTATGAGATATATATTTATTTTAATTTTATTTTTTCATTCATTATTTTATGCAAATGAAGCTGAACAAAATCAGTTAGAAAATGCTCAAGGAATAAAAAAAGTTGAATCAACTCAAGCAGATCAAAAACAACAAGTTGATATTAACAATTCATTTATTACTAAAAATGAGTATGGAAAAATGCTTTATAATAACCCTAGAGGAATAGGTTGTAACTCTTGTCATGGAAATGATGCTAGAGGTAAAAAAATGGTAAATTTCAAACAAGAAACTAAAGATAAAAAAATTTATAACTGTAGTTTAGTTGTTCCTGATATAAAAAATATTGATTATCAAACTTTTTCTGCAAAGATAAATTCTAAAAAAAATCCAAACTTAAAATTTGAAAAAGAGCAAGTTTGTGAAAAACTTATTTATTATGCTAATGTTATGCCAACATATTTTTTAGTAGAAGATGAAATAGAAGCAATTTATTATTATATACAAAATTTAAAATAGCTTTATCTTGATAAAGCTATTCCTAATCCTACTTTATTAACTTCTCTATCATAATCAATTAAGCTATTTCCATATCCTGAAAATATTTGGAATAATCCGTATGTATTTGTTGAATAAAATAGTTTAGGTAAAGGAAATGTCCAATTAAATTCTGCTGAGCCTTTATTTTTATCATTAAACTCTAAATTATCTCTTAGTGTTAATTCAAATAAATGTCTTTTATAAGCATAGATAAATGTTAAATCACCATATCCATAATAATCTTCAATATCTGGATTATCAGGTTTTTTTTCTGGAATTTTATACCAAACTTTAGGAATTATAAACAGTTCTGATAATTGAAAATTAGCTTCTAAATAGAATCTATTCCATGATCTTGATAACTCATCAGCTTTTCCATTTGAAGAGTGAATAAAACCAAATTTATAGCTTTTTAAAAGATTATTGTATTCATTAGGAACCTGAATAAATAACTCTGGTTCATAATTAGTTTCTCTAAATGGAAAAGAGCTTTCTGCTGTCTGCCAAAATGATTTTTGAGTATAAGCTGCAGAAATTATTTCATTAAATCCAAAAGAATTATATGATAAAGGTTTTTCTACACTTAATTGAAAAGCTGTTTCAAGTTCATTTCTATCTTCTGATTTATTAAAATCATAAGTTGCTGGTAAAAGATAATTTTTTTTATATGGATAAAGAGCGAAATCACCTATTGCTCTTTGTTCTAGACTTTGATTAGTTTCTTTATCTTCAACTTTTTCAATCTGATTTTCATAAAAATTCTCTTTAACTTTTGTAAAATATTCTGAGTTATTAGTATCATTTTTAGATGAATCACTTATATTTTCTTTTATTGAAATATTATTAGAAGCAATTTCTTTGTATAAAAGCATTGCCTCTTTATAATTTCCTTGATTTTCTAGGTCTTGAGCTTCTAAATATAGTTTATTTATATCTTCACTAAAACATAGAGTATATAAAAGTAAAAGTAAGTATTTTCTCATAGGTTACCATTTTAATTTTTAATTTTATTTTACATCAAAAAAAATTATATACATATTTTTATACATTCTAAAAGAGTTTAAATGATATAATCGACCAAAATTTAGAAAAAAAGGTTAGAAAAGATGCTTGTAGCACCTTCTATATTATCAGCAGATTTTGGTAATCTTGCTAGTGAAATAAAAGCTATTTGTGATGGAGGATGTGATTTAATTCATATAGATGTAATGGATGGACATTTTGTTCCAAATATGACTATTGGACCAGTTGTTGTAAATCCTGTTGCAAAAGTTGCAACAAAACCATTAGATATTCATCTTATGGTTGAAAATAACACTTTTTTTGTTGAATTATTTGCACCATGTAAGCCAGAATATATCTCTTTTCATATTGAAAGTGAAAAACATCCTCATAGACTTATTCAAAAAATTAGAGATTATGGAATAAAACCAGCGATAGTTTTAAATCCTCATTCAACTCCTGAATCAATAGAGTATTTACTAGAAGATTTAGATATGGTTCTATTAATGTCTGTAAATCCTGGTTTTGGAGGACAAAAATTTATTCCATCAGTTATTGAAAAAGCTAAAAAACTAAAAGAGTTAATTAATAAAAGAAATCCAAATTGTTTAATAGAAGTTGATGGCGGAGTAAATGACAAAAATATTTATGAGTTAAAAGAAGCTGGTGTGGATATTGTTGTAGCTGGTTCTTATGTATTTGGAAATGCCGATTATTCAAAAGCTATAAAAAGTTTACAGGTTTAAAAATGAGAGTTAAAATTTGTGGTATTACAAATTTACAAGATGCGATTGATGCTATAAATGCAGGTGCAAGTGCTTTGGGATTTGTATTTTATAAAAATTCACCACGATATATTACTCCTTTAAATGCAAAAAAAATAGTTGAACAACTTCCTCCTTTTATCCAAACAGTTGGACTTTTTGTAAATGAAAATGAAAATTTTATAAATGATATTTGTATTGAATCAAAAATGCAGTTAGCTCAAATAATTGATGATGAAGAAAAACTAAACTATGAATTGTTGAAAATAAAATTTATAAAAGTAGTACGGGCAAAAATATTTCAAGATATTAAAAAATTAAGTGATGATTATTATTTAATAGATGCTTTTGTAGATAGTTTTGGAGGAGAAGGTAAAAGAGTTGCTTTAGAATGGTTTGAAAATATTAATTGTTCAAAATTTATTTTAGCTGGTGGTTTAACTTCAAATAATTTAAAAGAGATTGATGGTTATGGCTTTTATGCGGTTGATGTGAGTTCTGGGGTCGAAGAGTCTAAAGGAAAAAAATCTAAACAAAAAATGATAGATTTTATAAAAGAGGCAAATGAAATCAAATAAAAGGGTGATTCCTAAACCTTCATTTAAATTACAAAATATTTTACAAAGATTGTTAAAAGAACCAATTTTATATTCGGAATTTTTAGATTTATTAAAAGAAGCTACTGACTCATTTTATGAAACGCCTGAACTTGAATTTGAACTACTTTTATCAAATGGTTTACCTTTAGAATTTGATGGTGATTATGTATATCTGAAGACTACAAAAACATCAATTAATGAGCAAACCTTTTGTATAGTTGATATTGAAACAAATGGTGGAAGTGTAAAAAAAGGTTATCAAATTATTGAACTTGGTGCTGTAAAGTATAAAAATGGAAAGATTATAGATAAATTTGAATCTTTAGTCTATGCCAAAGAGATACCTACTTATGTTCAAGAAGTTACAAAAATAAATCTTGAAATGTTGCAAGATGCTCCTAGACTTGAAAAAGTTTTGCAAGATTTTAAGATATTTTTAGAGGATGATGTTTTTGTAGCTCATGACATAAAATTTGATTATACTTTTGTTTCTGATTCTTTTGAGAAATTTCATTTAGGAAAATTACTAAATAGAAAAATTTGTTCGATAGATTTAGCAAAGAGAACTATTGCTTCTGAAAAATATGGTTTGAGTTTTCTAAAAGAGGTTTTAAATATTGAAGTTGATAATCATCATAGAGCATATTATGATGCTTTAACTACTGCTATAGTATTTGAAAAAAGTTTATTAAATATTAATAGTTTAAAAATTAAAACAGTTGAAGATTTAATTACTTTTTCGAAAAGTGATAATATAATAAACAATCATAAGAAAGAGAGTAAGTAACAAATGTTTAGTCAAGAAAATTATATTGAAGTTTTAAATTTTGCAGCCTTTGCTCACGGTGAACAAAAAACACCAAAAGGTTTACCTTATCTAGCGCATATTACTTGTGTAGCAATGGAAGTTATAAATGCGTGTGAAAAATCTAAATTTGATGAAGAAAAAACGAATATAGCTATTTCATGCGCATTGTTACATGATGTAATTGAAGATGCGAATATTACTTATGATGAATTGTATACGAAGTTTGGAGAAAAAATTGCAAATGGTGTGGAAGCTTTGACAAAAGATAAAACATTGGCTTCAAAACAAGAACAGATGAAAGATAGTATTGAAAGATTATTAGCTCAACCCTATGAAGTTCAAATGGTTAAATTAGCTGACAGAATAACAAATTTAGGAATTCCACCTAAACATTGGGATAATGAAAAAATTATAAAATATCAAAAAGAAGCAAATTTGATTTTATCTTGTTTAGGTAATTCAAATATTTATTTAGCAAAAAGATTAGAAGAAAAAATAGAAAATTATAATAATTATATAAAAGAGTAAAATAGAGGTTATTTAACCTCTATTTTTAAGCATTAGCTTGTGCTTCTTGTGCGTATTTAAGACCTAAGTCAAATGCTTTATTATTGATAGCATGTACTTTTTCAGGTACTTTTGAAAGCATTGTTTTTCTTAATACTTCGTTTGGAACAGTTTCCCCTGTAAAGTAGTTAGCCATAGCTAAAGCTAAAACTGATTGAGTAATAACATTTCCTACTTCTTCTTTTGCAATAGTAATAATTGGAATCTCATAGATTTTCCATTTTTTTCTATCTTCTTCAGTTGGTGTTACAAGATTTGGTTCAACAACAATTACTCCACCTTCTTTTACACCATTTTTGAATTGGTTATAAGAAACTTGAGCAACTGAAAGCATAAAATCAATTTCTCCATCATTTGCATAAGGATACAAAATCTCTTCATCTTGTAATGTAATATCAACAACAGTTGGTCCACCTCTTACTTGAGATGTATAAGTTGCAGTTTTTAAACCATAACCACCATCATTGATTTTAGCAGCTGCGAAAATCGCACCTGCAAGAAGTACACCTTGTCCACCAACACCTGTAAATCTCATTAATGTTCTATTTGTTGCCATGTGTATCTCCTTATAATTGAACCATAGTTTTATTTTTGTGAGCTTCTTTTACTTTTTCATAAGCTTCACAATATTCCATAGCTTCTGTATCTTGTTTTAAGATACCTGTTGGGAAAATACCTTTTTGCTCTTCTGGTTCTAATTTATCAAATTTAGTTTTAGCCATAGAAATAGAATCAATCCACTCTAAATTAGCCATAGCTGTAGCCATTTTATTTTTTCTTCCTAAGTTTACATGACAATTAGAGAATACTTCAACAAAAGAGAAACCTTTATGTTCAAAAGCTTTAACTAGAACTCTTTCAAGTTTTTTAGGATCAAGCATAGTTTCTCTAGCTACAAAAGAAGCACCAGCTGCTTCAACTAACTTACAAGCATCAAAAGTAGGATCAATATTTCCTCTACTCATAGTTACTGTCCACATACCTTGAGGAGTAGTTGGAGAAGTTTGAGAGTTTGTTAATCCATAAATAAAGTTATTGATAATAATATAATTTAAGTCAATATTTCTTCTTGAAGCATGGATTGTATGATTCCCACCAATAGCAAGACCATCTCCATCTCCTCCAACAACGATAACTTTTTTAGTTGGATTAGCTAATTTAATTCCTGTTGCATAAGCTAAAGTTCTTCCATGAGTTGTATGAACTGTATTACAGTTGATGTATGAAGAGAATCTTCCTGAACATCCAATTCCAGAAACAACACAAACATCATCCATATTCCATTCAAGTTTTTCAATGGCTCTAATTACAGCTTTTAAAATAACACCATCACCACATCCCCAACACCATAGTGTTGGCATTTTGTCTGTTCTTAAATATTCATCATAATTAAAAGCCATAATTACATTCCTTTCACTTTTTCAATAATTTCTAGTGGAGATAGAGGTCTTCCATTTGCTTTGAACAATGTATCAAAATCAGATCTTCCTGATACTCTTTGTACTTCATCTGAAAATTGACCCATATTTAATTCAGCTACTAATACTTTGTTGAATTTTTTCATTAATTCATTAATTCTTTTTGCTGGACTTGGCCAAATTGTAAGTGGTCTGAACATACCAACTTTAATTCCTTCAGCTCTTAATCTATTTATTGCTTCTCTTGCTCCTAAAGAAACAGAACCATAAGCAATAATCATAATTTCAGCATCATCTAGCATATATTCTTCATTCAATTCTAATTCATCTAAATGGGCATCAACTTTATTGAATAATCTATTCATTAAAGCAGAACACATATCTGCATCTTCAGTTGGATGTCCTGTTGGTCCGTGGTGAAGTCCTGTAAAGTGGTATCTATAACCTTTAAACATTGGATTTAAAACAGCAGCTTCATCAGCTCCAACTCCATAAGGTTTATAGTCTTTTTTGTCCCCTTCAAATACTTTTCTTACGATTTTACCGTTTTGAACTTCTTCTAAATCAGGAAGAATAGCTTTCCCACTCATATGACCAATAGTTTCATCTAATAAAACAAATACAGGTTGCATAAATCTATCAGCTAAATTAAATGCTCTTACAGTTTCTGTATAACACTCACTTAAGTTACCTGGAACTAAAGTAATTGATTTTACATCTCCATGAGTTGGATTTTTAGCTTGTAAAATATCACCTTGTGCAACTCTCGTAGGAAGACCAGTTGATGGACCACCTCTCATTACATTTACAACAACTAATGGAACTTCAGCGATATAACCAACACCTAAGTTTTCAGCTTTTAAAGAAATCCCAGGTCCTGAAGTAGCTGTCATTGATCTTTTTCCAGACATAGCAGCACCTAATGCTGTACAAATTCCAGCTATTTCATCTTCCATTTGAATACACGCATGTCCTTTAGCTGGTAATGCTGAAGAAAGTACATGCATTATTTCGCTTGAAGGAGTAATTGGGTATCCACCAAAAAACTCGCAATCTGCATCTATTGCAGCTCTTGCTGCAAGTTCATTTCCTGTTGAAATTAGTTCTCTTGCCATTAATTCTCCTTACGCCTCTAGTTCTCTATAGTTATTTTTTATAATTGCTTCTTTTCTCTCTTTTGCTTCATCCGTAAGTTTTGCAAATTTGAACTCTTTTTTATCTGCAACATATATAGCAAAATCAGGACATGTTAATTCACAGTCCGAACAACCAATACAGGCTTCTGGGTGAACAACCTTTATCATTGAACCTAGAGTAGAATGAACCTCTTGTCTCATAGCAAGTACACCAGCTGGACATACTGAAACACATTTATCACATGCTTTACATCTAGCTTCATTAACCCAAACTGGAGTATTTGCAGGAGCTTCCATATTAGACATAATTTCTCCTTGAATTATTTTTAATATCAATATTTGAATTAAATCAACATATTATCTTAAAATAATATCTTATAATGTAAGCAAAGCCTAAATAATTATGCTAATTCTTATATGTAGTTTAACTATTGTTACATTCTGCAACAATAAAAAACAAGCTGAAAATTTAAATTAAAACTCATATTTATCTTACTTAGATATAATTAGACTAAATTAAATAAGGGATTATTTTTGGTTTTATATCAACCATCAAACGGTTACTGTTATAATAGCGATACGCATTTTTTATATAATTTTATAGTTGAAAATTTTAAGAAATATAAGAATATTAAAGGTGAGTTACTAGATATAGGAAGTGGAAGTGGAATTTTAGGTTTATTAGTATCAAAAGATTTCGAAAAAATAAAGCTTAATCAATGTGAAATACAAGAAATATTCCAATTTTTTACAGAAAAAAATTCTTTTACAAACAATATTTCATCAAAGTTATATAAAGGTTCTTTTCTTGAAATTATTTTTGATAAAAAGTTTGATATTTGTATTTCTAATCCTCCTTTTTATCACTCAAATGTTATAAAAAGTGAAAATAAAAGTTTAAAAATAGCAAGATATAATGACTCTTTGCCACTTGAATCTTTTATAAAAAGAACAGCATCTATTTTAAATAGTGAAGGTAAATTCTTTTTTTGCTATGATTCAAAACAGATTAATGAAATATTATTATTATTGAATAAATATAAGTTTAATTTAGAAGCTTTACAGTTTGTTCATCCAAATGAATCAAAAGATGCAACATTAGTCTTAGTTTATGCAAAAAGAAATTCAAAATCTTTGACTAAGATTTTGAAGCCTTTAATGGTATTTGATAGAAATGGTAATTTTACACAAGAAGTACAAGATATATATGAAAAATCTTCCACACATAGTATAAAGGTTGATATTGAGTAGTTTAATAAAAAAAGATGGTTTTAATTTTGCATTTGAACCAAGTGGATGTGATTCTTGTAAAGGGAATTGCTGTATAGGTCAAAGTGGATATATTTGGATAAATTCACAAGAAATACAGGCTTTAGCTTTATATTTGAAAATTTCAGCAGAAGAATTAAAAACTAGATATTTAAATAAAATTGAATATAAATATAGTATAAAAGAGATAAAATTGGCTTCAAATAACTATGCGTGTTGTTTTTTTGATTTAGATAAAAAACAGTGTTCAATTTATGATGCAAGACCAAATCAATGTAGGACTTTCCCTTTTTGGGACTATTTTAAGGAAAATGAAGAAGAGGTTTATAAAGAGTGTCCAGCTATAAGAAATCTTTAGTCTTTTGTTTTTTACTACCATTTTTTATTGGATGTAGTAATAAAACAGTTGAGATAGAAAATAATAACATTAAAGAGACGGAAAAAATAGGCTTTGTTGAAGTAAAAACAAAATCTTTTGAACTTGAGAATCAATATATAATTTTAGCTTTAGAGACTGAAAATCAGAAGTTATATTATGATGCAAGAGATTTTTATTTTTTATTATTTGAAAGAACAAATAATTATGAATATTTTACAAAATATTTAACTATGCTAACGCAAATAAAAGATTATGAATTGGTTAGAAGTCAAGTTTTAAAATATTACTTAAATAATATAAAGCAAGAGGAATTAATTTTAAGACTTTATACATTTGCTTTATTTAAGTTAGATATTCAAAAAGAAGCTGTAGATAATGGAGAAAAACTTATAAAACTTTTCCCAAATGATATAAATTATGAACTTTTAGGAAGTATTTATTTAGATCAAAAAAATTCTTTAAAAGCTTACGAATTTTTTGAAAAAGCTTTTGAAATGAATAAGTCAGTAAATACATTTTTTAATTTAACAAATATTTTATATTATAACTTATCAAAAAAAGAGGAAGCTGTAAATAAGATTGAACAATATATTTTATTGAATGGACATGATTTTAATCTCTCTATACAGCTTCTAGCTTTTTATGAAAAGGAACAAAAAATAGAAAAAATAGTTCCTTTCTTAAAAGAGATGTATAATGAATACAAAAGTAATAATGAAATAATGTCTCTTAATAAAACAAAAATTTTATTAGTGAAATATCTTGCAAAAGATAGTGTATCAACCGCAATAGATTTTTTAGAACAAAATAAAGAAGAAGATGAAGTTTTATTAAGTTTATATAAAATAACAAATCAACCTCAAAAAATATATGATTTATTAGAAGTTTTATATTTGAAATCAAATAATATAGATTATTTAGCTCAACAAGCAATTATTCAGTTTGAAATGAGTGAAGATAAGAAAAAAGTATTGAATGAAGTTGTGATGAAATTTGATAGAGTTTTATATAATTCAGATAATCATATTTATCAAAATTATTTAGCTTATATTTTAATTGATTATGATTTAAATGTTAGAAGAGGGGTCTCTTTAGTTAAAAAAGCATTAGAAAAAGACCCTAAAAATATTGCTTTTCTTGATACATTAGCTTGGGGAGAATATAAACTTAAAAATTGTAAAGAAGCATTTAACCAAATGAAAAAAGTTATTGATGAGGTTGGCTTGGATGATGAAGAAATACGAACACATTGGCAAAAAATAAAGGAGTGTAAAAAATGATTTTAGATGAAATAATAGAAAAAACAAAACAAGATTTAGAGATTAGAAAAAAAGAGATAAGTTTAGATTTATTAGGAAGAAGTTTATCTTCTAATCCTTATACTCCAAGAGATGTTAAGCCATTTTTGATTTCTACAAAAGAAGAATCAATTAGAATTATTGCTGAAGTTAAAAAAGCAAGTCCTAGTAAAGGAATCATAAAAGAGGATTTTGACCCTATTTTAATAGCCCAAGCTTATAGTAATAGTGGTGCAAATGCAATTTCAGTATTAACTGAACCTCACTATTTTCAAGGAAATTTGGAATACTTAACTGCTATTAGAAGATATGTTCCAACACCATTACTTAGAAAAGATTTTATTGTTGATAAGTATCAAATTGTTGAAGCTTTAGTTTATGGTGCAGATTTTATTTTACTTATTGCAAAGGCTTTAGGAACAAAAGAGTTAAAAGAACTTTATGATTATGCAATTCATTTAGGTCTTGAAGTTTTAGTTGAAATTCATGATATGGAAGATTTAACAAAAGCTATAAAATGTGGAGCTACAATTATAGGAATAAACCACAGAAATCTTGATACTTTTGAGATGGATATGACTTTATGTGATAAGTTGATTCCTTTAATTCCAAATGGAAAAATCATAGTTGCAGAATCAGGTGTTAGTGATGTTGATACAATAAAAAGATTAAACTCTATAGGAGCAGATGCTTTTTTAATTGGTGAACATTTTATGAGAGTTCCAAGTATTGAAGAAGAGTTACAAAAGTTTAAAAACTCTTGTAAGTAGAAGATATAGCTTTTAAAAGCTATATTTCCTTCTTTTTATATTAATTGAAGCAAAAAATTACTGTAAATTTTTAACACAACGAACATTTACATCGCCATATTGTTCATTTGTATTATCAATATCTCCTATATTTTTATAGTGGAAATTTAATGTTTGAAATGTAAATGCTGCTGTTTGCTTTGATGACCAATATCTTCTCATAGACACATTTTTTAATTTTTTACTGATACTTGGTTTACCATCTTTAACATCAATAAGAGTTTCTAATTCTTCAGTTGTAGGCAATCTCCAACCAGCACCTTTATTCTGACAATATTCTTTTGCAAAACGCCATTGTATTTTAAGTGTTTTACTTTCTGTATCATCTTGCCAAATCAATCCATTTTCTTTATCTACAATTTGAGATATTATTTTATTGTCAAGATCTTTTTTTTCTTTAATTATTGCTTCATTATTCTTTTTTGTTATTTCTTTTATATCTACAGACTCATTAGATGACATTTGTCTAACACAACGAAAAGCTTTTTCACCACAAAAACGACCATAAGTTAAACTACTATCAATTTTTACACCTTCTTTTTCATATCCAACATAATAATTACTATTACTATCTGCTGGAGTTATTGACCAAAAAGAACGCTCACCTTTAGTAATAAAAGCACCATTTAGTGAACTTTTTTCATTAGGTATAGCTATTAAAGTTTTAAGTTCATCAAGATTTGGTAAATACCAGTCATTAAAGCCATTTAAAGACAAATCAAGACAATAATTACTGGCTTGATTGAAAGATCCATAGTTATCATTTACATTGATATCATCTTGCCACATTAATTTAGTTTCCGTATCAATTACCACATTTTGAGATTTAATGCGAACCATATCCGCATTTATTATCGTATATGCACCAATCAATATTAAACATAAAAAGAATATATTTTTCATATTATATATCTCCAATCATACATAAAGTTCCGTTACTATTGCCATCTACTAAATTTTTCATTTCCCTTGCTCCTTAAATACAACTAACTATAGTTAGTTGATGGAAAATTTTATAACTCATATACTTATAGATAACTTAACTATAGGTAGGTAATAATTGAAAGAATGTTCTATTTCTAATGAAAAAATGGAAGAGATTTATAAAAAGATAGGTCAAAATGTAGCTAGAATCAGAAAAGAAAAGGGTTTATCTCAATTAGCTCTAGCTTTAGCAATAGGTCATAAAGCAGTTGGCACTATTTCTATGTCTGAAATTTGTATAAATAACAAACATTTTAATATTGAACATTTAGTAAAAATTGCCGATGTTTTAGAAGTTAATGTTTGTGAGTTTTTTAAGATTGAATAGTTTGATTTGACATTTGATAAAAAATATCTACTATCCAACATATTAATATTTAATCTAATTTTTTATGGAAAAAATACTAAATGATATACTTGATAATATAAAATTAGATGAAAATGATAAAGTTGAATTGTAAGTTAATTTAACTACAAATTTTATATTAATAATTTTTATAAATTATGGAAAGTGGAAATGCTTCTTTTGAAAATGAAAATTTAACAAAATTAAAAGATAATAAAG
>ERZ724515.670-NODE-670-length-13766-cov-24.763110_pt1 | contig 13766 bp, 11 predicted proteins | sample MGYA00376048_ERZ724515 | MGnify/ENA primary metagenome ERZ724515 (study PRJEB28724, sample SAMN07190885) | wastewater metagenome | isolation source: influent of sewage treatment plant in Hong Hong | place: Hong Kong | collected 2016-03-17 ... | reverse complement strand
AATAGTATTATTATTTATTTCTTTTTCTTATTTAAATTCTTCTACTTTACAGAAAACTTCTATTCAGTTAATGTGGCTAGACCAATTCGAGTTTGCGGGGTTTTATATCGCAAAAGAAAAGGGATTTTATGAAAAGGTTGGATTAGATGTTGAATTAAAAAAATATAATTCAGATATAAATGTTTTGGATGAAGTATTAAATAATAGAGCTGATTTTGGAACAAGTTCAACTTCTTTAATTGTTGATAAATCAAATGGTAAAGAGTTAGTTTTATTAGGTTCTATTTTTCAATCTTCTCCACTAATTCTTCTAGCATTAAAAGATTCAAATCTGAAGTATCTTGAAGATATTAAAAATAAATCTTTAATGATTACCCAAGAACAACAAAGATTCGCAACCTTACAATCAATGATTACAAGTAAAAATATTTCTCTTTCTGATTTAAGGTTGCTTAATCATTCATTTGACATTAATGATTTAATAAATAAAAAAACCGATTTAATGCTCGCATATACAACAAATGAACCATTTTTCTTAAAGGAAAAAGGGTATGAAAGTACTATTTTTAATCCAAAAGATTATGGATTTGATTTTTACGAAGAATTAATATTTACAACCCAAGAATTTGCTTCTAAAAATCCAAAATTAGTAAAAGATTTCTATTCAGCGACGATAAAAGGATGGGAATATGCTTTTGAAAATATTGAAGAGGTTGCAAAATTAATTCATGAAAAATATAATCCACAAAATAAAAGTTTAAAAAGCCTTATTTTTGAAGCCAATGAAATGAAAAAATTGGTTTATGATAAAGATGGAAAGATTGGAACAATCACTAAGGAAAAAATAAATCTAATAATCAATACTTACAGTGTAATGGGTTTGATTCATAATAAAATTAATGCTGAAGATATAATTTATGCCAAAAATCTTGAAAATAACATGATTTTAAATGAAGATGAAAAAAATTACTTAGATAATAAAAAACAAATTACAATGTGTGTTGACCCTGATTGGATGCCACTTGAAGGTATTGAGAATGCCAAACATATAGGAATTGCCGCTGATTACATCAAAATTATAGAAAATAAAATCAAAACCCCAATTACCTTAGTTCCTACAAAAACATGGAGTGACTCCTTAGAAAAAGGTAAAAAAAGAGTGTGTGATATTTTTTCACTAATGATGACTACTCTTGAGAGAGAACAATATTTAAATTTTTCAAAACCTTATTTAGAAATTCCTCTTGTTGTTGCAGCTGATATTAATGCTCCATTTATTGAGAATATTCAACAAATCAAGAATCAAAAACTTGCAATTGTAAAAGATTATGCTTATGCTGAAGCATTAAGAATAAAATACCCAAATATAGAGTTTATTCTTGTTGAAAGTTCTACAGATGGTCTCAAAATGGTTGAAAAAGGCGAAGTTTTCGGTTTTATAGGAACATTAGCCACTGTTGGTTATCAAATCCAAAACAAATTTATTGGTCAATTAAAAATTACAGGAAAATTTGATGATATGTATAATTTGTCTGTTGCTACAAGAAATGATGAACCAATTTTAAATACTATTTTTAATAAAGCCATTCAAGACATATCTTCAAGCCAAAAACAAGAAATTTTAAATAAATGGATTTCTGTTAATTATCAAAAGGAGACAGATTATAGTTTTGTAAATAAACTATTAATTGCCTTTATTATTCTACTTTTAATACTAAATTTAATTTATAGACAATATTTATTAAAAAAGTTAAATAGAAAATTATATACAAAGATTCAAATAGAAATAGCAAGAAATGAAGAAAAAAACAGAATTCTAATCCAACAATCAAGAATGGCATCAATGGGTGAAATGCTTGAAAATATTGCCCATCAATGGAGACAGCCTCTATCGACAATAAGTGTTTGTGCCTCAGGAATGGAGTTAAAAAAGAAATTAGAAAATTTAACTGATGAAGAGTTTTTTCAATCAATAAATCATATAAAACACTCTACTAAATACCTATCAAATACAATTGATGATTTTAGAAACTTTTTTAGTAATGAAAAAATTATCACAAAAATAAATGTTCATACTTTAATTAACAAAGCACTAGAGTTAGTTGGACCAACTTTTAATAAACATCAAATAATTGTAAAAAGACAAAGCAAAAATATAGAGTTTTTATCATTAGAAAATGAATTAATTCAAGTATTTATGAATATTCTTGTAAATGCAAAAGATGCTCTAAAAGACAATGTTCAAGAAAAAGAAAAAAGGTTATTATTCATTGATGTATTCAAACAAAACGACTTATTAATTATTAAAATAAGAGATAATGCTTGTGGAATTGAAGACAAAATTATTGATAAAATTTTTGAACCATATTTTACAACAAAACATAAATTCAATGGAACAGGAATAGGACTTTATATGAGTAAACTTTTAGTTGAAAAACATCTAAAAGGCTCTTTAAAAGTAGATAATGTAGAATTTAGTTACGAGAAAAAGAGTTATAAAGGTGCTGAATTCACTATACTTTTACCACTAGAACTTTAAAATGATAAAAGCTTATTTATTAATATTTTTTACAATCTTTTTTTGGTCAATTATCAATCCTAAAGATTTATTTACTTGGTTTTTAGAAGTAACTCCTGCAATACTTGCTTTTTTAATCTTAGTTTTTAGCTACAAAAAGTTTAAATTAACTTCTTTGGTTTACACACTTATTTTAATTCATTCTATTATTCTGATGATTGGAGGACACTATACCTACGCAGAAGTTCCTTTTTTTGATACAGTAAAAGAATTATTTAATCAAGACAGAAATAACTATGACAAAATAGGACATTTAGCACAAGGATTTATTCCTGCAATAATAGCAAGAGAGATAATTATAAGAAAAAATATCATTATTAAAAATTGGAGAAATTTTTTTATAATTTGTTTTTGTTTAGGATTTTCTGCTTTTTATGAACTTATAGAATGGTGGGTTGCTATTTTTACAAACGAGGCAGCAAATGATTTTTTAGGAACGCAAGGTTATATTTGGGATACACAAAGTGATATGGCTTGGGCTTTATTTGGTTCTATTTTGGCTTTATTATCTCTTAGTAAATACCATGATATTCAACTAAATAAAATTATGAAGTAGTTTAAAACTACTTCATAGACATTTCAAGAATCAAAGCAACTTTTTCCAAAGTAACACTTCCTTTTTCTCCAATTGCACTCATTCCATGTTTTTCTAAAGCTTTAGTTATATTTTCTATAACTTTATCATCAATATCATCATACTCTTTTAGTTTTGTAGGAACTCCAATACTCTGATACATATATTCTATTGCCTCAATTACTAATTCATAATTGTTTGGCATATCAAATACTTCTTTTCCCATTAAAGTCAATTTTTCTTGTTTTTCTTTTATCATTACTCTTAAAAGATGTGGTTGAACAACAGCCAAACTTCTTGCATGGTCAAGTCCATAAAAAGCTGTGATTTCATGTCCTATCATATGAGTTGCCCAATCTTGCGGAACACCACAGCCTATAAAACCATTTAAAGCTTGGTTTGCTAAAAGCATCAAATTTTCTTGCCAAACCAAAGTTCTTCTACTTTGCCAATCTTGAGCTAAAATATGTAAGCCTTTTAAAATCGTTTGAGCATATCCATCATGCAAAAGTGAAGTATTTGGATATGTCAAATATTGTTCACAAGTATGAACAAAAGCATCAACTAAACCATTTGCTAGTTGCCTATCATCCAAAGAAGCCATTACACTTGGGTCTAAAACTGCAAATTTTGGATATACCAAAGAAGAACCGAAATATCTTTTTTCATTTGTTGAGTTTTTTGAAATAACTGCTGTTGCATTTGATTCACTTCCTGTTGCAGGGAGAGTTAAAATAGCCCCTAAAGGAAGAGCCTTTTCTATAGTTTTTCCTTCTAAAAAATCCCATCCATCCCCATCATAAAGTGAAGCCGCTACTAAATACTTACTTCCATCAATAACTGAACCTCCACCAACAGCTAAAACAAAATCTACACCCTCTTCTTTTATTATTTTTACAGCTTTATTTAGAGTTTCAATAGAAGGATTTGGCTCAATACCTCCAAATTCAATGTAGTTATAACCTTCTAAAACCTCAATAATTTGTGCATAAACTCCATTATTTTTAATACTTCCTCCACCATAAACAATCAAAATTTTCATATGTTTATCAATGTAATTAACGATTGATTTTATTTTTCCTACTCCAAATTCAATAGAAGTTGGATTAAAATATGTATACTCCACGATAACTCCTTTTATAATATTTCTCAACTATTATAGATTATTTTTTCTAAAATCATTACAATCTTATTTTTTAAATACATAAAATGATTTAGCCTGTTTATTTTTATCATTTTAAAACCTCACTTAAAAAGAAAAAAGTGTATCCAAAAAATAAGAAGAATAGATAATAAAATCTCTATTTTAAGGCTTTTATTTGTCTACTTTTTATAAAATGAAATTAGTTTTATTAATTAATATTTTTTAAAGGTTAAAAATGAAAGTTTATTTATATGCGAAAAGTGGTCACGCAATTGGTCTTGAAGCAACAAAGAAATGTGCAGTTATTGCGAATATTTTAAAAGAATTTGATCCAATACTATGTACAAGTGATTTTAGAGCAGGTGCATTTGCTAAAGAGAATTTAGGTATAAAAAAATATGTAAACATTGATGTAATGAGGAATCTTACAAATATAATGCAAAGAAATGATATATTATTTTATATAAGTGATGAAGCAAATGAAAAAATGAAAAAAGATGTAGAAGATTTTTGTTCTTTGGCTTATGATTTAAATGAAGAACTCTATGAAATAATCGTTGACGTTGAGATTTATAATAAAACAGAGACCCCTTTACTTGAAAAAACAATATTTTTTGGAGATGATGATTATAATAATATCTTCTTTGATATGATAAAGGAATCAAAAAAATTTGATTTAAATCTTTTAATGGGACATTATTTCTTCTTAGGAAATGAAAAAATATTTGCAAACTATTTCTCAAATATTATTGATGAAGAGGAGTATGTTCAAACAATAAGAAACTCAAAATTTCTTTTAACTAGTTCTTTACAAACTGCTTGTGAATCAATTGCTTGTGGTAATAAACCTGTCTTATTCAAAAGATTAGATAAAAATTATAATGATACTTTAATTTCAAAATTAAATATCCCTGTAGTGGAATATTCAAATATAGATAATTTGATTGAAAACTTTGAAACAATAATAGAAGATTACCCAAAACTAAATAATCTTCAAATAACTGATTTTAATAAGATTATTTTTGAGGTAAAAGAGAAAATAGATATTTTTAAAAAATTGACCAATTTATAAATTTCATAAATCTTCTTTTTATAACTAACTCTTATAATAAATTATGCAAATCATAAGGTTAGTTTATATAAAATTTAAAAAATCAGAAAGGTTTATGATGAATGAAAAAAATGAGTTTTTAGATAAAACTCCATTTAGATTAAAAAGATACATGGGTTATCTAATTGCAACTATTGTTGCATTAGGTATGCCTTTTATTAAAATAGATGGAAATCATATCTTTTTATTATCTTTTGATAAAAAGCAGTTACATCTCCTTGGAACAGCATTTGATATGCAAGAATTATATTTAATGCCTTTTTTATTAATGCTCCTATTTTTGGGGATTTTTGCAGTTACTTCTCTTGGAGGTAGAGCATGGTGTGGTTGGGCTTGTCCTCAAACTATCTTTAGAGTAATATATAGAGACTTAATTGAGTCTACACTTTTGGGCTTAAGAAGAATTAAAAATAAACAAAAAGAACCTGATTGGTCAAACTCACAAAATAAAGCTAAAAAAATTATAGGAATGATTTTATGGACAGCTTTAGCACTTGTTGCAGCATCTGATTTTATATGGTACTTCGTTCCTCCAGAAGATTTTTTTGCTTATCTACAAAACCCCGCTGAACATCTTTTTTTAATAGGAATTGTTCTATCAATTGCCGCTTTTTTAGTCTACGATATAATATTTTTGAAAGAAGACTTTTGTATTTACGTTTGTCCTTATTCAAGAGTTCAATCTGTTTTATATGATGATGACACTTATCAATCTATTTACTCTACAAATAGAGGCGGTGAAATTTATAATGAAAATAAAGAAAAGATAATTTTTAAAGTAAAAGATTTACCAAATAGTATGAATGAATGTACAACCTGTGAATCATGTGTAACGGTTTGTCCTACACATATTGATATTAGAAAAGGTTTACAACTTGAGTGTATCAATTGTTTGGAATGCGTTGATGCCTGTACACAAGTTATGGGGAAATTAGGGAAACCTTCTTTAGTTCAATGGTCAAGTACAAATGAAATTAAAAACAATATTCCTACTAAAATGCTTAGAAAATCGACGATTATGTATCTTACAGCACTTTTAACAGTTATTGGACTTTTATTTGTAATGAGTGGAGAAAAGGAGTATATGCTTCTAAATGTAAACAAAACTACTGAACTTTACAAAGTAAAAGAAAATAATGTAGTAGCAAATAATTTTGTATTATTATTCCAAAATACAGAATCTGAAACTTTAACTTATGATTTAGAAATTGTTGATAATCCTGATATCAAAATAACAAGATTTGAAGCATTTACATTAAGTCCAGGGAAACTTGCTAAAAAAGTTGTTGTTTTAGAAACAAATAAAACACTAGTAAGTGATAACACAAAAGATACTCCTGTTTCAATTACTTTAAAAGCTTACGCAAAAGAGAATCCACAAAAAGTTGTGGTATTCAGAAAAGCTGTATTCATTTATCCTCGATTAGATAAACTCAAATAAAAATTTAAGCTAGATAAGAAGTTCTCTTATCTGGCTTCTTCAATGCCTAATTAACAAAACTATCAACAAAACTTGGATACAATCGCGATATATATTTATCAACTATTTTATGGAGTATTTTTAATGACAAAATTCATTTTTGTAACGGGTGGGGTTCTTAGTTCACTAGGAAAAGGTATAACTTCTGCTTCTATTGCAACTATTTTAAAACAATCAGGATTCAAAGTAAGTATGCTTAAAATCGACCCTTACTTAAATGTTGACCCTGGAACAATGAGTCCCTTAGAGCATGGAGAAGTTTTTGTTACAGCAGATGGTGCAGAAACAGACTTAGATTTAGGAAACTATGAAAGATTTATTGATAAAACTCTAACTAAAAAAAATAGTTTTACAACTGGGCAAGTTTACCAAAGTGTAATTAAAAGAGAAAGAGAAGGTGGTTATCTAGGTAAAACTATCCAAGTAATCCCTCATGTTGTTGATGAAATTAAAGAAAGAATCTATGCAGCAACTGAAGATAATGATTTTTTAATTATCGAGCTTGGTGGAACAGTTGGAGATATTGAAGGGTTACCATTTATGGAAGCAATTCGTGCTATTAGACATGAACTTCCAAAATCAAATACAATGAATATTCATGTGAGTTTAGTTCCGTATATTAAAGCAGCTGGTGAACTTAAAACAAAACCAACTCAACACTCTGTTCAAGAACTAAGAAGAATTGGGATAACTCCACATATGTTAGTTTGCAGAACAGAAAGAGAATTACCAAAAAGCTTAAAAGATAAATTAGCACTTTCTTGTGATATTGATAGAAATGCGGTTATTGAAGCTGGAGATGCACAATCAATTTATCAAGTACCACTTCATTTTATAAAAGAAGGAATTTTAACTCCTTTATCTGAACATTTTAATATCAAAATTAAACCAAATATGGAAAAATGGGATAGATTAGTTAAAAATATTTTAGTTCCTCAAGATGAAGTTACTATTGCTTTTGTTGGAAAATATTTAGATTTAAAAGAGTCATATAAATCGCTAATTGAAGCGTTAATTCATGCAGGGGCTCATTTAAATACAAAAGTAAATATTCACTGGTGTGATAGTGAAAGAATAGAAGATGTTGGAGCTTATGATATTATTGGAAATTCAGATGCTATTTTAGTAGCTGGTGGGTTTGGACAAAGGGGAGTTAATGGAAAATTAGCTGCTATTAAATATGCAAGAGAAAATAAAATTCCATATCTTGGGATTTGTCTTGGAATGCAACTTTCAATAATTGAATTTGCAAGAAATGTCTTAGGTATTGAAGATGCAAACTCTATTGAGTTTGATCCTGATACAAAAAATCCTTTAATTTATCTAATTGATTCATTTATAGACCAAAGTGGGAATAAACAATTAAGAACGCATGAATCTCCAATGGGTGGAACAATGAGACTTGGAGAGTATCCATTTGAACCATTAAAAGGAACAAATCTTCAAAAAGCATATGGAAATGAAGAAATCTATCATGAAAGACATAGACACAGATATGAAGCAAACCCAAAATATAAGGAAGCTTTAGAAAAAGCTGGAATGATTATTTCTGGGCAATCAGATGGTTTAATTGAAGCCGTTGAACTAAAAGACCATCCTTGGTTTGTGGGAGTTCAATTTCATCCTGAATTTACATCGCATTTAGAAACGCCGAATCCTATAATTTTAGAGTTTGTAAAACAAGCAAATAAACAAAAATAATGTCTAAAATCACAAAAAGTAGACTTTTTGAACTACTATCAGCAAGACACTTGAATAATCCTTATTCAAGACTTGCAGACCTTCCCTCTCCTGAAAAATTTAAAGATATTGATATTGCAACAAAAAGAATCAAAAAAGCTATTTTAGAAAAAGAGACTATTACTATAGTTGGTGATTATGATGTTGATGGAGTTATCTCAACAACGATAATGCTTGATTTTTTTAATACTATGGGAGTAAAAGTAAATCATATCATTCCAAATAGATTTGAACATGGCTATGGATTATCGACAAAAATAGTTGATTTAATAAACGAAGGATTAGTAATAACTGTTGATAATGGAATTTCAGCATATGAAGCATCTATTAAATTAAAAGAAAAAAATATTGATTTAATAATTACAGACCATCACACAGTAGGAGATAAAATACCTCTTGCACTTGCAATTATAAATCCAAAACAAGCTGATTGCAACTTTGAATTCAAAGAGATTTGTGGAGCGCAAGTTGCTTGGTATTTATGTGCTGCAATAAAAAAAGAGATGAATTTAGATGTAAATATGTCAAATTTTCTTGATTTACTTTGTGTTGCAATAATTGCAGATATTATGCCAATGACTGCGTTAAATTATACTATTGTAAAGCAAGGTTTAAAAAAAATAAAAACTTCATCAAGAGAAGCATTCAAGAAATTAAATGAAATTATGCCTAAAGAGATTTTTGTATCAGATGATATTGGCTTTTTTATTGCTCCAAAATTAAATAGTGCAGGAAGAATGGATGATGCAAGTATTGCATTATCATTTTTACTTTCAAAAAATTCAAATGCTGCAAATGAATCATTATTACTATTAGAAGAATTAAACAATTACAGGAAAACTCTACAAGAAGAAATTTCAAAAAAAGCTGAAGCAAAAACAGATAAAGACTATAATGCAGTTGTTGTTTGGGGTGAAAATTGGCATGAAGGGGTAATTGGAATAGTTGCTTCAAAACTCTCTAATTCTCACAAAAAGCCTGCCTTTATATTTTCAATTCATAATGGAATTGCAAAAGGAAGTGCTAGAGCAAATGCAAACATAAATTTATATGACATTATTACAAAAGCTTCTCACTTATTACTTGGATTTGGTGGACATAAAAATGCGGCTGGATTATCTTTAAAAGCTGAAAACCTAGAAGAGTTTAAAGAGATAATAAACAAAGAACTTGAAAATTCAAAAGAAGACCTACATATAGAACCTACAACTTTGGGAGAATTAGATGTTTCTAGTGTTGATTTAGAATTTTTATCTATAATTGAACAATTTGAGCCTTATGGATTAGAAAATCACAGACCTATTTTTAAAATTTCTAATACATCTTTAGTAAAATATGATTTAATTGGGCGTGATAAAAATCATTTAAAACTAACATTAAATAGTGATGGAGTGATTTTTGAAGCTTTAAAATTTAATGATTCAAATATTAATATTTCAACAAATTTGAATTTAATAGTTTCTATTGCGAAAAATGAATTTAGAGGAGAAATAACTCCTCAATTTCTAATACAAGATATTTTATAAAACTAAAAAAGGTCTTTGAGGAGGAAGAGATTTTTTATCAGAGCTCCCTTCTAAATTTAGAATTTCATCATCCAAATCAGTTCTTTCATGGGACGAAGATAAAATATTTCCTGTTTGAATATCAATTAATTTGATAAATACATTTAAACTTCTATTTGAAATAGAATAGGTGCCTACAACAGCATATTTTGATTTAACTTTATCAGAGAGTATTCTCTCTTTTTCTCTTGTTAATAAATTAAATCCTGTTTTACCAAATTCAAACTCTCTTCCTAATTCTATTTCACGAACAATTATGTCAAGTGAAGAAAGTTTATCTTTTAGCATACTGGAAAGTAAAAAACCAAGTTGTGATTTATTCTTCAATTTATCTAAATTTACAAAATCCGAAACCAAAACAACATCTCCACGAGGAACATTTCTTTTGATTTTTTCGGCTGAGTTATCAACCATTTTAGAAATTAATGAGTGAAAATTATTTGAACCACTAATTGGATTTTTATAAGCACAAGAAGTTAAAAAAAGAGTTATGAAACTTGAAATTAGAGCTAATTTCAAAATTTCTAATAACTTAAATTTCATAGATTATCGCTCTTTTATTATGTTTACAGTTCTTGTAGGTGCACAATCTCTAAACATTATACAATCATTTACAAGCCCATGTTCATAAGTTGATCTAGCACTTGAAATAACTTTTCCTGTCACATTATCTATTACTCTAGCATTTAAAATTACTTTTCCTGCTTGTCTTGAATAAGTACCAACTACTACGTATGTACTAGGAGTTGAGTTTTTTATTTCATGGGGTTTTCTAGAGATAAAATATTCACCTTGTTCATTTATAGAAACAGCCATTTGTCCTCTAAATTCGATGATATTAAAACCCCTATTTGAAAGTTCATTTATCAAACTCTCTCCAATAACTCTTCCAAACTCTGAAGTCTCTTTTAATCTATCTAGTCGTACAAAAGAAGTAATAAGAACTGGTTTATTTGTATCTAATTTTTTATTTTGAACAATCTGAGTTGAAAGTGATGAGATAGTTGATTCTAATGAATTTTGAGAAGCCACATTTTTTTGCATATCATCAGCTACTTCTAGATGTTGTTTTGCTGTTTGAACTTTACTATACTCTTTTGTAAGTTCATCATTTTGAGAATTACTTGAAACTATTTTTTTATATGAACAACCTGACATAAAAAATAGAACTAGAGTTGCTAAAACACTTACTTTAGAAATATTTTTAAACATAAAAACCCCTTTTTATAATTGCTTAGATTCTATTTAAAATTTGCTTATATCTCCTTGAATAAGTCCTTACAAGAAAAATAAAAATTATTTTTGCTTTAAATTATATTTATATATAATCCTCACTAAAAATCTAAGGAGTATTAAAAAATGCCAAAAATTATAATTCCAATTTCAAATGGTTTTGAAGAGATAGAAGCAATTTCAATTATTGATATTTGCAGACGTGCAAAAATTGAAGTGAGCATAGCAGCAGTTGAAAATATCCAAACTATTGGCGCTCATAATATTAAAATTGAAGCTGATTGTAAAATTGAAGATGTTAATTCTAATGATTTTGACATGATAGTTTTACCAGGAGGTCTTCCAAATGCTTTTACTTTAGCACAAAATGAAAGAGTTCAATTTTTACTAAAAGAATTCAAACAAAAAAATAAGAAAATAGCTGCAATTTGTGCTGCTCCTTATGCTTTACATACAGCAAATGTTTTGAATGAAAATTATACTTGTTATCCTAGTTTTGAGCATAAAATCAAACTTAATGGTTACAAGGAAAATGATTCAGTTGTAATAGATAAAGATATTATTACCTCAAGAGGACCAGCAACAGCTATGGAATTTGCCCTTGAAATAGTAAGAACTCTTTGTTCAAAAGAGATTTATACAAATGTAAAAAATAGTTTATTAGCAAAATAATTGTTATTGAGTTGTAATCAAAAGGATTTAGAATGCTTAAATGAAATATAAAAGCATATTTATCTCTGACATACATTTAGGTACTCGTTTTTCAAAAGCAAAGATTCTTCTGAATTTTTTAAAAAACAATGAGTGTGAAAGTCTTATTTTAGTTGGTGACATAATTGATGGTTGGTCTATAAAAAGAAAATTTATTTGGCCGCAAGAACACTCAAATGTTATTCAACAAATTCTAAAAAAAGCAAAAAAAGGAACAAAAGTTACCTTCATCACAGGAAACCACGATGAATTTTTAAGACCTTTTGTTCCTTTATTATTGGGTGACTCAATCTGTATTACAAATGAACTTGAATATGAGGCACTAAATAAAAAAAAATATTACATAACACATGGAGACTTTTTTGATTCAATTACTATGACGAAAAAGTGGTTAGCAATTTTGGGAGATTATGGATATGACCTACTTCTTCATTTAAACGTTGTTTTAAATTTTTTCAGAAAAAGATTAGGCATTAAAAAATATTGGTCTCTTTCAAAATATGTAAAAGACAATGTTAAATCTTCTGTTTCATTTATAAGTGATTTTGAACTTGTTTTATCAAATCATGCAAAAAACAAAGGATATGATGGTATTATTTGTGGGCATATTCATAAAGCAGAAATTAAAGATATCGATAAAATAGAGTATTTAAACTGTGGAGATTGGGTTGAATCTTGTACAGCGATTGTTGAAACATTTGATGGAGAATTTAAAATAATAGATTGGTTAGATAAAGATGGCTCAAAATAATATAGCAATTGCTCTTGGTGGTGGTGCTGCAAGAGGTGCTTTTCACTTGGGAATTTTAGATTTTTGTGAAAAACACAATATTGATATAAAAGCATATAGTGGTTCTTCTATAGGAGCAATTATTAGTGCCTCTCATGCAAGTGGAATAAAGGCAAAAGAACAACTAAAAATATTCTCTTCAAAAGAAATTCGCCAAGCTTTAAAATTTAACTATTTTAAAAATGGTTTATTAAAAATCGACTCTACAAATCACCTTATACGAGAACTTTTACCTATTGAAAAAATTGAAGATATCCCAAAACCAATTTGGGTAAGTGCCTATGACTTGAAAAAAAAAGAACTTCACTATTTTAATAGCGGAAATACTTTAACTTTATGTATGGCTTCAAGTGCTTTAATTCCAATATTCAAACCGATTTCTTATAATGGTATGTACCTAATTGATGGAGGATTATTTGATAATATTCCTATAAAACCATTGGAAAACAAAGGTTATAATATTTATGCTGTTGATTTATTTGCAAAAGAAAAAGAACATAGAACAAAGAAATTTAATCCAATCAAATCTATAAAAAAAACTATTTTCAGACAACTACATGACAATCATACATATTCTCTTGAAAATACAAACCACTATTTAGGAAATCCACATATAAAAAACTTTTCATTATTTACTTTTAAAGAACTAGAAGAGTGTTTTAAATTAGGTATTAAAGAAGCTCAAAATCATTTTTTAGATACACTATAAATAAAAACTAAAAAGATTTATATTATGTCTGATACACCAAAATTTACCCATCTACATTTACATACAGAATATTCCCTACTTGATGGTGCAAATAAAATAAAACCCCTTGCTAAAAAAGTAAAAAAAATGGG
>ERZ724515.666-NODE-666-length-13793-cov-6.437909_pt1 | contig 13793 bp, 15 predicted proteins | sample MGYA00376048_ERZ724515 | MGnify/ENA primary metagenome ERZ724515 (study PRJEB28724, sample SAMN07190885) | wastewater metagenome | isolation source: influent of sewage treatment plant in Hong Hong | place: Hong Kong | collected 2016-03-17 ... | reverse complement strand
TTGGAAAATGAGTGAAAGTAATATTTTCAAAACTCATAAAGGAGAAGGTTTTTCTGATCATTTACCAATATTTGGATATTTTTCTGTGGATAAAGAAGATAGAAATATAATAAAACATATAGAAAAAGATAAAGAAGAGATTAAAACTATCTCTGATTTATATAAAGAAGAAAAACTTACAAAGCCAGTTCTTTTAGAAAATGTGGTAGTAATTTATAAAAATGATGAAAAAGCTATATTAAAAAGAGAAAATGATAGAGCTATTTTTGTTTACAAAGATGTACAAAATCTAAAAGAAGGTTTTTTATATGATATACAAATAAATCAATTGTATGACTATAACGGATTAAAAGAAGTTAAAAGTTATGTAATTGTTAATGAAAAAGACGAGTTTAAAGATTATAAAAAATATTTTATAGATGCAACAGAGTCAAATATTTTTGATTTTAACAACACAAATGAAATTGTTACAAATCTAAAAGGTAAAATAAAAAATAGAAGGTTATACATAAGTAATGATAAATATATCAAACTATATTCAAAAAATAGAGATATTTTTCCAAAAGATGGAGATGAAATTACCATTACAAATGGACATTTAGTGCAATATAAGGGAAATATGCAAATTAATATCTATAAAAAATCAGATTATAAAGTAGGAAATTAATGTTATTAAAATCAATTTTTACAAATAGTTCGGGAATTTTAGTCTCAAGAGTTTTAGGATTCGTAAGAGACTTATTAACAGCTTCAATTTTAGGAGCAAATATCTATTCAGATATTTTCTTTATTGCTTTTAAGCTACCAAATCTTTTTAGAAGTATTTTTGCAGATGGAGCATTTACTCAAGCATTTATTCCTTCTTATGCAAAATCAAAACATAAAATTAGATTTTCATCTGTTATATTTTTACAACTTTTTGGTTTTTTAATAATATTATCTTTAATTGTAACTATGTTTTCTCATATTGTTGCAAAAGCATTTGCAATTGGATTTAGTCAAGAAACAATTGATTTAGCAGCACCACTTTTTGCAATTAACTTTTACTACTTACCAATTATATTTACAGTTACTTTTATGGCTGCACTTTTACAATATAAACATCATTTTGCAACAAGTGCATTTTCAACTGCTTTGTTAAATCTAGGAATGATTGGAGCTTTATTAATCTCTCAAAATTTAGATAAATATGAAATTACATTTTATCTATCTTATGGGGTTATTTTTGGAGGTTTTTTACAAATATTAGTTCATGTGATAGCAATAAAAAGAGCTAATTTATGTAAAATTTTCCACTTTAAAAAACATAAGAAAAAAGAAGAAAATAGGTTTTATAAAAACTTTTTTTCCTCTACGTTAGGTTCGTCAACACTTCATTTATCGGCATTTATAGATACGTGGTTAGCTTCATTTTTAATTAGTGGTTCTATTTCATATTTGTATTATGCAAATAGAGTTTTTCAATTACCTCTTGCAATTTTTGCAATTGCAACTTCAATCGCCCTATTCCCAATGATTGCACGTGCTATAAAAAATAAAGATGAAGATAAAGCTTTAGGGCTAATGAAGAAATCTTCAATGATTCTATTTGGTGTTTTATCAATATCAATGCTAATTGGGATAGTTTTTAATGAATTTATTGTAAAACTACTATTTGAAAGAGGTGCTTTTACAAGTACTGATACTCAAAATACAGCTTTAATTTTAACTATGTATTTAATAGGATTATTACCATTTGGTCTTGCAAAAATCTTTTCTTTATGGTTATATGCAAAAGAACAACAATTTTTAACAGCTAAAATATCGATGAAAAGCTTAGCTTGGAATATTGTTTTTTCTTTAATTCTAATTAAACCTTTTGGAGCGGCAGGTCTTGCATTTGCGAGTACTTTAAGTGGTTTTATCTTATTTTTCTTAACAATTAAAGCTTTTGGTTTTGATAAATTAAAAATTATGTTCAAAAAGTAGATTTAGCTATATTTAGCTATAATCTACACTTATATTAAAAAATCTTAGGAATTATATGAAAGAATTTTTCAAACAGTACATACCATATTACAAAGACTATAAAATACAATTTTTTTATTCATTTATTGGAATTATACTTGTAGCTGCTTCAACATCTGGAACAGCTTATGCAATTCAACCATTACTTGATGATATTTTTATTAATAAAGATGAAGAGATGCTTTATTTAATGCCATTTTTTGTAATCGCCTTATATGGAGCAAAAGGATTTGGAAGATATATTCAAGCATATTATATTTCATATATTGGTCAAGATATTACAAGAATTGTAAGAGATAAATTATTTGCCCATGTATTAACTTTAGATATGGATTTTTTTCAAAAAAAACATGGTGGAGAACTTGTAAGTAGAATTACAAATGATATAAATAGAATTCAACAAGCAGTATCAAGTAGTATTGCTGAATTTATTAGAGAAACTTTAACAATATTTGGACTAATTGGTCTTGTAATCTATCATTCACCTGAACTTGCATTTTATGGATTAGTTGTGCTTCCACTTGCCATTTATCCACTTTCAAAACTAGCAAAAAAAATGAAAAAACTATCTTTTAAATCACAAGAAAGTAACTCAGATATCACAACAAGTTTAAGTGAATCATTTAATAATATTGAAATCATAAAAGCAAATTCTACGGAAAAAATAGAGGCTACAAAATTCTCTGTTTTTAATATGCTATTTTTCAAATACAATATGAAAGCGGTTAAAACAAATGAATTAACTTCTCCATTGATGGAAATTATTGGTTCTTTGGCATTTGCAGCAGTTATTATTGTGGGTGGTTCAAAAGTAATTTCAGGAGAACTTACAACTGGTACATTTACTTCATTTATAGCAGCACTTTTTATGCTTTACACACCAATTAAAAAGATATCTTCTTTATATAATAAAATGCAAGATGCCCTTGCAGCGAATGAAAGAATTAATGATATTTTTGCAAAAGTACCAACGATTAAAAATGGTGAAATTATTTGTCCAAAAGATATTAACAAAGTAAAATTTGAGAATGTAGAGTTAAAATATGATGATTTTGTTGCTTTAAAAAATATAAATCTTGAAGCTTCAAAAGGTGAAATTGTTGCACTTGTGGGAGATAGTGGTGGAGGAAAATCATCACTTATAAACTTAGTTGTAAGATTTTATGACACATCAAATGGGAATATTTTAATAAATGAAAATCCAATAAAAAACTTAGATGTTAAATCACTTCGTGAAAATGTTTCAATTGTTACTCAAAGAGTTTATATTTTCAATGACACAATTGCAGCAAATATTGCTTATGGTTATGAACTTGATGAAATTAGAGTAATTGAAGTTTTAAAACAAGCTCATGCTTATGATTTTGTAATGAATTTAGAAAAAGGAATTCATACAATTTTAGATGAATTTGGAACAAATCTAAGTGGTGGACAAAGACAAAGAATTGCAATTGCAAGAGCCCTATATAAAAATCCAAAGATTCTGATCCTTGATGAAGCAACATCAGCTTTAGATAATAAAAGTGAATCAATTATTTCAGAAGTAATCCAAGAAATCAGCCAAGATAAAATCACATTTATAATTGCTCATAGATTAAGTACGATTAAAAATGCAAATAAAATTGCTGTATTTAAAAGTGGTGAAATATTATCAATTGGAACAGAAAAAGAACTACTAGAAAGCTGTAAAGAGTATCAAAGACTTTACAACTCTGCAAATATCTAACCTAAAAACCACATCTAAAAAATCGTTAAATCCAATATTTAATGATTTTTAGATAAAATGCCTAAATTTTAAAAAAGGGAATAATTTTGTTTAGCTATAACACACTAAAAAAAGTCTTATTTAGATTTGAGCCTGAAACTGCTCATCATATTGCAGAATTTGGTCTTAAAGTATTAGGAAACTGTAAAATTTTAAAAGCTTATATGGAAAAGAAGAATTTTATCTCTAATCCTAAACTATCTCAAGAAGTTTTTGGTGTAAAGTTCGCAAACCCTGTTGGACTTGCTGCTGGTTTTGATAAAAATGCAACTATGGTAAAAGCTATGAAATCTATGGGATTTGGTTTTACTGAGATTGGAACAATGACTCCAAGACCTCAAGATGGAAATCCAAAACCAAGAATGTTTAGATATCCAGAGCAAAAATCTGTTCAAAATGCAATGGGATTTAATAATTTAGGAGCTCATACAGTTTTAAAAAACTTAAAAAAAGTATATCCTTTTGAAATCCCAATTGGTGCAAATATTGGAAAAAATAAAATTACTCCTGAAGAGTTTGCGTTAAGTGATTATAAAACATTGATTAAAAAATTTGAAGGAACAAGTGATTATTTAGTAATAAATATTTCAAGTCCAAATACACCAAATTTAAGAGATTTACAAAATGAAAAGTTTATTACTGAACTTTTCACAATGGCAAAAGGTCTAACAAATAAGCCAATTTTATTAAAAATTGCACCTGATATGGAGCCATCACAGGCAATTGAATTATGCAAATGTGCTGTAAATGCTGGAGCTGATGGAATTATCGCTACAAATACAACAATTGATTATAGCTTAGTTCCAAATTGCCAAAATTTTGGTGGATTAAGTGGTGCTTGTTTAACTGAAAAAGCATCAAACATATTTAAAGAAATTGCACGTGAGTTGTTTGGAAAAACAATTTTAATCTCTGTTGGTGGAATTTCAACAGGTGCTCAAGCGTATGAAAGAATTAAAAATGGTGCAACGTTAGTTCAAACATATTCTGGATTAGTTTTTGAAGGACCTTCAATGGTTAGAAAAATCAATGAAGAGATTTTAGAATTAATGGCAAAAGATGGTTTTGAAAATATTAAAGATGCTGTTGGAGCAAATTTAAAATAAAAAAGGAAAAATTATGAATAGTATAAAAATATATAAATTTAAAAAACTATTGGCTATTCATTTTTTAATATTTATAATGATTTCAGGAGAATTAATGGGTTCTAGTTTACCAAAATATTATACAAAGACTTTAGAAAATGGTTTACAAATTGTAGCTATTCCTATGAAAAATGGAACAAATGTTATATCAACTGATATTTTTTATAAAGTTGGTAGCAGAAACGAAAAAATGGGTAAAAGTGGAATTGCCCATATGTTAGAGCACTTAAACTTTAAATCAACAAAAAATCTAAAAGCTGGTGAATTTGATGAAATAGTTAAAGGATTTGGTGGAGTAAATAATGCTTCAACTTCATTTGACTACACGCACTATTATATTAAATCAGCTTCTAAAAACATGGATAAATCTTTAGAATTATTTGCTGATTTAATGGAAAATTTAACATTAAAAGATGAAGAATTTCAACCTGAACGTGATGTTGTGGCAGAAGAGAGAAGATGGCGAACTGATAATAATCCAATGGGATATTTACAATTTAGATTATTTAATAATGCTTACATCTATCACCCATACCACTGGACTCCAATTGGATTTAAGAGTGATATTCAAAACTGGACTATTGAAGATATAAAAGATTTTCATAGTACTTATTATCAACCAAAAAATGCAATAGTTATTGTTTCTGGTGATATTGATGAAAAGGAAGTTTTTGCTTCTGTTGAAAAACATTTTAAAGATATAAAAAATACAAAAGAGATTCCTTCTACTGTTCATACAGTTGAACCAAAACAAGATGGGGAAAAAAGAGTAACAATAAATAGAGAATCAGCTGTTCAAATGTTAGCAATAACATATCATATTCCAAATTTTGAACATGAAGATCAAGTTGCCCTTTCAGCTTTAAGTGAATTATTAAGTAGTGGTAAAAGTTCAATTTTACATAAAAAACTAGTTGATGAAAAAAGATTAGTAAACACAATTTACGCATACAATATGGATTTAAAAGACCCTGGATTGTTTATGTTTATAGCTGTTGCTAATGAAGGAATTTCTGCTTTAGAAATTGAAAATGAAATTTTAGATATAATTGCGCAAATCAAGAAAGGTAATGTTTCACAAAAAGATATTGAAAAGATAAAAATCAACACAAAAGCTGATTTTATTTTCTCTTTAGAAAGCTCAAGTGAAGTGGCATCTTTGTATGGTTCTTTTTTAGTTAGAGACAATATTCAACCCCTTTTAAATTATGAGAAAAATGTTGAGAAATTAACAAAAGAAGACTTGATTAATGTTGCAAATAAATACTTAAATAAAAGCAACTCTACGACAGTTATATTAAAAGAAGAAGAGAAGTAATGGATTTTAAAGTAACTAAAACAGAATTTGGAGAAAAACCAAATTTTGAATATCCAAAACCTATTTTTTTAGAAGAGTTAGGTGAAGAAGGATTAAAAAAATTATTCAGCGACTTTTATGATTTAGTTGTTGAAAGTGATATTGGAAACTTTTTTCCACAAAATCATGAAGAACTAGAAAAAGTAAAAGCACACAATGTAAAATTCTTCATTGAAGCATGCGGTGGTGAAAAACACTATACAAATGCTGTGGGTCATTTTGATATGTTAAAAGCTCATGAACAATTTTCAATCACAGAAAAAGCTAGACGTGAATGGCTTGGTTGCATGGAAGAAGTTTTAAGAAAAACAGACATTTCAGATGAGGCAAAACAGAGTTTTTGGGATTTTCTAGAAACATTTTCAAAACATACTGTAAATGTAGATGAACGACAAGAATTAGAAGATTTAGTAGTAAAAAAAGGATAAATATGGAAATTATTACCGGTGCAATGACTGCACTAATTACACCATTTAGAAATGGAAAAGTAGATTTACAAAAATATGAGTCTTTAATAAAAAGACAAATAGAGCAAGGTATTCATGCAGTAGTTCCAGTTGGAACAACAGGAGAGAGTGCTACACTTTCACATGCTGAACATAAGGAATGTATAGAAGTTGCCGTTGCTGTTTGTAAGGGAAGTGGTGTAAAGGTAATTGCAGGTGCTGGTTCTAATGCAACACATGAGGCATGTGATATTGCAAAACATGCTCAAGATGTTGGAGCAGATGGACTTTTATCTGTAACTCCATATTATAACAAACCTACTCAAGAGGGTTTATATCAACACTATAAAGCAATTGCAAATTCTGTTGAAATTCCGTTTATGCTTTATAACGTTCCAGGACGTACAGGAGTTGATTTAACTGCTGAAACTGCAATTAGATTATATGATGATGTTAAAAATATTTATGCTATAAAAGAAGCAACAGGAAGTTTAGAAAGAGCAATTTGTTTATTATCTCAAAGAAAAGACTTTGTTGTAATTTCAGGAGATGATGCAATTGATTTTCCAATGTTAGCAAATGGAGCAAAAGGAATAATTTCAGTTACAGCTAACCTACTTCCTAATTTAAAATCTAAATTAGTTAATAGTGTATTTGAGGGGAATTTTGATGTAGCAAGAGAGATTAACAATGATTTATATGAATTAAATTCTGTATTATTCTGTGAAAGTAATCCTATACCAATTAAGGCGGCTATGTATTTAGCTGGATTATTAGATACATTAGAATATAGACTTCCATTAACTAATCCAAGTAATGAAACAATGAAAATTTTAGAAAAAACTTTAGAAAAATATGAGGTAATTAAATAATGAGTAACAATATGCAAGGAAAAACTTTAGTAATTTCTGGTGGAACTAAAGGTATTGGTAAAGAGTGTGTTTATAAGTTTGCAAGTAATGGTGTAAATGTTGCATTTACATATAATTCAAATGGTGAAATTGCAGAAGAGATTTGTAAAGATGTTGAAACTAAGTTTAGAGTAAAGTGTAAGGCTTATCCATTTAATATTTTAGAACCAGAAAAATATTCTGAATTATTTGAAGAGATTGATAAAGATTTTGATAGAGTTGATTTCTTTATCTCAAATGCAATGATTTATGGTAGAGCTGTTGTTGGTGGATATGGTAAATTTATGAAATTAAAACCAAGAGGGTTAAATAACATCTATACTGCAACTGTTAATGCTTTTGTTTGTGGTGCACAACAAGCAGCAAAAAGAATGCAAAAAATTGGTGGTGGAGCAATCGTTTCATTATCATCTACTGGAAACTTAGTATATATTGAAAACTATGCAGGTCATGGTACAAATAAAGCTGCTGTTGAAGCTATGGTTAGATATGCAGCAAACGAACTTGGTGAATTTAACATTAGAGTAAATGCTGTTTCAGGTGGACCTATTGATACAGATGCACTTAAAGCATTTACAAACTATGAAGAAGTTAAAGCAAAAACTGCTGAATACTCTCCATTAAATAGAATTGGTCAACCAGAAGATTTAGCACAATCTTGTTATTTCTTATGTACAACTGATGCATCATGGATTACAGGTCATACTTTAATTGTTGATGGTGGGACAACTTTTAGATAATGTCAAAAGCACTTAACTTACCTAATATTTTAGCACTTTTTAGAATAGCATTAGCCCCGCTAATGCTATGGTTCTTCATAGATAGAGACAACCCTATTTTTTCAACTTGGCACCCTTCTTGGTTTGATTATTTTGCAGGTTTAATTTTTGTTATTGCGTCTGTTACTGATTTTTTTGATGGTTTCATCGCAAGAAGCTGGAATCAAATGACAAAATTAGGTGGAATACTTGATCCACTAGCAGATAAAATGTTAATGCTTGCTGGATTTCTAGGACTTATGGTAATAGATAGAGCCTCTGCTTGGGCTGTATTTTTAATACTTTCAAGAGAATTTTTCATAACTGGTCTTAGAGTTGTAGCTGTTAGTGAAGGTAAAGATGTTGCTTCTACAATGGCTGGAAAAGTAAAAACTGTAGTTCAAATGATTGCTATTGGTTTTTTGATTATGAATTGGCCATTTGCAACAGAATTATTATGGTTGGCAGTTATTTTAACACTATATTCAGGATATGAATATACAAGAGATTATTTCAAAAATTAAAGGCTTTTCTTGGGTACAATAACTTTTTTATTAGTTTTATCATTTTTAGTTTTTTTCCACGAATTGGGTCATTTCTTAGCTGCTCGTTATTTTGGTGTAAAAGTTCATGTATTTTCAATAGGTTTTGGAAAACAACTTTTTGCAAAAGAGTGGAAAGGTACAACTTGGCAATTTGCTCTAATTCCACTTGGTGGATATGTAAAAATGAAAGGTCAAGATGATTCAAATCCTGCTTTAATTGAAGAAGGAAATGACTCATACAATACAAAAAAACCTTGGGAAAGAATAGTAATTCTTTTTGCAGGACCATTTGCAAACTTTATTTTAGCTGCTGTTTTATACTTTGCAATAGCTATGATGGGGGCAACTACATGGGCTGCACAAGTAGGAAAAGTTCAAGAAAATTCTCCTGCATTTCACGCAGGAATCTTAGCAAATGATGAAATTTTAAGAATCAATGATACTGATATAAAATCTTGGGATGAAATAAGTAAAATAATTGTTTCAACAGAAGGTCCATTAAAATTTTTCATTAGAAGAGATGGTGAAATTATTGCAAAAACAATAAATCCATATATCTCTGATAGCCAAAATATGTTTAATGAAAAAATCAAAAAAAGAATGATTGGAATTTCTCCTTCTGGAAAAGTTATTACTTTAGAACTATCTATTTCTGAATCTTTGGTATATGCTTATGAAAAAACAGTTTTTGCATCAACAATGATTTTTCAAGGTGTACAAAAACTAATTTCTGGAGTAATTCCAAGTAGCGAAGTTGGAGGAGTAATAAGTATCGGAAAAGTTATCTCTGATGCTAGTGAAAGTTCAATTATTGCTCTATTTGCTATTACTGCACTTATTTCTGTAAATTTAGGAGTTTTAAATCTTCTTCCTATTCCAGCACTAGATGGTGGACATATTATGTTTAATTTATATGAAATGATTACAAGAAAAAAACCAAGTGACCAAGTGTTTTTATTTTTAACGATAATGGGATGGGTGATTCTAGGAAGCTTAATGATTCTTGGTATTTATAACGATATTAATAGAATATTTTTAAACAATTAAAAAAAGAGAATAATATGAATAAAGAGACAGCAACAAGAAATTTAGATGAGATTATTACAAAAGTAGAAGGTGCAAGACTTAGAATATCAGAACATCATATAGTAAAAATTATTGGTGTTTCTAAATATTCATCTGCAGAAGATGTAGCGATGCTTTATCAAGCAGGACAAAGAGCTTTTGGAGAAAACAAAGTTCAAGATTTGAAAGAAAAAAGTGAAGCACTTGAAGAGTTACCTATTGAGTGGCATTTTGTAGGAACTTTACAAAAAAATAAAATCAATAATCTAATAGATTTAAATCCAACACTAATTCATTCATTAGATTCTTTAGATTTAGCACAAGAGTTAAACAAAAAATTAGAATCTAGAAACAAAAAACTAAGTGCCCTACTTCAAATTAACTCAGCTTATGAAGAGACAAAATCTGGAGTTATGCCAGAAAATGCTCTTGAAGTTTATAAAGAAATTTTAGAAACTTGCCCAAATATTATTTTAAAGGGTGTTATGAGCATTGGTGCTCACACTGAAGATGAAAAAATTATAAAAGAATCATTTAAAACAACAAAAAAAATCTATGACTCTTTAGTACCATTTGGAGCAAAATATTGTTCTATGGGAATGAGTAGTGATTATGAACTTGCAATTGCTTGTGGTTCAAATATGATTAGAGTTGGTTCTACTTTATTTAAAGACTAAAAAGTCTTTAAATAAATTCTACTTTTTACTCTCATTTCTTATTGTAGTTATACTTTTCCCACCAATCATATAATTATCTGTACTAACCTCATCAATTATTACAACAGCACTATTTGCACCTCTTCCATTAAAGATTTTTGCAAAAAGTTCAGTTATTCCTTTTGCTAATTCTTCTTTTTGCTCTTTTGTAGCACCACCATCTTCATGTGTCATCTTCACATTTATAACAGGCATTTTATTTCCTTGATTAAATTAAATAATAATGTTAGTAAAAAATATTTTAAAAAGGAATTGCAGTATCTATTGCATCTCCCACATCAGTTACAGATCCACCAATTGGATCAGGTGTAACAACTTCTAGAACTGCCCCTGTAACTCGAAAAGTAAAGCAATTGCATCACCAACAATACAACCATTAAAAGTTAAAACAACTACTATTGCAATTAAATATTTAGCCATTTAACTTACTCATCTATAAAATATTAAAAACAAGAATTTTTAAATTTTTTTAACTCATCTTCAATTGAAGGAACTCTCATAAAATGTTCACCAATTAAAAATGCATCTGCACCAATTGAACTTAATCTTTTAATAGTTTCAGTGTCACTTACACCAGATTCTGCAACAATAATTTTTCCATTTGGAATTAAAGGAATTAATTTATCACATAAAGTCATATCCATTTCAAATGTGTCAAGATTTCTATGATTGATTCCAATAATATTTGCACCACATTTTAAAGCTTTTGTTAAATCTTCTTTATCATGAATCTCAACTAAAACTTCTAATCCTAAATGTAAAGCATACTCATATAACTCTTTTAACTCTTTTGTTCCTAGTGATTTAGCAATAAGTAAAATAAAATCTGCACCATAAACTAATGCTTCAACAATTTGATATTTATCAACAATAAAATCTTTTCTTAAAAGTGGCGTAGAAACATATCTTCTAATTTGAGTTAAATACTCTAAATTTCCTTTAAAATAATGAGGTTCTGTTAAAACTGAAATTGCATTTGCTCCACTATTACTATATGCTTGAGCAATTAAAAGTGGGTCAAAATCCTCTTTTATTATTCCCTTGCTTGGACTTGCTTTTTTAACTTCGGCAATAATTCTAATTGGTTCTTCTTTAGTAGATGTTAAATATGGTTTTACATCTCTTGGCGCATAAGGATTTGAAGAAAGTGTTCTTCCTAATAAATCCAGTGTTATCTCTTTTTTTCTAATCTCTAAATCTGCTTTTGTTCTTTCTATAATTTCATCTAAAATCACTTTTTACACTCCTTAATTTTTTCCCAATGTAATTTTATTTCTGCATCATCTAAGCCAACCTCATCAACTACTTTTTTCATATTGATAAAAGCCTCTTTACAATTTTTTAGTTTATATTCACCCCATGCAAGAGTGTCAATATATGCTATATTTGATGAATCTTTTTCTAGTGCTTTTTTTACTAAAGAAACACCTTTTTTAATATCTACATCATAATCAATTAATATATAAGCTAAATAATTTTGATAAATATCATTATCTAATACAGCTAATACTTTTTCAAATTTTGAGATTACACTAGATAAAACACTTTTTTTATCTGGTGCCGTTTCAAATTCAATTATTGCTTGTTGAGCTAAATAATCTAGATTATTTGTAGATTCATAAAGTTTTTTTAACAAATCATAAGCCTTTTGGTTCTGATTCGCTATTTTGTACATATTTAATAGAATTTCATCTTCTTCACCATTTTGCTCCCAAAAATCTATGGTAAAAGCAAGGTTATCATTTACTACATATTTCACAAAAAGTGCTTTAGTTTTATTAACCAACAATTGATTATCACTCATTTTATAGTAATAATACATTCTCTTTAGATGGTCAATTATTTTCTCTTTTTGTTTTTCTACATCATAAAATGCTAACAATTGTACAGATAAATTAAAATCAAACTCTTTAGCTTGTATATTGTCTTCAATTCTTTTTATTGCTTCATTTTTTTGCAATAAACTAAAAAATTGAACATTTGTTAATGTAAGTAAAGTTGTACTTGAACCATTTAAATTAAAAGCACTATCAAAAGCATTATAAGATTTTGAATATTGTTTATCTTCTAAATAAATACTTCCTAATAACTCATAATTTATTGCATTTTTGTATAAACCAATTAGCTTCTCTGCATTTATAATAGCTTCTTCTTTTTCACCTAACTTTAATAATGAAAAAGCATAAAGTCTTAATATTACTTCTTCCTCTCTTATATTCTCAATCATATACTTTGAAGCTTTTATTTTAACTGCTTCATACTCTTTTAATTGAGTTGCTAATGTTAAATACTTAACTAAATATTCATAATTATTAGTCTTTTCAAATAATCGAAGATACAACTCTTTTGCATCATAATAAAATCTTTGATTTTCAGACTCTATTGCAAACATTATATATTGATCTTCTAAATCAAACTCTTTTATTTCAACTTTTTTAAAAGTCGATTTTTGTGAATCATTATTTTTTAAATTAATCTCTTTTGTACCACAACCATTTAAAATAAAAAGTAATGAACAAAAAATTAAAGATTTCTTATAGCTGGGCACTCTTTATAAACCTCTTCTTCATTTTCTTTAAAATAGTCCCAAAATGGGAAAGTTCTACACTGATTAGGTCTTACCTCATAAATTGAGCACTGTTTTTTTTCTAAATTGAAAAAACAACATGCAAAGTTATTTGAACCTAATTTTACCTCTTTTATACTGTGTTTATATCCAACTTTATCTAAATATCTCGATTTTAATACTTCAACTGACAAATTTAAATGTAATGCTAAAGCCTGAATTTCTTGAGCATTAATCCAAATATAACCACTTTCTCCAATACAACAATTGCCATTACAAGAGTTACAACCATTTGGATCAAATGAAAAATTAAATCCCTCTTTTTTTATCAAATTACTCAATACTTGCCTTTATACTATACGTAGATGATTTTTTATAAATTGATTCTACCTCTTTTGTAAAATTATTATCTTCATCAAATACAAACAATGGGTTAAATATTTTTGTTAAAGATTTTGAATTTCTTTTTGCATAAACTAAAATCAATGTTGCATCTTTTGTACTTTTTGGAT
>ERZ724515.655-NODE-655-length-13865-cov-7.467777_pt1 | contig 13865 bp, 10 predicted proteins | sample MGYA00376048_ERZ724515 | MGnify/ENA primary metagenome ERZ724515 (study PRJEB28724, sample SAMN07190885) | wastewater metagenome | isolation source: influent of sewage treatment plant in Hong Hong | place: Hong Kong | collected 2016-03-17 ... | reverse complement strand
GGTCGATAATCTGTCACCAGAATGGCACATCTACGCCATCATCGACCCGCTTGCTGACAACAAACCGCTGCAATACTGGTATCGGTATGCCGATAAAACCGATGCCTGGTCGCTGTATACCGGCACTGAATTTGCGGACGATGTGTTGAGTGGCCCTTGGTTACTGCCACTGGCACAGCTGCCCGGCTGGCAGGAATGGTGGCAGGCGCAGGAACAGGCCGGTTACGCGACTGGTATTCTGCTAGCGTCAGAACATCCACCGGAAAAACTAATTCAGCACTGGCAAAGCTTACTTATCGCCGGGCTGGATGGCGAAGAAGTGATGTTTCACTATTACGATCCGCGCGTTCTGGGCCCGATGCTCTACACCTTCACCGAAGAAGAAACCCGTCGCTTTCTCGGCCCCACCAATGAATTATTGCTCTGGCATCGCGATGACTGGCTGTTCACTGCGCCCTATCCCGAACCGGATTTAACCGAACATACTGAGCCATGGTGGCGGATGCAAGAGCAACATTTTGCCGGGCAACTGGGTAAAGATGAACGTCTGACAGACAGTCTGGATAATTATTTGTGGCAGCACTGTCACCCCCTGATGCAGCAGTGGTATCAGGAAAATGAAGATCTCAGAGCCATTATCACATCATATCTACCTGTGATGCATCGGGCGGATATTCCCGAGTTGTATCAACCAGTCTGGTTGATTTTGCAACTGTTTGATTACTCACCGTGGTGGCCATCAATTTTGACGCACATAACGAAAGATGAGAGCGATGAACAGACGGAACTCATGAGCCGGACGCTGGCGGCAATACAACATAACAAAGCACGGAATATTTATGGCGAATAACATACAAAACTGCATGCCCTGTAAGCAGTTTAATCACTGGATTGAAATCCGGTTAGTCGATGAACAAGCCAAACCCTTTAATGGCACACTGAAAGGCACGTTAAGAGACAACAGTGGTTCATCACACACTGTTACCTTTCAGAATGGCTATTTGCTACAAACGGGTTTATCCGCTGGGCCCGTGCATATCACCATTCCGACAGAGAATTTACTGAAAGCCGCCTACACGCATGCCCCGCGTGAAGCAGGTAAAGCCAGCCCGGTGCCAGATTTTGCAAAAACAGAACAAGGCTATGAAAACAGCACCCGGCAATATCAGAACATCACCGTGGGCGACATCTGGCTGCGAGCGCCGGAAACAATGCCGGAACGGCACAAGCCGCAGGCAACCGGAAAAAAATTAAAGCTGGTTGCTGATAACAGCTATGTGCTCGAAGTCAGAGCCTTCAATATGCTGACCGTGCGTATCGGCATGTTCTTTGATGGCACAGGGAATAACACGTTCAATGCTGAGGCTGCCAAAAAAGAAACCTATGACTGGACATTTCAATGCTCATCACCGGAGCAAAAAACAGCACTCTCCGCATGGTGTGGCAAACGACCTGCACAAGGCAGTGCTGATAATGAAATCACCAATGTGCAGAAGTTGCATGCACTATATATGGATGATGGTTCACAGTTTGGGAATACCCTGTTACTAAAACAATATATAGAGGGGATCGGTACCACCAATGATGGTCACTCATCGTCACCAACAAACGATGATGGGATGGGACTTGGCTTGGGTGTGGGTGACACCGGTGTTGATGCAAAAGTCAAAAAAGGCTGCGAAGCGGCGGTAAACAGAATCGCTGGACGCATACCGCAAGGCTATGATGGTATTGGTTGTTTTCAGTTTGATGTATTCGGTTTTAGTCGTGGTGCGGCGGCGGCCCGGCATTTTACCAATCAGGTCATTAAAGGCGAAGACGGTTATTTTTGCAAAGTACTTAAAGAAACACCTCTGGTATTAGCAGATCCCTTTGACTGGAAAAATCCGCAACAGTGCCAGTTCACCTTCGTTGGTATTTTTGATACGGTAGCCGCGATAGCCGATGATTTAGATGCGCATAATCAAAATGATGAACGGAAAATCCGGTTGGCCGTTCCCTCTGCTCAGACCAAACGACTAGTGCATCTCACCGCTGCGGATGAATTCCGTTATAACTTTTCGCTCAATCAAATCAATCCGGTGGCTGATTTTTCAGAATATTCCGTGCCCGGTGCGCATTCTGATTTAGGCGGGGGCTATTACTCGCGTTATTACCTTGATGAACATCATCCGGAGCGAATGGACAAAGCCCTCTATAGTGAAATCATTATTGCCGCCTTTGCCAGTACACTCATTCAGTCGCAAGATATTCAATCAACCAGTGCATGGAAGAAAGCCTCTGATTTGCGGAATACATTGATCCGGCAAGGTTGGGGCAACAGCCAGCAAATCGTGTTGGAGTCAGCGACAATCAAAAAAACGTATTACTATCAAATTCCGGCAGAAGATTTGATGGTGCGCGTCGTGATGAAACGTGTGGTGGAAGGTGATTTATCCCGTATTTACCTGCGGGCGATGTATGGTTTTGCAAAATATGCTCATGTTCCTCTGCATCAATTTGATGCTAGCTCAGCTGTTCATAAAGTGGCACCTGAATTAACCTCGCTGGCTGATTCTGTGCTGGCACAAGCGCAGCAAAACCGGCTGGTTCCTGAATTATTACAGTCGGGTAATATCAACCGGGCAAAATACATTCATTATTCAGCAGAAATCGGAACTATAGCTGCCAAAGTCATTCACCCGAATGCCCCTGCTGATAATAACTATCGGTCTGTGTATCCTTGCCGGGAATATTCGTCATGAAAAAATATCTGCTCATTTTTATGATAGGTTTGTTGGCTGGCTGCTCAGAGTCTGAAAATGAGGATGCCAAATACTGGAGTTATGGATTTACCTCACCACCTTATTACGAAATGTTAATAGAGCATGTCACAGCGGTGATGCCCAATAAAGGTGAATATACCATGATGACGGGAGGCGGAACGGGGGGCTTTCATGACGAGCAAAATCCAGGGGAAATAACCGTCAATAGTCGGGGCTATGAGTTTTACCCTCGGGGTGGGAGCAATATGCAGCAATATCGACTGACTGAGCCACCAATGGGATTTGTTGTCGGCTGGTTTTCAGTCGCAGAGAATCAGTTCTATGCCGCATTGGTAAACATTGATGAATCTGCTCGGAAAAAAATGCAGACCCCGTATAAAAAAGACTGTTGGAAGGTAAAAAAAATAACATATATGAATGAGGTGTTGATTGGATTAGCCCCCGGTGGCTATGTGCGGGCATGGCTTAAGGGCTCATGTCGTGAACCGGTTGAAATCGGTCATTTTCGGGGCTGGAAAATGGATTCGGCTCTATATAGTGGTAATACCTATGACGTGTATAAAGATCACGTTAAACAATCACGGGAAGATTTCAAAAAGGAGTGGGCGATCCCTTTTCCCTATGAAAAATGGCAATAACGTTCAGCGTTGATTGTAGGGCGGCACTCGATGCCGCTTTTTTTCGGGCTCAGTCTGGCCTATAGCATCCACCAAAATGCCCCCACTGATAATAACCAACGCCACGTTTACCCCTGCACTGAGAGCTCATCATGAAAATAATTTACCGATACTTGCTCCTGATTTTATGTCTGACTGGGTGCAGTTCAAGAGCTGAAGTCGCGGATGAGTATCGTTACTGGAGTTATAGTATTACCGTTCCCCCTTATTTTCAGATCAATACGGAATATTTACAGGCCAGTATGCCGGATGGTCATATTATGGACTTGATGGCTGGAGGTGTTGTGGGAGGGGGAAGGCCTGATAATGGTTCAGGGAATGAGTTTTCTATTGGTTATACACCATCAATGGATCAACACCGCTACACTGAGCTGCCAGATAGCATGGTGGTGAGCTGGTTTTCGTATGCCGAAAAACAGTTTTATGCTGCCAATATCCATTTCAGCCCCGACATTAAAAAACAGATGATGACGCCCTATGTTTCTAACTGCTGGACAAAAAAACGAACGCTCTATCATAACCAAATAGTAATTGGGCTAGCGCCGGGAGGCTATGTCAAAGTTTGGGGAAAAGGCGGCTGTGGGGATAAAGAGATACTGGTGGGTAAATTCAAAGGTTGGAAAATGGTGGAAAGCATAACAGGAACAAAACCATATCAACTCAGAGAACAAACCGAAGAATATCATAAGAAATTTGCCGATATTCTGGCAAAACCCATTCCGTATGAAAAATGGAAATAAAGGGTCAGATTTAGATGGAAAACAGAATGTCAGATATGCTTAATGTGAGATGTTGACATTCTGAACAGTTCAAATAAGATGTATAGACATTTAGACGTCCAAACATCTGTTTTGTTTGGTCGATGCAGGAAGCGGAGCCTTCCGTCCCACAGGCCGTAAGGCAGGCAAGGAGTAAACATGAGTTTTGACAGCGCACGTCAGGTAGAAGCCCTGAACCAGAATCTGGCCGAATTGAATGGCGATATTAATGTTTCGTTTGAGTTTTTCCCGCCAGCCACTGAAAGCATGGAACTGACGCTGTGGAACTCGATTGAACGCCTGAGCAAACTGAAACCGAAATTTGTATCAGTAACCTATGGCGCTAACTCCGGTACCCGCGACCGCACGCACAGCATTATCAAAGACATCAAAGAACGTACCGGTCTGATTGCCGCGCCGCACCTGACCTGTGTGGATGCCACCCGTGACGAGCTGCGTGCTATTGCCAAAGATTACTGGGATAACGGCATTCGCAACATCGTGGCGCTGCGGGGTGACTTGCCAGCCGGTGCGAGTAAACCAGAAATGTACGCCGATGATCTGGTGGCACTGCTGAAAGAGGTAGCTGATTTTGATATCTCTGTGGCTGCTTACCCAGAAGTGCACCCTGAAGCGAAAAGCGCACAGGCTGATCTGCTGCACCTGAAACGCAAAATTGATGCCGGTGCCAACCGTGCGATCACGCAGTTCTTCTTTGATGTGGAAAGCTACCTGCGTTTCCGCGATCGTTGTGCCGCGATTGGTATTGAAGCGGAAATCGTGCCGGGCATTCTGCCGATATCGAACTACAAAAATCTGCTGAAATTTGCCGGTTTCACCAACGTGAAGATCCCGCAGTGGCTGCATCAGCGTTTTGAAGGCATCGCCGATGATGACCAGATGACCCGTAACATGGTCGGTGCCAGCATCGCCATCGACATGGCGCGCGTGCTGTCACGTGAAGGGGTAAAAGATTTCCACTTCTATACGCTGAACCGCTCGGAGCTGACTTACGCCATCTGTCATACCTTGGGTGTGCGCCCGAAAGCGTAATCAGTCGGAATATAAAAAGGCGCCATACATTGCTGTATCGCGCCTTTTTTCATGCCATTTCGGCTGTTAACCTATGTTCGCGTCCAACAACACTTTGCGTAAGCGACGCAAGCCTTCCACCATTTTCTCCGGTTCGGTATGGCTGAAGTTCAAACGAATATAGCCATGTGGCGGGTTGCTCTCCGCAAAAAACGCTTCACCCGGCATAAAGGCCACCCCGGCTTCCAGCGCAATTTTTAACAGCGGGCGGGTATCCACGGTGTTTTTCAGTTTTAACCAGAAAAACAGCCCGCCGGAGGGGATCTGCCATTCCGCCAGATCGGCAAATTCACTCTCCAGTGCCGCGGCAAACGCATCGCGACGGACACGGTAGAATTCACGCAGACGCGCCAGACGTTGTGGTTTATCGGCAGAGTTCATGTACTCCAGCGCCAGCCATTGTCCTGGACGGTTGGTGTGCAGGTCAGCCGCTTGTTTCAGACGCACCAGATGGGTGATCAAGTCCGGGTGCGCAATCAGGTAACCAACACGTAAACCGGGGATCAGCACTTTGGAAAACGAACCAAAATAGATCCACGGTGCAGTTTTCATAAACGAGCAGATCGGTGGTTTCGCCAGATTGTCGTAATCGAGTTCGCAATACGGCTCATCTTCAATCAATGGCAGGTTGTATTGATCGAGTAACGCCGCCACCGCCTGACGCGAGGCCACGTCATAACAAGTGCCAGACGGATTTTGGAAACTCGGGATCAGGTAAGAAAAACGCGGTTTGTGGTCGCGGATCTGATGTTCAAAATTACTGATATCTGGCCCTTTATTGCCCAGCTTGATACCTTGGCATTGCGCCTGAAACAGATTAAAACACTGCAATGCCGCCAGATATGTCGGTGATTCAACCAGCACCTTGCTGTTCGGGTCGATGAACAGTTTCGAGACTAAATCCAACCCTTGCTGTGAGCCCGACAAAATCAGCACCTGATTGGCATCACAGTCGATGCCTTTCTGGCGCGCTTCGGCGGCAATTGCTTCGCGCAGCTCGGGTTCACCCTCACTCATGCCATATTGTCTAACCTTGTTGGGTAGCACTGACCAGTCAATATCGGGAAAACTCCCTTCCGCAGGCAGGCCTCCGGCAAACGATATGACATCCGGTTTTTGCGCGCTGGCTAAGATTTCTCTGATGACTGAGGGTGTGAGATGTTGGATACGCTCGGCAAACATGCGGCCTCCGGTTATGCGTGCATGAGTTTGTTTCATTGCTATTTCTGATGCAGGACGATAAATTCTAGGAAATTATCGGTAGGTACGTCAGTGAAGTTGACCTATCTTGCCAGTACACACAGTTAAGTCAATATGGTTGACCAAAATAATCAAAATTCGCTCAACGCAGCATTAGAGCTGTTTCATTTTGCTTTCCGTGCGTTCACTTCCGGCCCTGATACGATATTGGCGGAACAGGGGTTAGCACGGGTGCATCATCGCATTCTCTATTTTGTCGGACGGAACCCGGCGATCAGCGTAAATGCGCTGCTGAAAATTCTCGGCGTCAGTAAACAGGCGCTGAATGGCCCGTTACGCGCGTTAAAAGAGCTCGATTTGATTGCGGCGAATGCCGATGAATTTGATAAACGCATCAAGCGCTTAACACTCACCGCATCAGGGCAAGTGCTGGAAAACCGCTTATCGCAAAGCCAGCGCGAGCTGATGACGCAGGTGTTTAGCGACGCTGGTAGCGAAGCCGAACAACAGTGGCGCGCGATTATGCAAAAATTGGCCGACACCAAATTTGAACATCTGCTGAGTCACGGCCACAATCCGCCAACGGCAGTCAGCGACGACTGAATTAACGGTCCTGAACAAATTTCTTCCAGTTCACAAAACTCAGCTCACAAAAAAAGAGGCACGATACCACCCGTATTGCGCCTTTTTTGTTTTTGCGCGTATCACTTTTTTCCTCTATGCTTTTTGATACCCGCCTTTGGAGATCAGCGACATGCAGCGATTTAGCACCAGTAATGGGTTACGTCTGTCGGAGTTGATCGGTTCGCTCAGTCATGCGTTGGATATCACCGAAGGGCAGCCGGAAGGGCACTGCGTGCGCTGTTGCTGGATCGGCATGCAACTGGGTGAGCGGCTCGGTTTACCGGCACAGCAATTACATGAACTGTATTACATGTTGCTGCTGAAAGATCTGGGCTGTAGCAGTAATGCCGCGCGGATCTGCGAGTTATATCTGACCGATGATCTGCGTTTTAAACACGATTTTTCGCAAGTCGATAGCAGCATCGCCAACGTGGTGACGTTCGTATTAAAACATACCGGCTTGCAGGCCGGCTTAACTGAACGTTTCAGTAGTCTGTTTACCATTTTTCGTAACGGTGAGCAGATCGCGACGGAACTGATCCAAACCCGCTGTCAGCGCGGGGCGGAAATTGCCCGTCAGTTGCGGTTTAGTGAACCGGTCGCACAAGGCATCTTATCGCTGGATGAACATTGGGATGGTGGCGGTAAACCGGCTGGGCTGGCGGGTGAGCGGATCCCGCTGTATGCACGGATTGCGTTGCTAGCGCAGATCGTCGATGTGTTTCATTCCGCCAGTGGGCCGGTAGCGGCGCGCAAAGAGGTCCGGCAGCGTGCGAAAAAATGGTTTGATCCCACCTTGGTGCACCTGTTTGAGCAAGTTTCTAACAATGACACTTTCTGGCAAACGCTGGCGTCACCGACCATAGAGCAGCAGGTGTTTGCATTGTTAGCCGGTGAGGGCGAGCGGCCGTTAGATGAAGATTATCTGGATGAGATCGCCGCCGCTTTTGGGCAGGTGGTTGACTCGAAAAGCCCATACACCGCCGGTCATAGCGGTCGGGTGGCGCTGTATACCGATATGCTGGCGCAGGAGCTGGGTTTATCGCTGGAGCGGCGGCGTTGGCTGAAACGCGGTGCCTTGCTGCACGATGTGGGTAAGCTGGGTGTGAGTAACACGATTTTAGATAAACCCGGCAAGCTGGATGACGAGGAATGGGCCGCAGTACAGCGGCATGCGGTATTTACCGAAAATATTTTAAGCCGGATTTCTGCCTTTGCGGAGTTGGCGCTGGTGGCGGGCGCTCATCATGAACGGCTGGATGGCAAAGGTTATCCGAAAGGGCTGAAAGCCGAGCAGATCGCGCTGGAAACTCGCATCATTACTACGGCGGATATCTTTGATGCGATCACCGCGGCCCGACCGTATCGTGGCGCTATCCCCATTCCGAAAACCCTCGATATCATGGCGGAAACGGTGGGCACCGCGATTGATGCCGACTGTTTTGCCGCGCTCAATCGGGTGATTGAACGTCTGGATTTGCCGGTGCCGCAGCCAGCGTAAAGCATTCTAATCGAGCCAGAGCCAGATCAAAATCAAACACCTGCAGATGATGATTGATCTGCTGTAATTCCGCCAGCGGGATCAGGGCTTGTAAACCCGGCTCCAGCTGGGCGTACAGATCTAATGCGCCGCAATCGTTATCGCCAATCAGTTTCCGCAGTGTTGCCAATGCTTCGTCAGTGACGCACTGTAAATGCTGGGTGGTAGTAGCCAACTGCAGATCATGTGGAATGATTTGCGTGTTGATCTGGCGGCAGAGTTGCTGCAGTGCGCTATCCAGCTGATTGGTCATCACCAGTAAACCTGCGATGTCAGAGGAATGACTCAGCGCTTTTTCCAGCTGTGCGGCCAGATCTGATACCGCGATGGCGCCAATATTGGCGGCCACCCCTTTCAGACTGTGTGCCAATGGTCGGTTGTTGTTGTGCCAGTAAATCGCGGATACGGGCAGGAATGCCACCTTGTTCATGGCAAAATTGCTGTAATAACTGCAGGTAAAGGGTTTGGTTGCCATTAACCCGCTGTAATGCGGTTTGGCTATCCAGCCCATCCAGTTGTAGCTGCAGGTGTGAATTACTGGAAGCGTTTTGCCGACTGCCGCTGAGTTTGTGAACCAGATAGTGGCTCAGCAGTTTATAGAACAACTGTGGATCAATCGGTTTTGCAATATGGTCGTTCATGCCTTCGGCCAGACAACGCTCGCGTTCGTCCTGTAGTGCGTGCGCGGTCATGGCGATGATTGGGAGTTGGTGAAAACGGGCATCGGCGCGGATCGCCAGTGTGGTTTCATGGCCATCTAAGCCCGGCATCTGCAGATCCATAAATACCAGATCGTAATGCGTTGGCTCATGAGAAAACAGCAACGATATTGCTTCATGGCCATTGGCGGCTACGTCGGTGCGAATACCGCTGGCGAGCATCATTTCGACGGCAATTTGCTGATTGATCGGGTTATCTTCTGCCAGCAGCACGTTGGCTTGCCGGAATTGCGGTAAGACCAGATGCTCGAATACGGCCATGGTTTCACCTTGTGGTGGGGCAAACAGCCGCATCAGACAATCAACCACCTGCGACTGGCTGATGGGTTTAGTTAGGAAACCTTCAAAGCCGACGGCTTTGGCTTCCTGCTGAATATCGTCATAACTAAACGCCGTAACCAGCACCATGCGGGGCGGTAACGGTAATTCCCGTGCGTGTTGTGCTAGCTCAATGCCATTCATTTCCGGCATCTGCCAATCGGTCATCAGCAGGTGAAATGGTGTATCTTCCTGATTGGCTTGCTGCAAGCGTTGCCATGCTTGGTCAGCGCTGGTTACCGCTTCGGCGTGCAGGGGTAATTGTTGTAATGCCGCAAGCAAAATATCACAGGCTACCGCATTGTCATCGACCACCAAAACCCGCAGTCCGGTGATTGCACCGGGGATCAGCCGGCGTTTTTCGTTCATGATCTGATTGGCCGTAAGTTGGATGGCAAACGAAAATTCACTGCCGACATCAGGTTCACTTTTGACCTGAATGGTTCCACCCATTTGCTCGACTAAATGGCGGGCAATGGTCAGGCCCAGGCCGGTGCCACCAAAGCGGCGGGTAGTCGAACCATCGGCTTGTGTAAAGGCCTGAAACAGGCGGCTGGTTTGTTCCGGCGTCATGCCAATACCGGTATCGCGGATAGTAAATTGTAGCGTCAGCTGATCGTCATCACGCGCTTGCTGGCGCACCTGCAAATGCACATAACCCTGTTCGGTAAATTTCACCGCGTTACTGACCAGATTGATTAAGATCTGGCCCAGCCGTAACGGATCACCAAGCAGACTGCGTGGAATATCCGGCGCGATATCAAACAGCAGCTCCAGCCCTTTTTCATTCGCCCGTTGTGATGACATGACTGACAGATTGGCTAATACATCGTCGAGATTAAAGGCAATATGTTCCAGTTTCAGCTGATTGGCTTCAATTTTGGAGACATCCAGAATGTCATTGATGATGCCTAGTAACGACGTGCCGGCCTGATGAATTTTATTCAGATAGTCGCGCTGTTTTGCGGAAAGTTCCGTTTTCAGCGCCAGATACGCCAGCCCGATCACCGCATTCATCGGCGTACGGATTTCATGGCTCATGTTGGCTAAAAACATCGATTTGGTACGGGTGGCCGATTCGGCGGCTTCTTTGGCCTGACGTAATTGCTCGGTCTGCTGATGGCGGGCGGTGATGTCCATCCAGTAACCGTTCCAGATCCAGTCATGCTCTTCCTGCCGGTTGCAGAGTGCTTTGACCCGAACCCAATGGACTTTGTCGTTGCGCAGAATGCGGTGTTCAATATTAAAATCGGTGTGATCTTGTATCGCTTGCGTGATGGTTAGAATCACCATACTGCGTTCTTCCGGTAACAAAATGCGCTCCAGTGCCTGCTTATCCGTCAATAACTCGTAGGCGCTCAATCCCAATATTTCTTGGGTTTTGGCGCTGGCATAGGTAAAACGACTGTGCTTTTCATCGGCCCCCATGCGTAACTGAAAAATCGCCAGCGGCAGGGCATCGGAAAGGTCTTGCAGATGTTGGCGAGCGCGTTGTTGAATTGTTTGTTTCGCTTCTGCCGCCGCCACAGCTTCTGCTTCCATTTGCCGTTGTAATAACCAGACCCAACGCAAGATCGACATCGTGGCGATGATTAGCGCGGCTAACAAGGCGGCTTGCCAGAGTGGCAACCAGCCCGACATATCTTGTAGTAACACGACCTGCCATTGACCACCTTTATCTGCCCAGTCGAGTTCGGCGGAGCTAATGGCATATTGTTTCCCCTCAAAGGTGATACTTTTTTTGTTGAGGGTAAACGGCAATAAGGCCGGCACACTGTCGCGGAATAGATTTTTAAACTGTTTTCCAGCAATCAGCTGTTGTCGCTGTTGCTCAGTAATGGGGGCGGCCAGTTTTAAGATCCACTCCGGTCGGTTAGAAGCGAACACTACACCATCAGGCGATACTAGTAAGACAGGGCTGGTTTGTGTCTTGAGTTTTTCATCCAGTAACGTGGCGCTGACACGTACGGTATACACACCGATCACCGGGGATTGATTCGACATGGTGCGACGCACCGGCGCGGCGATATACAACCCACGCAGTTCATCGGCGACACCAATGGCGGGATAAACGTTAGCGATACCTTTAATGGCTTGTTGCCAGTAAGGGCGATAGCTGACATTGACTCCGAGCGAACTGTAGGCGGAATTGTTATTTAAATAGCCGACTACCAGACCAGTGGTATCTTCAACTACAGCAATATCAGCATGATATTCCTGCAATACACTGACAAATTCCTGCTGCAGCCGCGGGTCGTTAGCCGGGATCAGACCATCGAGTCGTTGTTTGATGCTATCGGAAACTAGCCCCATCAACACACAAGCGCCCATTACCGGGCTGCGACTGCTGATAGTTTGAATATCCAACATGAGCTGATGTACCTGCTTGGCCTGTATTTCATTCTGCTCTTTTTCCAGCAGATGCTTTTGCAGACCGACACCTAACCCCACCGCCAAAAGAGTGATGATTAACCAGGTCAAAATGGGGGCGTGCTTATCTTTCGTATTACTTTTCATTCGCAGCTTATCTGGTGGCCTGTATGGATGCTAACGGTAGATAAGATGAGTGTAGATGGTATGGCAGGTGAGGGTTAAGCAGGAGAGAAGAATTGTGAGATGACGATTGCGGAGCCAATGAGAATGGCTCCGCAATTCAGATATAACTTAGTGTTGCGGTTTGCTGTTGCGCTGTCCGCCTGCCGCCGAGCGGTTGCCTTGCGGACGACCAGCAGGAGCATGCGCCGAACGTGCCGGCTGACCTGCGCGCTGCGTGCCGGAACGAGTCGGTGAGGTTGGTTTTGCGGCACCTTCCGACTGGCGGGCTTGATGAGCGCGTGGCTGACCCATGTGTGGGTTGTTGGCTTTGCGTTGTTCACCTTGTGATGAACGCGGTGAGCGTGGCTGGCGTGGTTCGTCACTGCGACCATCATCAAACATTTTTGGTTTTTTCGGCTTTTTCACTGGGCGTGTCAGCTGCGCTTCGGTGGTCATGGCGACTGGGTTTTGTGGCTTGAAGCCATCAAACTCTTCACGCGGCAGAATTTGTTGGATCAGTTTTTCCACGTCAACCAGCAGTGGCTGTTCATCGGCGCTGACCAGTGAGATCGCATGGCCTTCCATACCGGCACGGCCAGTACGACCGATACGGTGCACGTAATCTTCCGCGATATTCGGCAGCTCGTAGTTCACCACTTGCGGCAGTTGTGCGATGTCGATACCACGCGCGGCGATATCGGTAGCCACCAGCACACGCACCGAGCCATCTTTAAAACCAGACAACGCACGAGTCCGCGCGCCCTGACTCTTGTTACCGTGGATCGCAGCAGCCTGAATACCGGCGGTTTCCAGCTGCGTTACCAGTTTATTGGCACCATGTTTGGTACGCATAAATACCAGCACCTGCTGCCAGTTGTTGTGTTTGATTAAATGACACAGCAGCGCCGGTTTGCGGCCTTTATCCACCGGGCAGATGGTCTGCTTGATGGTTTCTGCGGTGGTGTTGCGTGGTGCGACATCAATCTGTACCGGCTCATTCAGCAAGCCTTTCGCTAATGTGCGGATCTCATCTGAGAAAGTCGCGGAGAACATCAATGTCTGACGATCTTTTGGCAGCATGTTGATGATTTTACGGATATCGCGAATAAAGCCCATGTCCAGCATGCGGTCGGCTTCATCTAAAATCAGCACTTCCAGTTGGCGGAAATGCAGCGCGTTTTGGCTGACCAGATCCAGCAGACGGCCTGGGGTCGCTACCAGCACGTCAGCGCCTTTGCGCATCGCCAGCATCTGCGGATTAATATTTACGCCACCGAACACCACCACTGATTTCAGCGGCAGGTATTTCCCATAGGTGGTGACGCTTTCGGCAACCTGTGCCGCCAGCTCACGCGTTGGCGTCAGCACCAGAGCACGAACGGCATTAGAGCGAGCCAGATTACCGCGTGACAGACGGTGCAGCAGCGGCAGGGTAAATCCAGCGGTTTTACCCGTACCGGTTTGTGCTGCCGCCATCACATCTTTACCGGCCATAACGGCAGGGATCGCCTGCTGTTGGATCGGTGAGGGTGTGTCGTAGCCTTTTTCTTTCACGGCACGCAGTATGAGTTCGCTTAAGCCCAGTTCAGTAAATGACATTAAATGGTGATTCCTGTTTTATAAAATGTGAAAGCAGC
>ERZ724515.654-NODE-654-length-13873-cov-9.073021_pt1 | contig 13873 bp, 14 predicted proteins | sample MGYA00376048_ERZ724515 | MGnify/ENA primary metagenome ERZ724515 (study PRJEB28724, sample SAMN07190885) | wastewater metagenome | isolation source: influent of sewage treatment plant in Hong Hong | place: Hong Kong | collected 2016-03-17 ... | reverse complement strand
TTAGTATATCTCTTTTGAGATATACTAACTAAAATAATTGTAACAATTTTGTAACCCTTAGTCTTATCTTAGGGCACTTTAAGTATAATCTATAAAAAATAGAAAAGGTAAAGATATTGAAAAAAGCGTTTTCATTGATGGAACTTATGGTTGTTATTATCATTTTAGGTTTACTTGCAGCATTTGTATTGCCAAACTTAACGGGTAAAAGTGATGAAGCGAAAGATAAGTTGGTATGTATTCAAATGAAGAGTATCGCTCAAACTTTAAAAATGTTCAAACTTGACACATCTTCTTATCCGACAACTGAAGAGGGATTGAAAATTTTGGTTGATAAAAAGTATTTTGAGGATGCAAAATTGCCTAAAGATGCTTGGGCAAATGAGTTTATTTATATTGCTAGTGAGGGTGCTTTTGATTTAGTATCTTTAGGTGCTGATAAAAAAGAGAATACTCCTGATGATATTTATCTTTCAAAGTGTAGTCAATAATCATGTCTTTAATTAGAGTAAAAAGCTCTTTTACTCTAATTGAGTTGATTATTGTAATTTTAATTATTTCTATAACATATCTTCTGATTTTCTCAAATGTCAATTTTAATACAAAGAACAAAGAAGAAAAAGTAACTTTATACAATTTAGAAGATTTTTTATTAAAAAATTTTGAATTTGAAAAAAGTTTATCTTTTGTTTGTATAGAAGAGAAGTTTACTTGTTTTGTAAAAGTAGATGATAAACTGCAAAAAGATTTTAAAATAGAGAAGTTCTTCAAACAAAAGCCTGATGTTTATGAGTATAATAAAGATGAAAAAAAGCTTGAATTTAAGGAATTAAGAGTTGATAATTTTAATTATGAGGTAATTTTTGAATTGAAAATAAATAGCGATTATAAAATAAACGAATTTATAATAGATACTTTAGATAATGAAGTTTTTGTTTTCAATTCAATTTTTACAAAACCAAAAATTTATAAAACTTTAAGAGATAGTTATGAGGTTTTTGAAGTAAATAAAACTGAGGTAAAAGATGCTTTTTAAATATAGTGGTTTTGACTCAAATGGTTTAAAAGTAAAATCAAAACTTGAAGCAGCAAATCTTGAAGAAGCAAAAGGAAAATTAAAAGTAAGAGGGATTTTACATACTTCTTTAGAAGAAGAAAGTTTCTCTTTTTCAAAAATCTCTTTTAAAAGAAAAAAATCTATTAAAACAGTTGATTTGTCATATTTAAGCCGTGATTTAAGTATTTATTTGAACTCTGGAATTTCATTGATTCAATCTATTGATTTATTGAAGCAAAGATATAAAAATGATAAATTCTTAGGTTCATTTTTTGAATCTATTGCTACATATTTGGATGAAGGTAAAACTTTTTATTTGGCTTTGGATTCTCAAAATGTTGTAAAACTTCCAGAATTTTATAAACAATCAATAAAAATAAGTGAAAATGGTGGATTATTAGAGTCTGTTTTAATGGAACTTTCAATTTTTCTAAAAGAACAAGATAGAATAAAAAAGCAAATAGGAAGTGCTATGGCATATCCACTATTTATTCTTTTTATATCATTTTTTATGGTTGGATTTATGCTAAGTTTTATTGTTCCAAAAATCACAGGAATATTTGCCCAAATCCATCAAGAATTACCAGCAAGTACAAAGATAGTTATTGCTTTAGGAGATTTCTTTTCAAATAACTATGGGTATGTTATTTTATTTTTTGTTGTTTTTATTGGTGGATTTATAACTTTATTGAAGCAATCACAATCATTTAAATATGGCTTTGATAAATTGTGCTTGAAAATTCCATTTTTTTCTAAAATGATAGAACAAGGAGAGCTTTCAAGATTTTCATATATGAACTCGATACTTATAAAATCTGGAGTTCCAATCGTTCAAGCTATAAATTTAAGTGCAAATATTTTGAAAAATTCAGTTATAAAAAGAGTATTTATAGAGGCTTCAAAAAGTGTAGTTGAAGGGAAAAAACTTTCAGTGCTACTTAGTAATAATAAAATATATAAAATTGATGAAGCATTTATTCACTCTATTGCTATTGGAGAAGATACAAGTAAGTTGTCTCAAATACTAAATAATCTTGCAAATTTATATAATGAAGCTAATAAAGATAAAATAGATATATTTTTAGCACTGCTTGAACCTATTTTTATGCTTTTTGTGGGTTCAACTATTGGATTTATAGTTATTGCTATGTTGTTGCCTATTTTTTCAATGAATTTGGGTTAGTATGAAAAAATCTATAGTTCTTCTAATTTCTCTTTTTTTTATTGCAGCAGTTTCTTTATTGATAATGAAAAATTTAGAAGATACAGATTTGTATTTAAGTGAACAAAATAGTAAGTTTTCAAAAACACAAATAATGTTTCTTTTGGATAACACAAGAGAAGAGATAAAAGGAATTTTAGCTTCTATTGTAAAAGATGTTGATGAAGATAAGCAAAGAGAAGTTTTAAAAGATTATGTTGGAGTTAATTTCCCAATTCTTATGGAAGATGCAAGAATAATTATGCGACTTGAAGAGTATGATAAATATAATATAAATCTTTTAAAAGAGTCAAAAAATAAAAAAACAGATGAAGAAAAATATAAATATTTCAAAGACTTTTTAGCACGAGAAAATATTTATGATTTTGAACGCTTACAAGATATTTATAGTGAAAACAACCAAGTAAAAAATAGTAAACAACTTGATTTTATTTTAGAAAAGTTTGAAAAAGAGAGTTATAATTCAGATATTTCGAAAGTAAGAGATTATATTGGTTTTCAGGAGTATGATAAAAAAGAGATAACACAAAGTGATAAAGAAAAAGAGATTAAATTTTATGAATTATTTGTTGAAGTTGAGTATTTAAAACAGTTTGCAAAGGCTTATTATATCTTAGATAAAAGTGGAGGAGTTAAGTATTTTGAATATAGTTTCAAGTAGTAAAAGTAGGAAGATTTTTTTATCTTCAAATACAAAAATTTATGAAACCTCAAAGGTTGATATTATTTTATCTCCTGAGTTTTATTGGGTTAGAATTTTTGATATTCCAGTAAAAAATATCACTCAAGCAAAGGCTGTATTGCCTACATTGTTTGAAGATATTTTGTCAAAAGTAGCAGAACTCTCTTATCAAGTTATAAAGCTTGAAGATAATAAATATTTATGTTTTGCATATATGAATAAAAAAATATTTGAAGCAATAAAACAAAGTGGGGTTAATTTATCTTTAGTAAATGCAGTCTATTTTGCTCAAAATGAGTGCAAAGATTTTCAACAGTTTTTTGTAGATGATAAAAGCTTCTTATATACAAATGATAATATTTTGGTAAAAGTTCCAAATGAGATGTTAAGCCAAAAAGTTGATTTAAACGAGTTTATACATAGTATAAATTTATCATCAAATAAAGTTAATATAAAACTTTATAACAACTATTTTAATCAAAAACAACTCTATTTATTGATTGCCATTTTAAGTTTTGTATCTTTGATAAATTTCTCAAAATTTATTAGTTATTCTAGTGAAATTTCAAAACAAAATAGCAAAATGGAGGAGTTGATAAAACTAAATAATCTTCCAAGTAGTATGATTCAAATTGATTCTATTATTAACTCAAATAAAAAAATAGCACAATTAGAAATAAAAAAAAGAGAAGCTTTGGAGTATATTTTATCAAATGGAAGTTTTGAAATAAAAGATTTAGAGTTACAAAATGACCTATTAAATATAAATTTCTTAAATGTTGATAAACAAAAAATAGATGAATTTATCTCTAAAAAATATAAAATAATCTCTAGTAATTCTCAAAATCTAATTTTAAATGTAAAGGTACAATTATGAATAGATTAAATCCTTTATATATAGTAGGACTATTTTTGACACTATTATTTATTTCATTTTTTAGTTTATCAAATGAAAAGAAATCATATTTTGAAAAGATTGACCAAGTAAATCAACTTCAACAAAAAGCACAAGAGTATAAATATCTGACAAGTTATTGGAAAAATGAAGCTTTTGTAAATAAAACAATCGATGAAATAATGAAAAATTCTATGTTTAAAAATGAGCAAATAACAAAAACAGCATCTAAAGATAGTGTTATATTAAAACTTGAATCATCAAATCCTCAAGTTTTAGATAGTTTTTTAAATAGAGTTTTAAATAAACAGCTAGTAATAAAAAAATTGGAACTCAATAAAAATTTTATTAATTTAGAAATAGGTATAAAATGATGAAGAAAATTCTAAAATTTTTTATGTATATTGCACTTTTTATAGGCTCTTTAATTGTTTTTCTACCAAAAGAGTCTTTATATAATTTTGCAGAAAAAGAGCTTGAAAAGTATCAAATAGTAGTTTCAAATGAAGTAAGAGATGAAAAAATATTAACTTTAAATGTTTCAAATGCAAATTTATATTTTGAGGGAATTAATATTGGTAAATTTGAGAATTTATCTTTTTGTAGTTATTTTGTTTATACAAAAGTTAATTTAAATCAGTTGTCTTTGATGGATAGTTTTTCGGCATTTCTTCCAAGTCCGATTTCAAACATAAGTTTAAAACATTCAATTCTAAATTTTAGTAAAATTTTTATTAATTCAAGTGGTGCTTTTGGAGAGTTAAATGCACAATTTGATATTTTTACAAAAACTTTAAAAGTTGAATTAAATGCCTCAAAAATTATGAAAGATTCATATTTAAAATCATTGAGTTATATGAAACTTGAAAATGGAGTATATACTTATGAATATAAATTTTAGTAAATTTTTTCAAAAATCACTTCTTTTTGTTTATGTGGTTTTATTAGCTTATATTATAAATTTAGCACTCTTTTTTTATCTACCAAAAAGTGGGGTTTCTTTTATATCAAATGGTTTTTCAACTTTGGATTATAAAAAATTTGGTTTTTATTCAAATGTAAAGAAATTAGAAGAGAAAGATACTAAGCAGACAAATCAACCTCAAAATTTATCAAAATATGAGTTAAAAGCCATATATTTTATAAATCCAAATAAAGGTTGGATAACTGTTGAAGATAAATCAAATCAAACAAGTTATATTTTATCTTTAGGCGAACAAATAGATGGATATGCACTTTTTAAACTATCTAAAAATTATGTAATTTTTCAAAAAGACAAGAAAGAGTATAAAATTGAAATAGTAGAAAAAGAGCTTACAAACTATCAAGAAAATGTAGTTGATGAATTTAAAGCAAAGGATAATGGAGCGGTTATAAATAGAAACTATCTAAATTCATATACTACTGATATGGAAAAGATTTGGAAAAATATAGCAATAAGCGAAATTAAAAATGCAGATAAAACGGAAGGATTTAAAATCGAAAAGATTACAAAAGATTCTGTTTTTGCAAAAATTGGATTAAAAGAGGGAGATATTATAAAATCTATAAATAATACTCCTTTAAGTTCTCCTGCTGAGGCTTTTAAGGTTTACAATAATATAGGTAATATTAAATATTTGAATATTGAAATATCAAGAAATAATGAAATAATGGAGATGAGTTATGAGATTAATTAGTAAGTTTTTATTTGTATGTTTGATTTTATTGCAGTTAAATGCAGTCGAAGAAGAAAAAGTAAATATAAATTTTAAAGATTTAAAAGTTATGGATTTAGTAAAAATTACTTCTAAAATAATAGATAAAAATATCTTAGTAACAGAGGAGATAAAAGGAAATGTTGATTTTATCTCTAATAAACCTGTAAATAAAGATGAGTTAATCAAAATCTTAGGTTTTGTTCTTGAGGACAAAGGTTATTCATTGGTTCAAAGTAGTGATATTTTAAGAGTAGTAAAACTGAATTCAGGCTCAAATAGTAATGTACCTGTTGCAAATTTAACTCCTAAAGATGATTTATACTGGATGGTAACAGAGATTTTTACTGTAAAAGATACAGATGTTGATTATGTTGCTTCAAAAATAAGACATCTTCTTTCAAAAGATGCAAAAATGGTTACAAATAAAGACTCAAATGCTTTAGTAATAACGGATTTTAAAGATAATATACAAACAGTAAAAAATGTAGTTAGTGTTATGACAAGTGGTGCAAATAAGGATACAGTTATTGTAGAACTTAAAAATATAGATGCTTTAGAAGCTAAAAAGAGTTTAGATGCAATAGCAAAATCAAAATTCAATGATAAGGTTGAAACTCAAAAAGTTTCAGTTGTTGAAAATAGAGATAATAACTCTTTAGTAATAATTGGAGAAAAAGGAAATATAAATTATCTTGCTAGATATATAAAAAATGTAGATAATGACTCTTCTTTGATAAAAAAAGATTCAAGAGTTTTTCCTCTTAAAAATGTTGAAGCTATAAATGTTATTAAAATTCTTGATTCAGTTGTAGGTAAAAAAACCTATGCTGACCCAAATAGAAAGCCTTTAGTTTCTGTTGATGAAGAATCAAATGCTATCGTTGTAATGGGACTTTCAGATGAAATAGAGGCTATTGGTACTTTAGTAACTGAACTCGATAAAGAAAAAGGTCAAGTTTATGTACAAGCAAGAATTATTGAAGTTAATGATAAATTGGTTGATCAAATTGGAATCCAATATGGAATATTTGGAGGAACAGCTGGAAGCAATGGACTTGCTACTTTCTCTTCGAAATTAAATGGAGGTTCAACTTCTCTTTCTGATGTAAAAAGTGCTATAGGATTAAAAATTCCAAATATTGAATCTGGACTTGCTTTAGGAGCTTCTTTAAATCTTCTAAAAGAGAATGGCGCTTTAGATGTGGTTTCTGAACCATCTGTATTAGCTGTAAATAATAAAGAGAGTTCAATATATGTAGGAGAAAAAATCTCTATTCAAACTTCAAGTTCTGTAACTGATGGAGGAACTTCAAGAACAAACTATCAAAGAGAAGATGTAGGATTAACTCTAAAAGTAAAACCTAGAATTTCAAGTGAAGAGAAAGTTACACTTGAAATAAGTACTTTATTGGAGGGAATTAACTCAACTAAAGTTTCAGCAGGTGAAAATCCAGACACTCTTAAGAAAGAGATTAAAACAACAGCTATTTTAAATAATGGAGAGAGTGTAATAATCGGGGGATTAATAGAAAATAGAAATGAAACGACAAATCAAAAAGTTCCAGTATTGGGTGATATTCCACTAATGGGAAGTCTATTTAGAAATGATTCAACTACAATGAGTAAAAAAAATCTAGTGGTTATTGTAACTCCATATATGATTCCAAAGGCAAAAGATATAACTTATGTAAGAAACCAATTATCTGAATTAAAAGGAATGGAAGATAAATATTTGCAAGATTCTTTAATAAGAGTAAAAGAAGAAGCTGTTAAGAAAAAAGCAGAGGCTAAAAAAAGAGAGGAAAAAATAAAAGAGTTGGATAAAGAGTTAGATAAAGAGTTAGATAAAGATTCAGGACAATAGTATGAATATAAATGAAATTCATAATACAAATCTTGTAGCTTTTGATGAGGTTGAAAACTATATAGTAGCTCTAAAAAATTTTGTTTTATATACAAAAATTGATGATGCTGTAGTAATTGCACTTTCAAAAGAGTATATGAGTATTTCACTTGATTATATATCTAAAATAGATATAAATGAAGAGATAGTTTTTTTGGATGAAATCTCTTTTGAAAAACTTTATAATAGATTTTTAGAGATAAAAACAGATAAAGAGATGAGTGCAATCCAACAAGAACAAGAAGATGCAACACTTAGTGATGATGACTTTTCTGTTAGTGAATTTTTAAAAGTTGGAAGTGATATTTTAACTTCAGAAGAATCAGCACCAATTATAAAATTTGTAAATTCTCTTTTTTATCAAGCAATAAAGAAAAAATCTTCAGATATTCATATTGAAATGCACGAGTTTAAAGCAGAAGTAAAATATAGAGTAGATGGAGTATTAATTAGACATATTGAACTTGATAAAAATATTATGTCTTTGGTTATCTCAAGAATAAAAGTAATTTCTAATTTAGATATTAGTGAAAAAAGAGTTCCTCAAGATGGAAGAACACAAATAAAAGTTGCTGGAAAAACTTTGGATATTAGGGTTTCTATATTACCAACTTTTTATGGAGAAAGAGTTGTAATGAGGATTTTGATGCAAAGTTCAGATATAAAAAGTGTATCTGAACTAGGTTTTCCATTGTATATAACAGATGAGTTAGAAAAAGTATTACAAAATTCGTATGGAATGGTTTTGGTAACTGGTCCAACAGGAAGTGGTAAATCTACCACTTTGCATTCTTTGTTACATCAAGTTGTAAGTGTTGAAAAAAATATTATTACAGTTGAAGACCCAGTTGAGTATAAATCAAATGAATTTTCACAAATACAAGTAAATACAAAAGTAGGGCTTACATTTGCAAGTGGTTTACGGTCTATTTTAAGACAAGATCCAGATATTATAATGGTTGGAGAAATAAGAGATAGTGAAACAGCTTCTATTGCAGTTCAATCTGCACTTACAGGACATTTACTTTTTTCGACACTTCATACAAATAGAGCACCAGCAGCAATTACAAGGCTAATTGATATGGGAGTTGAAAGATTTCTAATTTCATCTTCATTACTTGCTGTTTTAGCACAAAGATTGGTAAGAAGGCTTTGTCCTGAATGTAAAAATGAGGATGACTCTTTTGCTTCACACAAGTTTTTTGGTTTGGAAGCAAATAAAACTATTTATAAACCAAATGGATGTAAATCTTGTAATTTTACAGGTTACAATGGAAGAATTGCTATTGGAGAGTTATTTATCATAAATGATGAAATAAAAGAGTATTTAAAAGGTGAAGTTGATGATAATACTTTGATGAAATTAGCAACTAAAAATGGAATGATTAGCTTAGATAAACAACTAAAAACAATGTTAGAAAACGGCGAGACATCAGTAGATGAAGTTATAAGAATAGGTATAAAATAGTGATGAAAAAAGCTTTTTCTTTTATGGAAGTTATCATTTCTGTTGTGATTCTTAGTGTAGTTATGATAACACTACTTAAAATAAAAAGTGACAACATATATTTAGTTTCAAAAAGTGAACAAAAGAGCAAATTTAATGACTATATTTTGATGGCTATAAATTTTTCTGATACAACTAAAAATAAAAATGAAAATATTTCTTTAGAGAAGTATAAATATGAAAATGAAGAGTTGAAAAAAGAGTTAAAAGATATTAAAGTTTCTATAAAAGATGAAAAAATAGACACAAAAACAATTTATAATGGCTCTAATAATATAAATGTAACAATATATTCAAGAACATTTAGTTTCGATGATAATGATTTAAAAAAGAAGCTTTATAGCTTTAAAATAGAATTATGAAAAAATCATTTACTCTTTTGGAACTTTTGATTTCAATATCAATATTTTCTATTATTATTGTTTTTTTATATAAAACTCTTGACCAAACAAAATATTCAAATGTACTATTTTCAAAAAAACAGGAAACTTTAAAACAATCAAATCATTTGCATAATATTCTTTTAGAGGATGTTACAGAATCTAATAGTACACCAACAGTTACTCCTGATAAAAATAAAAATTCAATAGTAAAAATAAATACTTCAAATACTTATCATGATGCGTTTTTTAATAATGTTACTTATTTAGTAGGAAACACAAAAAAACTTTTAAGAATAGAGAGTGAAAAAGTTTTTACTGAACTTGAAGCTAAAAATATTGATTTTTATAAGAATGCTTATATTGATGTTTTATTAGAAGATATAGAGTATTTTGAATTAAAAAATGATGGAAATAATTATAACTTTGTAATTAAACAAAAAGATAAAGATAGAGTGATTTATAATACTTTTATAGTTAAATCAGTCTCTTCTAATAGTTCATCAGCAACAGACTCATCTAAGAAAGATTCAACTTCTACTACAGAAACAAACTCAACTTCTACTGCAAAATAAATGTTATTAATTTGTAACTAAATTAAATCCGTAATTTGTTTGTAATTTTTTGATAATACTATTTCATCAAATCAAAGGAAAAGGCTTACAAATGAAAGAAATGCTTACAAAAAATCATCCAATGTCGCCAAATGGTCAAGACTTAATTTCTAAAAATAATTCAAGTAATTTATCTTTAGAAGAGATAATTGAAACAAGAGTTTCAAGAAGAAGTGTTATTAAAGGTAGTTTAGCAGTTGTTGCAGGAAGTTTTTTTGGTATAAATTTAACAGGTTGTGGTAGTTCAAGTAGTTCAGGTAGTTCAACTGTATCAACTGCAGCTTCTGAAATACTATTAGGATTTAATCCTGTTAGTAAAAATTTAAATGATATGGTTACAGTTCCAGAGGGATATACAGCTCAAGTTTTATATAAATTAGGTGATCCAATAAATAATTTTACAGCTGATTATAAAAATGATGGAACTGATAGTTCATTTGATTTTAGAGCTGGAGATCATCATGATGGGATGTCTTATTTTGGACTAAATTCATCAGGAGCGGCAAAAGATTTAACAAATTCTCAAAGGGGAATTTTATGTATGAATCATGAAAATATGACTCAAATCTTTTTACATACAGTTGATGAAAAAAATGCTTATAGTGTAACTTCAAGAGTATCTTCACAAATTGATAAAGAAGTTTCAGCTCATGGAGTTTCTGTTATTGAGATTCAAAAAGGTACTTCAGGATTTGCTTTAAATAAAAGCTCATTATTTAATAGAAGAATTACAGCACAAACTCCAATAGATATTTATGGAGCTGTAAAAGGGCATGATTTAGTTAAAACAAAGTATTCAACTATTGGTACAAAAACAAGAGGAACTTTAAATAATTGTGCAAATGGTTTGACTCCATGGGGAACATATCTTACTTGTGAGGAAAATTGGGCTGGATATTTTAAAAGACCAGCAAGTAATACATTAAGTGCAAAAGCACAATTAACACAAAATAGATATATGGGTTCTGGTTCTTCAAATGGTTCTTATGGTTGGGCAAATTCAACTACAAGTGATGATATCTATGATAGATGGGATGTTACTCCAAATGGTGCAGATGAAACAGAAGATTATAGAAATGTAGCAAATACTTTTGGTTGGGTTGTAGAAATCAATCCTTTTGACCCAACATCAACACCAAGAAAAAGAACAAATATGGGAAGATTTGGGCATGAAGGTGCAATGCCAGGAATCGTAAAAAGTGGTAAGCCATTAGTTTATTATATGGGTGATGATTCAAAAAATGAGTATGTTTACAAATATGTTTCTACTGCTTCTTGGGATGCAAATGATGCAACTACAGGTGGTTTAGATATAGGAAATAAATATTTAGATGATGGTAAGCTTTATGTTGCAAAATTTAATGATGATGGTTCAGGTCAATGGTTAGAATTATCTATGTCAAATAGTACAGTTACATCATATTCTACTTATTCTTTTTCAGATTTAGGAGATATTTTAGTAAATACAAGACATGCTGCAGATGCAGTTGGTGCTACACCTATGGATAGACCAGAATGGACAGGTGTTCATCCAACAACAGGAGATGTATATATTACTTTAACAAATAATGATAAAAGAGGTAAGACTCAATCTCTTAGCTCTGCAAATCCTAGATATTACACTGATACAAAAGGTACAGCAACAAACTCAGGAAATGTTAATGGACATATAATCAGAATGCAAGAAACAGGAAATGATTCAAGTGCTACTACATTTAATTGGGATATTTATCTATTTGGTTCTCAAGCAGATGCAAGTGAAAATATTAATATTTCAAGATTAACTAATGATAATGATTTCTCAAGTCCTGATGGATTATTCTTTAGCCAAGCATCAAAAGGATTAATGTGGTTACAAACTGATGATGGTGCATATACTGATGTTACAAATTGTATGATGTTAGCAGCACTTCCAGGTAGCTATAATGATGGTTCAGCTAAATCAGTTGTTAATACAGCAGTTCCTACAAATGCAAATGCAAATCAAACAATAAGTACTTTTGCAGGAAAAGATGCAACAACTACTAACATAAAAAGATTTTTAGTTGGACCAAAAGGATGTGAAATTACTGGAATTACTGAAACTCCAGATGGAAAAGCTATATTTGTAAATATTCAACATCCAGGAGAAAATACAACAGATTTAGCAACTACTGCTAATTATGAAAGTCACTGGCCAGAAGGTGGAAGTGCAAGACCAAGATCGGCAACAATCGTAATTACAAAAAATAGTGGTGGAATTGTAGGCTCTTAAAAATTAATTTTATAATACATAAGAGATTTAAATCTCTTATGTATTTACTTCTTATAGAAACTTGTATTTATATTATTTGCGAATTTACTTGATGCTTATCTAAAGTTGATTTAGCTTCTTTATGATTTCCATTTATTAATTTTTGAAGTTCATTTTTATGAATAATTGGAATTAAAATCTCTCTTCCACAAATTTCTTCAATTTGTTTTCGATTGTAATCAAAAATATAAAAATCTTCAGCTGTATCAACAACTAAAAAATCAGCACTATTATCAAAAGCATCAAGTAAAATAGTTGAAGCAACATGATATGTAATTAGTGGATTTTTATTGAATGTATTTTTTGCAAGGTCAAGTTTCATAGAGTCTAATTTTAAAATATTTGCATCTAATTTTCTTAACATTTCAAAAGTTTGTTCAGAATTGTTTGAAGGATAATATGCAATAGTAAAATCTTTAAAATTATGTACTATTTCATAATTTTCTTCAAAATTACCAAAATCAATAATCAAAGTTTTATTTAATCTAAAATTTTGCTTTTCAAGAGGTTCAAAAAGATTTAAACTATTTTGGATTTTGTGGATTTTATCTTCAATATTTATATCAAAATTATAGATTCTATTTTTTAGGCTTGTATGATATTTTGCTCCAATTTCTACATTATCAAGTGCTAAAAGAACTAGATTTGCAGTTTCTGGATGTTTTTGCATTAAATCATAAGCTAAAACCAAAATAGCATCACCAATGTAGTCACTTTTATAGTTTAGTGTATTTGAAGCATAAAAATATGGTTTCAGTTTTAGATACTCTTCTTTATCTTCTTCATGCGCTAAATCTTTCAAAATCTTGATTTTTTCTTTGAAATCATTTTCATCAATCAATAAGTCATTATATGCTCTTCTAATAGAAATTGGCTCTATTGTAAGTTCTTTTCCAAAATTCTTAATCACTTCTTCCAAAGATATTGAGGCTTTTACAAAAACTTGATTTATTACTAAATCAAAATCTAAAGAGTTTGTAAATCCAAATGGTTCATTTTTATTTATAGTCTCTAAGACATCTAACATATTTTGTTCGTTTTCAATTTTCAAAAAATGTTTTGTATAGTATGGTAAATAATCAGAATTTTTATCAAATCTAAATAAAGAAATTTCTAGTTTCATTTTAAGCCTTTTTTATTATTCTTTAAATCTTTTTACATCTGCACCAATTAGTGCAAGTTTCCCTTCAAGATTTTCATAACCTCTATCTAAATGGTAGATTCTATGAATATTTGTTTCTCCAACTGCTACCAATGCAGCTAAAACAAGTGCTGATGAGGCTCTTAAATCTGTCGCCATTACATCTGTTCCGTTTAATGTTCCTCTTTTTCCGTTTATGGTTGCAGTATTTCCATTTAGATGAATATCAGCCCCAAGTCTTAAAAGTTCACTAACATGCATAAATCTATTCTCAAATAGTCTTTCATCTATTGTACTAACACCATTTGCTTGAGTAGCTAGTGCCATAAATTGAGCTTGCATATCAGTTGGAAAACCAGGATACTCTGTTGTGATTATGTTTACTGGTTTTATCTCATTTGTTGGTAAAATAGTTACACTATTCTCATCTTGTAAAACTTCAAAATTCATCTCTTCAAGTTTTGAAATAACAGCTTCTA
>ERZ724515.644-NODE-644-length-13956-cov-4.736350_pt1 | contig 13956 bp, 10 predicted proteins | sample MGYA00376048_ERZ724515 | MGnify/ENA primary metagenome ERZ724515 (study PRJEB28724, sample SAMN07190885) | wastewater metagenome | isolation source: influent of sewage treatment plant in Hong Hong | place: Hong Kong | collected 2016-03-17 ... | reverse complement strand
GTGCGGTGACTTCGGCGGTGTCGTCACTGATCGGCGGCGGCGGGAACACCGGGGCGGATTCACCGCTGACGTGGGTGGTTGCCGCGGCCGCGCGTCGTGAGATCGGCGTCAGCGATGCAGACTCCGTCGCCTCGGTTGCCGCACAGGTGTCCACCGGGGAGCCCGCTAAAGCCGCGGGTGCCACGATGCGGATCGCTTCACTTGCTGCGGTGGCACCCAACAGCGCGCCGGTGATCTCGGCGCTGACCGTGGGCACGCCGAACCCGTCGACGGGGGTTGCCAGCGGCAAGGCCACGGCCGGCGACGTCGACGGGGACACGGTGAAGTACGCCGCCACCGCGGTCAAGGGCGCGGTCGCGATGAACGCCACGACAGGTGCGTTCACCTACACCCCGACAGCCGCTGCGCGTCACGCCGCGTCGGCTACGGGCGCGACGCCGGCCGACAAGGCCGGCTCGGTCACTGTCACCGTGACCGACGGCAAGGGCGGAAGTGCGACGAAAACCGTTGCAGTGAGTCTTGTTCCGGTCAATGCGGCCCCGGTCGTGACGATGGGTGCGGGTACTCCCAACGCCACGACCGGCGTGGTCACCGGTTGGGTCAAAGGCGCCGACACCGACTGGGACACCCTCGCGTACGGCGCACCGGCGACCACCACCAAGGGCGCCGTCGTCATCAACGCCGGCACCGGGGCGTTCACCTACACCCCGACCCAGGCGGCCCGGTTGGCGGCCGGGGCGGCCACCACCGCGACGGATCCGGCCAAGACCGACACGTTCACCGTGACCGTCACCGACGGGCATACCGGGGGCACGGTCACCAAGGCGGTCACGGTGACCGTCGCCCCGAACAAGGCACCGACCCCGTTGAGCGTGACGGTCAATACGCCCAACCCGACCACGGGCGTGGTCACCGGTTCGGTCAAGGCCACCGATCCGGACAAGGACGTCTTGAAATTCACCACCCCGGCCAGCACCGCCAAGGGCGCGTTGAGCATCAACGCGTCAACCGGTGAGTTCACCTTCACCCCGACCCAGGCGGCCCGGCAGACCGCAGCGACCTCGACTTCGGCCGCGAACAAGAGCGAGACGTTCACCGTCACCATCACCGATTCCAAAGGGGCATCCGCCACACAGGCGGTGACGGTCGCCATCGTCCCGAACAAGGCACCGACCGGTGCCGGCGTCACCGTCGGTACCCCGAACGCGACCACCGGTGTCGTGACAGGAACCGTGGCCGCCACTGACCCGGACGGCGATGCCCTCAAGTACTCGGCACCGGCGACGGCGGCCAAGGGTGCGATCAGCCTGAACACCGCTACAGGGGCGTTCACCTATACCCCTTCCGCTGCGGCCCGGCACGCCGCCACGCTCACCGCGGCGACGAGCGCCGACAAGGCTGACACGTTCACCGTCACGATCACTGACACCAAGGGTGCAGCGATAACCAAGACGGTTACGGTGCCCATCTTGGGCAAGAACACCGCCCCGGTTGTGAATCTCACTGTGGGCGCCCCGAATTCGACCACCGGTGTGGTCACCGGTTCGATCAAGGGTGCCGACGCCGAGAACGACGCCATCACATACACCGCCCCGAATTCCACCACCAAGGGCAGCGTCGGCATCAACGGCACTACGGGGGCGTTCACGTACACTCCGACGCAGGCGGCGCGTCAGGCCGCGGCCGCAGCCGTCACCGCAACCGATCCGGCCAAGACCGACACGTTCACCGTCACGGTCGCGGATGGGCACACCGGGGGCACGGTCACCAAGGCGGTGACCGTGTCCATTGCTCCGAACAGGGCGCCGACCGGAGCCAGTTTCACCGCTTCGACCCCGAATTCGACGACGGGCGTGGTGACCGGGACCGTCAAGGCCAGCGATCCCGACAACGACGCTCTGAAGTACACCGCTCCGGCCACCACAGCCAAGGGTGCGGTCAGCATCAACGCCAGCACGGGTGCGTTCACGTTCACCCCCACCCAGGCCGCGCGGCACGCCGCCGCCACCGCTGCATCGGCTGACAAGCAGGACACATTCACCGTCACGATCACCGACGCCAAGGGCGCGGCAATCACCAAGACCGTCACCGTGCCGGTGCTCGGCAAGAACGCGCCGTTGACCGCGGCCACTCCTGCCGTGGGTTCACCGAACGCCGCCAACGGCGTCGTCACCGGCAGCGTGAAAGTCACCGACCCCGACGGGGACGTCATCACCTTCGGCAGTCCGATCACCACCGCTAAGGGCACGGTAATCGTCGACAGCACAGGGAAACTCATCTATCAACCCACCGATGACGCTCGCCGGAAAGCCGGAGTTCTCAACGCCCCCGCCGCCGACAAGCAGGACACTTTCACTCTGATCGCCGACGACGGCCACGGTTCGACGGTGCCGATCTCCGTCACGGTGAGCATCGCCGCGCTCAACACCGCTCCGACGCCCGGGGCGGTGAACGTGGGCAATCCGGACGGGAACGGGGTGGTGATTGGGTCGGTCACTGCCTCCGACGTCAACGGCGATCCGCTGACTTTCTCGAAGGGATCCGACCCTGGCAAGGGCTCGGTGAGCGTGGCGACGAACGGGGCCTTCACCTACACGCCCTCCGCGGCCGGCCGCCAACAAGGCGGCACCGACTTGTTCTCCGTCACCGTCGACGACGGCCACGGTGGCACCGCGAGTATGAGTGTGACGGTGACGGTGCTGCCGGCGCCTCCGCCTCCACCCAGCGGGCCGACACTCAGCCAGAAGGTCGACGCATTTGTCGCAGAGTGGACGGGACGACACGTCGGCGCCGGCTGGTGCGTCGACTTGATAGTCAGATACTTGTCTGAGGTATTCGGCGTATCGAACCCGTACGGCAATGCCAGCGACTACAAATTTGGCGATGATTCCAACGCCGACAACGCAATGGCTGCCGCTGGCTTCCAGTGGCACGCAGGCAATATAGACGGAATCCAGAACGGTGACATCCTTGTGTGGAGCGGTCAGCCATATCTGAGGGATTGCAGCACCGATGGATGCGGCCACATCGCGATCTTCTACCACAACCAGGTTTGGGACCAGAACGATGGATGGCACGATCCGCACGCTCTCGAGGGCCTCGTCGGCCTCAGTGTGGCGAACTACTCGGGCTCGTTCTCCCGGGTCAATTCAAATGGACTGAATTTTGCGGGCTACTGGCGTCCGCCTGGTGGCAGCACCGGCGGCGGCGGGGGTGGCGGTGGTTCCACCGGCACTAGTGGGAAAAAGAACGGCACAGCGACAGTTATCCAGCTGGTGAACGTCCGAAATGATCCCAGCACGAATGGACCAATCATCGCGCAGTACAGCCCAGGTCAAACGTTCAACTACGACAGCTGGGTGATCGGTAACGGTTACTACTGGCTCTCATACATCAGTTACACGGGAGTCCGCCGGTACGTCGCAGAAGCAAGTGCGGACGGCAAGGTTGTCTTCGTCAGAGGGGGAGTATTTCACTGAGGGTTCGGCGGTCCTCAGTCCGGGAAGTCCAGCGGCGGCTGCAGGGTGGCGATTGTCGCCGCCAGCATGTCGTATTGCCCTGCTAGGAAACAGATTTCGATCAACTGCTTGCGATCGAAATGGTCGGCCAACGCCGCCCAGGTCTCCGGGCTGACGACTCGGTCGAGCACGAACTCGTCGGTCGCCTTGACCAGCGCGCGATACCGCTCGGAGAGGCCGTCGGCGTCGGGTCCTTCGAATATCTTGGCCTGCAAGGCAGTATCGATCCCGCGAGTGCGCGCCAGTCGGCGATGCTGCTGCAATTCGTACTCCGAATTGCGAAGGTGACCCACCCGCAGGATCACCACCTCCGCATCCCTGCGCGACAACGCCCCCCAGTAGAGCGTGGCGCCGCCGAACGGCAGCCACGACCAGAACAGCAGCGGATGCCGCGCCAACGCGTTGAACAGATGGAACTGCGGCGCCCGGATGCGCCGCGCGCCGCCGCGCAGGATGATCCAGTTGATCAGGCCGACGTCGCGCAGATTGCTGGTCACCGGCACCCGCGGCGGCTCCACCCCGCTCATGCCGGCCGCACCAGGTACGGCGACACCGTGCTGCGGTGCTCGTCGATGTCGAGCGCGCGGCCCAGAGCCGGGAAGGCGCGCTGCGGGCAGTTGTCGCGTTCGCATACCCGGCAGCCGGCGCCGATCGGGGTGGCGACGAGGTCGGCGGTCAGATCCAATCCCTCCGAGTAGATGAGCCGGTGGGCATGGCGCAGTTCGCATCCCAGTCCGATGGCAAAGGTCTTGCCCGGCTGACCATACCGATAGGCGCGGCGCTCGACGGTGCGTGCCACCCACAGATAGTTGCGTCCGTCTGGCATCTGGGCGATCTGAACGCTGATCTTGCCCGGATTGGCGAAGGTTTCGTAGACATTCCAGAGCGGACAGGTGCCACCGGACGACGAGAAGTGAAAACCGGTGGCGGACTGACGTTTTGACATGTTTCCGGCCCGGTCGACCCGCACGAACGACAACGGCACGCCTCGCATCGACGGCCGCTGCAGCGTGGAGAGCCGATGGCAGATGGTCTCGTAGCTCATCGAGTAGTGCGCCGAGAGACGTTCGATGTCGTAGCGGAAACTCTCGGCAACCGAGTGGAACTGCTTGTAGGGCAACACCGTTGCGGCGGCGAAGTAGTTGGCCAGACCGCGGCGGGCCAGGGTTCGCGACTCGGCGCTGGTGAACTTGCCGTCGTCGACCAACGTGTCGATCAGGCCGCCGAACTCCAGGTAGGCCAGTTCGGCGGCGAGCCGGAACACCTGCTGACCGCCGGCGAGCTGGTTGCCCAGCCGGAGTGTTTTGGTCTGCGGGTCGTAGCGGTGCAGCACGCTGTCACCGAGGTCGACCTGCCGCACGATGCGCACGCCGTGCACCTGGTTCAGCCGCTGGGACAGATCGCGCGCCAGGTCGCCGCGGTGCATGCCCATCCGCTCGGTGAGGTCCTCGGCGGCGGTGTCGAGCTCGTCGAGGTAGTTCTGCCGTTGGTAGAAGTAGTCGCGCACCTCTTCGTGGGGCATCGCGATCACGGCGCTGCCACTGCTGTCGGTGAACCGGCCCTCGGCGACGGCGGTCAGTTGGGCGGTGGTGATCCGGTAGCGCCGGTGCAGGTTGACCATCGCCTTGGCGACCGCCGGATGCGCGTTGACCACGTCGGCGATCTCGGCGGGATCGATGTCGATGTCGAGGTCGCGGTCCAGGCTGACCTCGCGCAGCTCGGCGACCAGGCGGGTGTCGTCCTGGGAGGCGAAGAACGTCGCGTCCACTCCGAACACCTCGGTGATCCGCAGCAGCACCGCGACGGTCAACGGCCGGACGTCGTGTTCGATCTGGTTGAGGTAGCTGGGGGAGATCTCGAGCGTCTGCGCCAGCGCGGCCTGGCTGAGGCCGCGTTCGGTGCGTAACTGACGCACGCGTGAGCCGACGAACGTCTTCGACATTCGACCAGGTTACTCGCTTGCTAACCGGCCTTCGCACAGTTGGCAACCGGGTCGGCCGCGGCTGCGCAGCAGGTTTGGCATGATGACGACGATGGCTACCGAGGATGTGTCCGCCGGCTTGGCGAAGGTCTTGATGCCGGTCCCCGACCCGCACCCGGACGTGTTCGACACGGAGTGGCCGCTGCGGGTCGCCGACATCGACCGCGTCGGCCGGCTGCGGTTCGACGCCGCGTGCCGGCACATCCAGGACGTCGGCTCCGATCAACTGCGCGAGATGGGCTACGAGGAAACCCACCCGTTGTGGATCGTCCGGCGCACGATGATCGACCTGATCCGGCCCATCGAGTTCCCGGACATGCTGCGGATGCGGCGCTGGTGTTCGGGAACCTCGAACCGGTGGTGCGAGATGCGCGTCCGCATCGACGGACGGCGGGGCGGCCTGATGGAGTCCGAGGCCTTCTGGATCAACATCAACCGCGAGACGCAGGGGCCGGCGCGCATCGCCGACGACTTCCTGGAGGGCTTGCAGCGAACCACCGTCGTCGACCGGCTGCGCTGGAAGGCCTATCTCAAGGCAGGAGCCCGCGAGGACGCCACCCAGATCCGGGACTACCCGGTGCGGGTCTCCGACATCGACCTGTTCGACCACATGAACAACTCGGTCTACTGGACGGTGATCGAGGACTACCTCTACTCGCATCCGGAACTCCTGGCCGCGCCGCTGCGGGTCACCATCGAGCACGACGCCGCGGTGGCACTGGGCGACAAACTGGAGATCCTCGAACACGTTCACCCGGCCGGATCGACGGACAAGTTCGGACCCGAGCTGTCCGACCGGACTGTTACAACGCTCACATACGTGGTCGGCGACGAGACGAAAGCGATCGCCGCGCTGTTCTCGCTTTAACAGTACGTTTGTCCGGTGTTTTTCTGTGCTGACCTGCGCCGTTGATGTTACTGACTGGTAACGGCCGACCGGTTGCGTACGGGAAATTCTTCGCAAACTTCGCAAATCGCTCCGACAGCGTGGCGGAAATTGGCACGAATACCGCTGGACCTGCGCATATCCGTAGTGGCATTCTGGCGCCAGCACACCAGTGAAGTTGCCCCGGCGTTAACAGACCGGCGATCCCGGCGATGTCTCGGCGACTTGTTTGGAACCGTCCGAGATTCGCCAGAGGAGCGCAGTATGTCCACCGTCGGTACGCCGAAGTCCCCCGAACAGATCCAGCACGACTGGGACCACAACCCCCGCTGGAAGGGGATCACCCGCACCTACACCCCCAAGGACGTCGTCGCCCTGCAGGGCTCCGTCGTCGAGGAGGCCACCCTGGCCCGCCGCGGCGCCGAGGTGCTCTGGGAGCAGCTGCACGACATGGACTTCGTCAACGCCCTGGGCGCGCTGACCGGCAACATGGCCGTCCAGCAGGTTCGTGCCGGCCTCAAGGCCATCTACCTGTCCGGCTGGCAGGTCGCCGGTGACGCCAACCTGTCCGGTCACACCTATCCCGACCAGAGCCTGTACCCGGCCAACTCGGTTCCGCAGGTGGTCCGTCGCATCAACAACGCGCTGCTGCGCGCCGACGAGATCGCCAAGGTCGAGGGCGACACCTCGGTGGAGAACTGGCTCGCCCCGATCGTCGCCGACGGCGAGGCCGGCTTCGGCGGCGCGCTGAACGTCTACGAGCTGCAGAAAGCCATGATCGCCGCCGGTGTCGCGGGTTCGCACTGGGAGGACCAGCTGGCCTCGGAGAAGAAGTGCGGCCACCTCGGCGGCAAGGTGCTGATCCCGACCCAGCAGCACATCCGCACGCTGACCTCCGCGCGTCTGGCGGCCGACGTCGCCGACGTCCCGACCGTCGTCATCGCCCGCACCGACGCCGAGGCGGCGACCCTGATCACCTCCGACGTCGACGAGCGCGATCGCCCGTTCATCACCGGTGAGCGCACCGCCGAGGGCTTCTACCGGGTGCGCAACGGCCTCGAGCCGTGCATCGCCCGCGCCAAGGCCTACGCGCCGTACTCGGATCTGATCTGGATGGAGACCGGCACCCCGGACCTGGAGCTGGCCAAGAAGTTCGCCGAGGGCGTCAAGAGCGAGTTCCCGGACCAGATGCTGGCCTACAACTGCTCGCCGTCGTTCAACTGGAAGCAGCACCTGGACGACGACACCATCGCCAAGTTCCAGCGCGAGCTGGGCGCGATGGGCTTCAAGTTCCAGTTCATCACGCTGGCCGGCTTCCACGCCCTGAACTACTCGATGTTCGACCTGGCCTACGGGTACGCCCGCGAGCAGATGAAGGCCTACGTCGAGCTGCAGGAGCGCGAGTTCGCCGCCGAGGAGCGCGGCTACACCGCCACCAAGCACCAGCGCGAGGTCGGCGCCGGCTACTTCGACCGGATCGCGACCACGGTCGACCCGAACAGCTCCACCACGGCGCTGGCCGGCTCCACCGAAGAGGGCCAGTTCCACTGATCTGACCACGTCGAGAGTCACCTTGTTGACACCCCGTCCTGGGGAAACGCGTCAACAAGGTGACTCTCGGCGAGTTTGTGTTAGGGATTATTCGTGAGCCAAGCAATCAATCGGGTCGGTGTCGTCGGCGGCGGACAGATGGGCGGCGGAATCGCGGAGGTCTCCGCCAAGGCCGGAGCCGACGTCATCGTCTTCGAACCCACCGAGGAGCTCGCGGCCGCGAGCAGGAAACGCATCACCGCCTCCCTGGACCGCGCCGTCGAGAAGGGCAAGCTGACCGCCGACGACCGCGACGCGACGCTCGGCCGGCTCGCCTTCACCACCGAGCTCAAAGACCTGGCCGACCGCCAGCTCGTCATCGAGGCCATCGTCGAGGACGAGAACGTCAAGGCCAAGGTCTTCGCCCAGCTCGACGAGATCGTCACCGATCCGGACGCGGTGCTGGCCTCGAACACCTCCAGCATCCCGATCATGAAGATCGCCGCGGCCACCAAGAACCCGCAGCGGGTGCTCGGGCTGCACTTCTTCAACCCGGTGCCGGTGCTGCCGCTCGTCGAACTGGTCAGCACCCTGGTCACCAGTGACCGTGCGGCCGCCGCCGTCGCGCAGTTCGCCGGGGAAACCCTCGGCAAGAAGGTCGTCCGCTGCCAGGACCGCTCCGGCTTCATCGTCAACGCGCTGCTGGTGCCCTACCTGCTGTCGGCCATCCGGATGGCCGAGGCCGGCGTGGCCGCCGTCGAGGACATCGACACCGCCGTCGTCGCGGGTCTGTCGCACCCAATGGGACCGCTGCGGCTGTGCGACCTGATCGGGCTGGACACGATGAAACTCATTGCGGATTCGATGTTCGAGGAGTTCAAGGAGCCGCTCTACGCGCCGCCGCCGCTGCTGCAGCGGATGGTGGAGGCCGGGCAGCTGGGCAAGAAGTCGGGCAAGGGCTTTTACACCTACTGACCGCGGGGCGTATTGGTCAGAACGCTCGGCGGTGGGCTAGCCTGGCTCGCGGTGGTGCAGACCACACAGATTCACATAGCAAGGGGTAGGAAACCGCATGTCTGAAGTCGAGAACGAGCTGAAGCCCTACTACGAGGAATCTCAGGGCATCTACGACGTCTCGGACGAGTTCTTCGCGTTGTTCCTCGATCCCACCATGGGATACACCTGCGCCTACTTCGAGCGCGACGACATGACCCTCGAGGAAGCGCAGAACGCCAAGTTCGACCTGGCGCTCGGCAAGCTCAACCTCGAACCCGGCATGACGCTGCTCGACATCGGCTGCGGCTGGGGCGGGGCGCTGCGCCGCGCGGTCGAGAAGTTCGACGTCAACGTCATCGGCATCACCCTGAGCAAGAACCAGAGCGCCTACAGCCGCAAGCTGCTGGCCGGCATCCCCACCAAGCGGACCGTCGAGGTGCGGATGCAGGGCTGGGAGGAGTTCAACGACAAGGTGGACCGGATCGTGTCCATCGGCGCGTTCGAGGCGTTCAAGGCCGAGCGGTACCCGGCGTTCTTCGAGAAGGCCTATAGCGTGCTGCCCGACGACGGCCGGATGCTGCTGCACACCATCCTGGCGCACACCCAGCAGTTCTTCCGCGACAACGGGATCAAGCTGACCATCAGCGACCTGAAGTTCATGAAGTTCATCGGCACCGAGATCTTCCCGGGCGGACAGCTGCCAGCGGTCGAGGACATCGAGAAGCTGGCCGCCGACTCTGGCTTCACCCTGGAGCGGGTGCACCTGCTGCAGCCGCACTACGCGCGCACGCTGGACATGTGGGCCGAGAACCTGGAGAAGAACAAGGACCAGGCGATCGCCATGCAGGGTGAGGCCGAGTACGACAAGTACATGCACTACCTGACCGGCTGCGCCGACTTCTTCAAGCGCGGCATCACCAACGTGGGTCAGTTCACCCTGGCCAAGTAGCCGCCCAAGCGATCTGTTCAGCGGTGGCCGCGAAGGCTACTCGCGGTTCGTCGCGCTGGGCGCTGAACAGATCCGGAATGGGTGACCGTCGCCGGTTCTACAGCGCCTCGACCTTCGCGCGCTCGGCGTCGAGGTCGAAATCGGCTGGGGGCCAAGACAAATTCATCTTGTCGAGCGCTTCGATGAGCAACTCGGTGACGGCCAGCCGGCTGTACCACTTCTTGTCGCACGGCACCACGTGCCACGGCGCGTAGTCCGTCGACGTCCTGTCCAGCACCGCCTGGTAGGCCTCCTTGTAGGCCGGCCACACCGCGCGCTCTTTGAGATCGTTCGGGTTGTACTTCCAGTACTTCGTCGGGTCCTGCAGTCGCGCCGCCAGGCGCCGCTTCTGCTCGTCGAGTGACACGAACATCGCCACCTTGACGATCGTCATCCCGCCGTCGACGAGTTCCTTCTCGAACGCGTTGATCTCGTCGTAGCGCGCGCCCCACACGTCGGGCGGGACCAGGTCGTGCACCCGCACCACCAGGACGTCCTCGTAGTGCGACCGGTCGAACACCCCGATGTGGCCGCCTTCGGGCAGCGCGTTGCGGATCCGCCAGAGGTAGTGGTGCTTGCGCTCCTCCTCGGTGGGCACACCGAAACCGGTGTATTCAATGCCCATCGGGCTGCCCGCGGCGACGACGTGATTGACGATGCCGCCCTTGCCGGCGGTGTCCATGCCCTGCAGCACCAGCAGGATCGAACGGGTGTCACCGGCGCGGCCGTTGGCGTAGAGCTTCTCCTGCAGGTCGGCGAACACGGCGTTGCGTTCGGCCTGGATCTTCGGCGCGTCGTCCTTGTCCCCCTTGAATCCGGGGCTGGAGTCGGTGTCGATGTCGGACACCTGGCTGCCGGGCTTGAACTTCAGGATCTTGTCCGGCTCGTGGGTCCACAGTTCAGGCAGGTCGTCGGGCATAACCGCTGAGCGTAGCGGTTCGGCGGCCGCGAATCAGTCGACTGTGGGCGGCAGGATCGGCGACGGATGCGGCGCGCTGTTGAACCGGGCCAGCGATCCGTTGACTTCGACGATGCCGCACAGGGCGCTCCACGAGAGCATGGTCAGGTAGTCGATCAGCTCGTCGGAACTCATCCGCCGGTGGGACATCCACGAGTGGGTGGCCAGCTGCACCCCGCCGACGATCATGTACGCCCACGGCTCGACGCCCTTGGTGTCCATCCCGACCTTCTGCATCCGGCGGCGGAACATCACGGCCAGCATGCCGGCGATGATCCGTTCGCTGTCCGCGACCACCTTGCTCTTGCTGGCCGAGCTGTTGGCGAAGACGAACGGGTAGATCTCCGGCTCGGCGGCCACCGTCTCGACGTAGACCCGGATGATCTCGCGGGTCAGGTCGTAGCCGTCGAGGTCGGTGGACAGCGCCGCGGCCATGTTCGGGATCAGCGTGGTCTGCGCGAACCGCATCATGACGGCCGTCGTCAGGTCGTTCTTGTCGACGAAGTAGCGGTACAGGACGGTCTTGGAGACGCCGATCTCCGCGGCGATCTCGTCCATGCTGACGTCCCGGCCGCGCCTGCGGATGGCCTCCAGTGTCCCGTCGACGAGCTCGTTGCGCCGCTCGACCTTGTGCTGGTGCCAGCGTCGCTTGCGCCCGTCCACCTTGACCGCGGGCGGTCCGGACTGAGGTGCCACGTCAGCAGTTTCCGTTCTGTCGGTACCGCCGATATTACTGTTACCGGGCGTATCGGCGCGGCACCGGTCACAGTAACTGGATGGCAGTGCCGGGCCTGCCACTTGCCGCGGTAGCGGATGATGGAGCCGTGGCAGCTCATCGAAAACTTCCGGCTTCGCCCGCCGACGACACCGGCCGCGTGACACCCCACGTGAGCGGGACGATCGTGGGGATATCCCAGACCCTGGGTTCGCTGGCGGAATCCTTCGCCGACGCGGACCCGGTGGCCGACGAGGAACGTCGTCGCGGACTACGCCGGATGAAGCTCGTCGCGCTCGGGTTCCTGATCGGCGCGACGATGATCTTCCTGGCCTGCACCTGGGCGCAGAAGGCCGGCGACGCCCCGGCGTGGGTCGGCTACGTCCGCGCCGCTGCCGAGGCCGGCATGGTCGGCGCGCTGGCCGACTGGTTCGCGGTGACGGCCTTGTTCAAGCACCCGCTCGGGGTGCCGATCCCGCACACCGCGATCATCCGCAAGAAGAAGGACCAGCTGGGCGAGAGCCTGGGCACCTTCGTGCGGGAGAACTTCCTGTCACCGCAGAACGTCGAGACCAAGCTGCGCGACACCCAGATCGCCGGACGCGTCGGCAAGTGGCTGTGCGAACGCGAGCACGCCGAACGGGTCGCCGGCGAGACGGCCTCGGTGCTGCGGGTCGGTGTCGAACTGCTCAACGACGAGGACATCCAGCACGTGATCGACCGGATGATCGTGCGGCGCGTCGCCGAGCCGCAATGGGGGCCGCCGGTGGGCCGGGTGCTCTCGACGCTGCTCGCGGAGAACCGGCAGGAGGCGCTGATCCAGCTGTTGTGCGACCGCGCCTTCCAGTGGGCGCTGAACGCCGGCGACACGATCGACCGGGTGATCATGCGCGACTCGCCGAGCTGGTCGCCGCGCTTCGTCGACCAGCTGGTCGGCGACCGCATCCACCGCGAGTTGATGGACTTCACCGACAAGGTCCGCCGCGACCCGAATCATGAGCTGCGCCAGTCGGCCACCCGCTTCCTGTTCGAGTTCGCCGACGACCTGCAGAACGATCCGCTGACGATCGCCAAGGCCGAGTCGGTCAAGGACCAGCTGATGGCGCGCGACGAGGTCACCCGGGCGGCCGAGACCGCATGGCGCACCCTCAAGCGGCTGGTTCTCGAGGGCGTCGACGATCCGTCCGGAGCGCTGCGTGAGCGGGTCGCCGATTCCGTGGTCCGCATCGGGGAGGCCCTGCGCGACGATGCCGAGTTGCGCGACAAGGTGGATAACTGGATCGTGCGCGGCGCCCAGCACCTGGTGGGCCAGTACGGCGTCGAGATCACCTCGATCATCACCGAGACCATCGAGCGGTGGGACGCCGAGGACGCCTCGCGGCGCATCGAACTGCACGTCGGCCGCGACTTGCAGTTCATCCGGATCAACGGCACCGTGGTGGGCGCGCTGGCCGGGCTGCTGATCTACACAGTGGCGCAAATCATATTCTGACCTGCGCTTGCAACTGCTTGCAAGAGTTAGCACCCTGGCGTACCGTGGGATCTGACAGTTCCGACGAATGCAACAGGGGTGGGTCATGTCGCAGGATGAGAATCTTGCCGCCGTGGTGACCCACGCCGCATCCGACATCGGCAGTTTCATCCGGGCCCAGCGCGAGGCCGCACAGGTCTCGGTCCGACAGCTGGCCGAGAAGGCCGGCGTGAGCAATCCGTACCTCAGTCAGATCGAACGCGGTTTACGCAAGCCGTCCGCGGAGGTACTCAACCAGATCGCCAAGGCGTTGCGCGTGTCCGCCGAGGTGCTCTACGTGCAGGCCGGGATCCTCGAGCCCAGTGAGAGCAACGCGGTGCGCGACGCCATCGTCACCGACATGGCGATCAGCGAGCGGCAGAAGCAGGTGCTGCTCGACATCTACACATCGTTCCTCCAACAGAACGAGGCGCTTCAGAAGGAGCTTCCATCTGATCAAACTTCCTGAAAAGCCTTGTCGAGCAAACCAATTCACCACTCCCCGAAAGGAAGAAGAAAATGGCTGATAACACCACTGTTGAGGATCTGAAGGCCCCGCTGCTCGCCGCCGTGGGTGCCGCCGATCTGGCCCTGGCCACCGTCAACGAGATCGTCGTCACGCTCCGCGAGCGTGCCGAGGAGGCCCGCAGCGACGGCAGGGAGCGTGCCGAGGAGAGCCGCGCGAAGCTGACCGCGCGTGTCGACGAGGCCCGTGACCGGTTGAGCAAGTTCCAGAGCGACCTGCCCAAGGAACTCGGCGAGCTGCGCGAGCGGCTGTCGGCCGACGAGTTGCGCAAGGTCGCCGAGGAGTACGCCGAGGCCGCCACGAGCACCTACAACAAGCTCGTCGAGCGCGGCGAGGCCGCCCTGGAGC
>ERZ724515.643-NODE-643-length-13962-cov-4.110232_pt1 | contig 13962 bp, 12 predicted proteins | sample MGYA00376048_ERZ724515 | MGnify/ENA primary metagenome ERZ724515 (study PRJEB28724, sample SAMN07190885) | wastewater metagenome | isolation source: influent of sewage treatment plant in Hong Hong | place: Hong Kong | collected 2016-03-17 ... | reverse complement strand
ATTGGGCACGTGTGGGCCCCGGCACATGTCCACGTATTCTTGGTGGTAGTACAAGCCCATTTGCGTTTCATTGGGCATGTCTTCCACCAAACGCAGTTTGTACGTTTCGCCGCGCTGCTCAAAAACTTTAATCACCTCGGCACGCGGTGTCATTTTTTTAACGACATCGTAGTCTTGGGCAATCAGCTCTTTCATCCGCGCTTCAATGGCTGCCACGTCTTCAGGGGTGAAGGGGCGCTCATACGAAATATCGTAGTAAAAACCTTCTTCAATCACTGGGCCAATTACCATCTTGGCGGTAGGGTACAGCTGCTTGACGGCATGGCCAATCAAGTGGGCACAGGAGTGGCGGATGATGTCCACCCCTTCTTGGTCCTTGGGGGTGATGATTTGCAGCGTGGCATCTTGCGCAATCACGTCGCAAGCATCTAGCAAGCGTCCATTGACACGGCCAGCGACGGTGTTTTTGGCTAAGCCGGCACCGATTGACTGGGCCACCTGCATGATCGTGACCGGCCCATCAAACTCGCGCACGGATCCGTCGGGAAGGGTAATTTTCAACATAACTTCGTTTTAACTTTTAAAAATTCAAGCCACGCAAACAATAAAAAAGCGCGGAACCAGTCCGCGCCTAAAAGAAAGAAGAGGGAAGCTTTTGGGATGCGCGAACTCTCTGGCCTTAGCGGCCAGCAGTGATTGACGTTGTAGTTCGCGGTGTCATAACCAATGATGCCTTTCTCGCCCTTGTAAATTAGAAAAACTATGATTTTAGCGACTTAAAGACAAACGGGCTTGCAAAGCAAGCCCGTTTCTTTTTCTGAGTGCTAAGTTTGTGACCTAGCTACCACAGTGCTTAGTGGAACTGTTCTTCTTCGGTCGAACCGGTCAGGGCCTTCACGCTGGAAGATCCGCCTTGGATCACGGTGGTCACGTCGTCGAAATAGCCTGCACCCACTTCTTGTTGGTGCGACACGAAGGTGTAGCCTTGTTCGCGGGCTGCAAATTCAGGCTCTTGCACCATGTTCACATAGTGCTTCATGCCTTCGCCACGGGCGTATGCGTGGGCGAACTGGAAGGTGTTGTACCAGTTGATATGGATACCAGCCAAAGTGATGAACTGGAACTTGTAACCCAGGGCCGACAGCTCTTCTTGGAACGAAGCGATTTGGCTGTCGTTGAGGTTTTTCTTCCAGTTGAACGAAGGCGAGCAGTTGTACGACAGCAGCTTGCCAGGGCAGGCAGCGTGTACAGCTTGGGCAAATTCACGGGCAAAGCCGATATCCGGCACACCCGTTTCGCACCACACCAGATCGGCGTAGGGAGCGTAAGCCACACCACGGCTGATGGCTTGCTCCAAGCCATTTTTCACGCGGTAGAAACCTTCTTGGGTGCGCTCGCCGGTGATGAAGGGACGGTCGTTGGCATCGCAATCGCTGGTCAGCAGGTTGGCGGCTTCAGCATCCGTGCGGGCCAGCACGATGGTGGGCACACCCATCACGTCAGCAGCGAAGCGGGCCGCCATCAGTTTTTCAACGGCTTCTTGGGTCGGCACCAGCACTTTGCCGCCCATGTGGCCACATTTTTTCACAGCGGCCAATTGGTCTTCAAAGTGCACACCAGCGGCGCCAGCAGCAATCATGTTCTTCATCAGCTCGAAAGCGTTCAACACGCCGCCGAAACCAGCCTCTGCATCGGCCACGATGGGCAGGAAGTAATCGACAAAACCTTCATCACCAGGATTGACACCACGGCCCCACTGAATTTCGTCAGCGCGTTTGAAGGTGTTGTTGATGCGACGCACCATGGTGGGCACCGAGTCGTAGGCATACAGCGACTGGTCGGGGTACATGGTTTCGGAAGTGTTACCGTCAGCGGCGACTTGCCAACCCGACAGGTACACAGCCTCCAGACCTGCTTTGGCTTGCTGCATGGCTTGGCCAGCGGTAATGGCGCCAAAAGCGTTCACATAGCCTTTTTTCGCACCACCGTTAATTTTTTCCCACAGTTTTTCCGCACCACGCTGGGCCAGGGTGTGCTCAGGCTGCAGGCTGCCGCGCAGACGCACTACGTCGGCAGCGCTGTAATTGCGCTTGACGCTTTTCCAACGGGGATTTTGGGCCCAGTCTTTTTCCAGGGCGGCAATTTGTTGCTCACGGCTCAGTTGCTGATTCAGGGATTGAGGCATGTGTGATCTCCAGTTACAAAGTTGAAAAACCGTGGTGCTTGCTTGAACACCTTGGCATCTAATGTAAGTCTTATAGAAGAGTTAATCAATCTCTTATGTCTTATATAAGACAAATTTTTATTTCTTTAAAAAACAAGTAGTTAAAAAGTTCAACATTGAATTTTTTCTAAAAACTGCAGGCTTTCGTGCGCATTTGCTGCAAAGCAACATTTTTTTATTTCATCCAATGCAATTCATTTTTTGCAATGTGAAATTTAGGAATGGATCGCTGCAGCACTGACCACGATGCCATCGGCATCGGCATAGAGCCAATCGCCTGGACGCACACGGACACCAGCAATCTGAATCGCCAAGTCGGCATGGCCCTGGTTGCGCTTTTGGGTGGGCATAGGGTTCAAACCCAGGGCCCGAATCCCCAGCTGTTCGGCATTGAGCTCGGCGACATCACGCACACAGCCCCACACCACAATCCCTGCCCAGCCATTGCGGGCAGCTGCAGCGGCCAAATTGCCGCCCACCAAAGCCTTGCGCAAAGAGCCCCCGCCATCGACCACCAACACGGCACCATCGCCTGGGCTATCGAGCGCTTGCTTGACCAAGGTGTTGTCCTCAAAGCACTGCACGGTGCGCACAGGGCCGGCAAAGTGACCTACTGCACCGTAGTGCTGAAACACCGGTGGCAGCACGCGCACAGCATCTGAGGTGTCGTCTTTAAAGGCATCGCACAAATCGCAAGTAGCAAATTTCATGGTGAAAACTCCGGCTAATGAAATAAGGAGTGCTGCACGCTGCAGCACAAACCGGCGCATTGAACACCCGAAACAAGCTCACTGCCAACATTTGCTGCGCCTTCGCTGACAACAACACAACACTTCAGATGAAAAAGTCTGTCAGCTTGCTTGAAACCCATGTTTTTCCCATTAGCATCTGCACCACTTTGGTTGGCACCAGGGCCTGCCAATGCAACAAGACCCCGAAGGAATACACATGGCAACTGCAAAGAAAGCCAGCACCACCGCCACGGCTGCTGAACCCACTAAAAAACGCGCACCCAATCCCGCCTTCATGAAGCCACTGACTCCCGATGCAGCACTGGCTGCCGTGGTGGGAAAAGCCCCTCTGCCCCGCACCGAAATCGTCAGCAAACTGTGGGTTTACATCAAGGCCAACAACCTGCAAGACGCTGCCAACAAGCGCAACATCAACGCTGATGCCAAACTCAAGCCTATTTTTGGCAAAGACCAGGTCACCATGTTTGAACTGGCGGGCCTGATCGGCAAACACGTCACCAAATAAATGCCTTGCTGCTAGAAAACGCCGACCTTGGTCGGCTTTTTTAATCCCCATTGCACACAAGGATTGTGCAAATGCGAAAGATTTACATTTACAATCACATCATCAGCAAAAAAGGATGCCGTGATGATTGTCTGTGTTTGCCGCCGTATTTCGGACCGCGAAATTGCTCGCTATGCCCATGCCGGGATCAGCTTTGACGATATCCAATTTGAGCTAGGGGTCGCCACCCAGTGCGGCTGCTGCGAAAGTGCCGCCCGTGATCTGGTTGCGCAATGCCGCAGCCAAGCACCGGTTGCGGCCTTGCACAAAGCCATCGACACTCCAGCGCCCATGCTGTAACCAGCGACCTCTTCTGCGCTGCCCCAGCCAGAAGCCACCCTCTCCTCATGCGTTCTTTCGAATCTTCTGCCGCTCACTCTGCACGCTCCAAAGTGGCCGTTACGGCCATGGTCTTGGCCGTGCATGCGCTCGCACTTTGGGGACTGCAGCGCCTGCCCGGTGCCACGCCGGCCCCAATGGTTATTCCTGCGCAGGTGATCGCCACCTTTATTACGCCCGAGCCTGAACCCATCGTCATGCCTGAGCCCATGCCCCTGGCCCCGCCAGAGCCGGTGGTGCAACCCAAGCCTGTGCCCAAGCCACAGCCCAAGCCGCAGCCCAAACCCAAACCCAAACCGCAACCCCTGCCCAAGGCGGTTGCCAGCCCCGATCCAGCCCCGGCCACCGCGCCCACCGGCACGCTGGATCCAGAGCCAACCGCGCCCGCCACGCCAACACCTGCACCAACGGCGGCCCAGGCCAGCGCCACCACCGATGCGCCTGCGGCCATCGTCATGCCATCGAGCAGCGCGGCATACTTGAACAACCCCCGTCCAAGCTACCCCTCCATCAGCCGACGCATGGGCGAGCAAGGCAAAGTCATGCTGCGTGTTTTTGTCAATGCGCAAGGCCAGCCGGAGCAAATTCAAATCCAACAATCAAGCGGCTTTGACCGCCTGGACAAGGCGGCCGTTGATGCCGTTCGGCGCTGGAAATTTACCCCTGGCTCACGCAATGGCGTGGCTGAAGCGATGTGGAACATCGTCCCTATTAATTTCGTACTCGAATAAAACCACCTGGAGTTTTCATGGAATCGCAATTTGGTATTGCCCACGTCTGGGCGCAGGGCGACTTTGTTTCCCGCAGCGTCGCAATTTTGCTGCTGCTGATGTCAGTGGCCTCGTGGGCAGTCATCATCATCAAAGCCTTGGCCCTGGTAAAAATGAAAAAATACGCGAGCAAGGCCGAAGGCTTTTGGCACAGCGAAGACTTTGGCATTGCCCTGGACAAACTGGGGATGGAGGCCGACAACCCGTTTCGCATCATGGCCCTGGAAGGGCGTGAGGCCGTCGCCCACCACCGCAAGACCTGCGACCACTTGCACGACACGCTGGACATCAGCGACTGGATCACCCGCTCACTGCGCTACTGCGTCGATGGCTGCACGCAGCGCCTGCAGTCAGGCCTGTCGATCCTGGCCTCGGTGGGCTCAACAGCACCGTTTGTCGGGCTGTTTGGCACGGTGTGGGGCATCTACCATGCGCTGGTGGCCATTGGCATGTCGGGCCAGTCGTCCATCGACAAAGTCGCCGGCCCCGTGGGCGAGGCGCTGATCATGACCGCCTTTGGCCTGGCCGTGGCCATTCCTGCCGTGCTGGGCTACAACGCCTTGGTGCGCGGCAACAAAAAAATCATCAACGCCCTCAATAGCTTTGCCCACGACCTGCACGCCTACTTTGTGACCGGGGCACGCATCAGTTCTGAAAAACACGGCAGCGACAGCAACAAGGTGCTGCCGCTGAAAAAAGGGGCGTAAACCATGTCCTTTGGCACCCAAGATGACAGCGATGAGGTGATGAACGAAATCAACATGACCCCCCTGGTGGATGTGATGTTGGTACTGCTCATCATCTTCATCATCACCGTGCCGGTGATGAAAGACTCGGTCAATATCGACCTGCCCCGCGCCAGCAATGAGCCGGAATTGATCAAGCCCGAAACCATCAACCTCAGCATCAGCGCCGACGGGCAATACCACTGGAACAAAGAATCGGTCTCTGACGACGAGCTGGCCCGGCGCCTGCACGCCGAAGGTGGCAAAGAAAATCAACCCGACCTGCACATTCGGGGCGACAAGGACGTGCGCTACGAGCGCGTGGCCCAGGCCATGGCCGCTGCACAAAAGGCCGGGGTGCGCAAGATCGGCTTCGTCACCGATCCGGCACAGCCATAAAACGGCCCCGGTAATCCCTCCCCACATCGCACGCAGCATAAAAAAACCCCGCTAGCCATTCAAAGCTAGCGGGGTTTTTGCTTTTCTGTCAGCGCTGACGGGCGCTCAGATTAATCGCGGCTGGCGCGTTTGCGCTCGTGCTCTTTCAGGTAGCGCTTGCGCACGCGCAGGCTGGTGGGGGTGATTTCCAGCAACTCATCGTCGTCGATGAATTCCACGCCGTACTCCAGCGACAGCTCAATCGGCGGGGTGATTTTGATGGCATCTTCCTTGCCGCTGACGCGGAAGTTGGTCAGCTGCTTGGTGCGGGTGGCGTTCACCACCAGATCGTTGTCGCGGCTGTGGATACCGATAACCATGCCTTCGTACACGGCATCGCCCGCTTTCACAAACATGCGGCCCCGATCGTCCAGCTTGCCCAGGGCGTAGGTGAAGATTTCACCATCGTCCATGGAAATCAACACGCCATTTTTACGGCCACCAATTTCGCCTTTGTAGGGCTCGTAGCTATCAAAAATGTTGCTAATCAGGCCAGTACCACGAGTCAAATTCAAGAATTCATTGGTAAAACCAATCAGACCCCGGGCAGGAATGCGGTACTCCAGGCGCACGCGGCCCCGGCCATCGGATTCCATGTTCACCAGCTCGCCTTTGCGCTCGCCCAGGGCTTGCATCACGCCGCCTTGGTGGCTTTCTTCGATGTCGGCGGTGACCATTTCGATGGGCTCGCAACGCTCGCCGTCAATGTCTTTGAACACCACGCGCGGCTTGGAGACGGCCAGCTCATAGCCTTCGCGGCGCATTTCTTCCAGCAAGATGGTCAGGTGCAGTTCACCCCGGCCCGAGACTTCAAAAATCCCGTCCTCGTCGGTTTCTTTCACGCGCAGCGCCACGTTGGAGCGCAGCTCTTTTTGCAGGCGGTCCCAAATTTGGCGGCTGGTCACAAACTTGCCTTCGCGGCCGGCCAGCGGCGAGGTGTTCACGCAGAAGTTCATGGTCAGCGTGGGCTCGTCGATTTTCAGCATCGGCAGCGGCTGGGGGTTGGCCGGGTCGGTAATGGTTTCACCAATGCCCACGTTGTCAATGCCGCTGATGAGCACGATTTCTGAGGGGCCCGCCTCGGTCACTTGCACGCGGTCCAGACCCTGAAACTTGTGGATCTGGTTGATGCGGCCTTTGTAGCTTTTGCCATCGGGGCCGGCCATGACCAGCACGTCTTGCCCGGCCTTCAAGGTGCCCTGGTTGATGCGGCCTACGCCGATACGGCCCACAAAGGTGGAGTAATCCAGCGCGGAAACCTGCATTTGCACCGGCGCAGAGGCATCGCCTTTGACGGCGGGCACATGCTCCAAGATGGTGTCGAACAGGGCCGACATATCGGGGCCCCATTGCTCGCCGGGCACACCTTCGGTTTTGCTCGACCAGCCGTTGATGCCCGAGGCATACACCACGGGAAAATCCAGCTGCTCGTCGGTCGCACCCAGCTTGTCAAACAGGTCAAAGGCGGCGTTGATCACTTTGTCAGGATTGGCGCCGGGCTTGTCCACCTTGTTCACCACCACGATGGGTTTGAGCCCCAGGGCCAGCGCCTTTTTGGTCACAAAGCGCGTTTGCGGCATGGGGCCTTCTTGCGAGTCGATGAGCAGCACCACGCCATCGACCATCGACAGCGCGCGCTCAACCTCACCGCCAAAGTCCGCGTGGCCGGGGGTGTCAAGGATGTTGATGTGGGTGTCTTTCCAGCGCACGGCACAGTTTTTGGCCAAGATGGTGATGCCACGCTCGCGCTCGATGGCGTGGTTGTCCATCACCGTGTCCACCACTTTTTCGTGGGCGGCAAAGGTGCCCGAGGAGCGCAGCAGCTGGTCCACCATGGTGGTCTTGCCGTGGTCCACGTGGGCAATGATGGCGATATTGCGAATTTGTATGCTCATAGTGTTGCTCAAAGTTCCAAAGGCCGCGTTTATGAGGGGCGCGACATCCCTTCCAGAATTTGTTGAATTTCCAGGGGGCTGAGTAACCGATCGGGTATCAGCTCTCCGGCATGAATGTGCCCCACACCCAATAAGGCACGGGGCTGGTCTGCGTACACGGCCACCGCATCCGCATCGGCCCAGGGGCCGCGGCGGCGCAGCCCGGTCAGGAAGCGGGCGGCATCCTCGGCCCCCAGGGTGATGGGGGTGTGCCCTTGCAGCAGGTGATCGGCGGGCAGCACATGGGCCAGCCGCGCATCGCCCTCTAAGGCCTCCAGCTGCGCCAGGGTGACGCACTGCGCCAGGCCCAGGCCGCCCGTCTCGGTGCGGCGCAGGCTGCGCAAGTGGGCACCACAGCCCAGGGCCTGGCCAATGTCTTCGGCCAGGGTGCGGATGTAGGTGCCTTTGCTGCAGGTTACTTCTATTTCAATAGCTGGTTGCGCAGATTCATCTTGCGTTTTGGCTATTTTCAATCCGTAAATAAAGATATCCCGTGCGGGACGTTCTATCGTTTCTCCAGCACGGGCATATTCGTACAGGGCTTTGCCGTCTTTTTTCAAGGCGCTGTACATCGGCGGTATTTGGCGAATCGCCCCGGTGAATCGGGCCGCCACAGTGGCCAGGTTGTCGGCAGTGAGTTGGGCGGCATCGACCGCGCGCTCTTGCAGCACCGCCCCCTCGGCATCGGCCGTGGTGGTGGTTTGGCCCAGGCGGGCGATGGCGCGGTAGGTTTTGGGGGCATCGAGCTGCAGGGCGCTGAACTTGGTCGCCGCGCCAAAGCACAGTGGCAACACGCCCGTGGCCAGCGGGTCGAGCGTGCCGGTGTGGCCCGCTTTTTCGGCGCGCAGCAGCCATTTGACCTTTTGCAAGGCATCGTTGCTGGACAGGCCCAGGGGTTTATCGAGCAGCACCACCCCATGCACGGGGCGCCGCTGCACCCGGGTGCGAGGGGCAGTCATCGTGTCAGTCCTGTTCGGGGCCACGCGAAGCGACTGCCTTGGCGATCAAGGCGTTCATGTCGGCAGCGCGCTCCTGGGTGCGGTCGTAGATAAAGTGCAAGGTCGGCACGGTGTGGATGTGCAAACGCTTGAACAAGGCATTGCGCAAAAAGCCAGCACCTTGGTTCAGCGCCTCTTGCGTGGCATCGGGGTCGCCCACCAGCAGGCTGAAATACACCTTGGCGTGGGCGTAGTCGGGCGTGACCTGCACCGATTGCAGGGTCACCATGCCCACGCGCGGGTCTTTCAACTCGCGGGCAATCAACTCGGCCAGATCCCGCTGGATCTGGTCGGCGATTTTGAAGCTGCGCTGCGGCGCAGCGGGTTTTGGTTTTTTTGCCATTAAAAGAAGAGTTATTCGCGCTGATTTAAAAAGGATTTTTAAGGATTTATACCTAAAAATCCTTTTACACCAAGCGGCAATAGCTATTAATTACAGAGTACGGGCAATCTCGCGGATCTCAAACACTTCCAACTGGTCGCCTTCGCGAATGTCGTTGTAGTTCTTGAGTTTGATACCGCACTCAAAGCCTTCCTTGACCTCTTTGACATCGTCCTTCATACGGCGCAGCGATTCGATCTCGCCGGTGTAGATGACCACGTTGTCGCGCAGCAAGCGGAAATGCGCATGGCGCGTAACGTGGCCCTGCAGGATGTAGGAACCAGCCACCGTGCCGATCTTGGTGGCGACGAACACGGTGCGAATCTCGGCCAGGCCGATGATTTCTTCGCGCTGCTCGGGCGCCAGCATGCCGGACATGGCCGCTTTCACCTCTTCGACCGCGTCGTAGATGATGTTGTAGTAGCGGATATCGACATCGTTGCCTTCGGCCGTCTTGCGCGCTTGCACGTCGGCCCGCACGTTAAAGCCGATGATGATGGCCTTGGAGGCCAGCGCCAGGTTCACGTCCGATTCGCTGATGCCGCCCACGCCGGAGTACACCACCTGCACCTTGATCTCGTCGGTCGAGAGCTTGAGCAGCGAAGCGGCCAGTGCCTCTTGCGAGCCTTGCATATCGGCCTTGATGATCAGCGACAGGGTCTGCACATCGCCAGCGGTCATATCGGAGAACATGTTCTCCAGCTTGGCCGCTTGCTGCTTGGCCAGCTTGGTGTTGCGGAACTTGCCAGCGCGGTAGGTGGCCACTTCACGGGCACGGCGCTCGTCAAGCATGACCATGAAGTCGTCACCGGCTTGCGGCACATCCGACAGACCCTGAATTTCCACGGGGATAGACGGGCCCGCTTCCTTGGCGGTCTTGCCGTCTTCGTCCAGCATGGCGCGCACGCGGCCATAGGTTTGGCCGGCCAGCACAATGTCGCCCACCTTCAAGGTGCCCGACTGCACCAGCACCGTGGCCACCGGGCCGCGGCCCTTGTCCAGCTGGGCCTCGATCACCAAGCCCTTGGCGGCGGCATCGGCCGGGGCCTTCAGCTCCATCACCTCGGCTTGCAGCAGCACGTGCTCCAGCAGCTCGTCGATGCCCATACCGGTTTTGCTGGAGACGGCCACAAAGGGCGAATCACCACCGTATTCTTCCGGCACCACCTGCTCGGCCACCAGCTCTTGCTTGACCTTTTCAGGGTTGGCATCGGGTTTGTCGGCCTTGGTCAAGGCCACCACAATGGGCACCCCGGCGGCCTTGGCGTGCTTGATGGCCTCGCGGGTTTGCGGCATCACGCCGTCGTCCGAGGCACACACCAAGATCACGATGTCGGTCGATTTGGCACCACGGGCACGCATGGCGGTAAACGCCTCGTGGCCCGGGGTGTCCAGGAAGGTGACGATGCCGCGCGGCGTTTGCACGTGGTAGGCACCGATGTGCTGGGTAATACCACCGGCTTCGCCCGTGGCCACTTTGGTGCGGCGGATGTAGTCCAGCAGCGAGGTCTTGCCGTGGTCCACGTGGCCCATGACGGTCACCACCGGGGCACGCGGGAGCAGCTCGCCGGTGTACTGGGCGGCATCTTCTTCGCTGAAGGCTTCCGGATCGTCCAACGCCGCAATCTTGGCGGTGTGGCCCATTTCTTCGACCACGATCATCGCGGTGTCTTGGTCCAAGGGCTGGTTGATGGTGACCATCTGGCCCATCTTCATCAGCACCTTGATCAGCTCAGACGCTTTCACGGCCATCTTGTGCGCCAGCTCGGCCACCGTGATGGTCTCGGGCACCGAAATTTCCAGGGCGCGGAACTCTTGCTGCACCACTTGCTGCTGCTCATGGCGGTCGTTGCCGCCACGGCGGCCACCACGGCCGCCCTTGTTGCCGCCCGCACGCCAGTTGCCACCGCGGTTGCCGCTGTTGGTGTCGCCACGGGTTTTGATTTCTTTTTTCTTGGCGCTGTCGTCACCCGCCCAGCTGGAAGACAGCTTGGCCGATTTCACCTCTTTGGCATCTTTGCGCACACCAGCGCCGGCCTCCGCAGGTTTGGCACCGGGGGCCGCTTTCTTGGCCCCAGCGGCCGTACTGGCCACGGCTTTTTTCGCCTCTTCGGGCTTTTCGACTTTTTCCGGCTTCTTGGCAACCAGCACTTTTTTCGGCGCGGCCATCATGGCGCGAATGGCTTCGGCCTCGGCCAGTGCCTTGCGGCGCCGATCCACCAGGTCTTTGGCGCGATCAGCCTCTTCCTTGGCACGTGCCTGGGCTTCTTGCTCGGCTTTCAGGCGGGCTTCTTCCTGCGCTTTGATGCGCTCGGCCGCGGCTGCAGCGGCCTCGGCCGCGGCTTCTTTTTTGGCTTCTTTGGCTTGGCGCAGCTTGGCCGTTTCGGCCTGGGCATAGGCGCGGGCACGCTCTTCGGCCTCGCGCTCTTTGCGCTCACGCTCTTGGCGTTCCTGGCGCTCTTGCACCAGTTGCGCTTCTTCCTTGGCAATCACCGCCACTTCTTGGCGGGCCTGCTCCTCGCGGCGCACCAGCTCTTGGTTCTCTTGCTCAGCCTGGACGGCCTGGGCCGCACGGGCCGCTACCTCGGCAGGGTCTTCGCGCTGGATAAACGTGCGCTTCTTGCGCACCTCCACCTGAATGGTGCGGGCCTTGCCTGTGGCATCGGCCTGCTTGATTTCGCTGGTGGAGCGCGTGGTCAGCGTAATTTTTTTACGCTCACCATCACCCACGCCGCTGGTGTTTTTCAAGTGGGCCAGCAATTGCTGTTTGTCGCTATCGCTCAACGCATCACTCGCCGATTTTTTGGCCACGCCTGCTGCGCGCAATTGCTCAAGCAGGTCTTGGGGGGATTTATGGAGTTCTTTGGCAAACTCAGCCACGGTATTCAATGACATATCTTGTTCTTTCCTCCCTTTATTCCTGATCCTGGTTCTGCTCTTGGTTGAACCAGTGGGCACGCGCCTGCATGATCAGTGCGGTGGCCTCTTCAGCACTTTGGCCGGTCAGGTCGGTTAATTCATCAATGGCCAAGTCGGCCAAATCGTCCCGTGTGCGCACGCCACCCTCGGCCAATTTGGCCAAGATTTCTGGTGTGACACCTTCCAGGGTGCGCAGGTCTTCGGCAACCTGCCCCACGCTTTCCTGCTGGGCAATTTCTTGGGTCAGCAGGGCATCTTTCGCGCGGGTGCGCAGCTCGGTGACGGTCTCCTCGTCGAAGGCTTCGATTTCCAGCATCTCGGCCAGCGGCACGTAGGCCACTTCTTCCAAGCTGTTAAAGCCTTCTTCGACCAGGATGTCGGCCAGCTCAGCATCGACATCGAGTTTTTCCATAAACAGCTTGCGGGCCGAATCGGTTTCCTCGGCCTGCTTTTGCGCCGATTCAGCAGCGTCCATGATGTTGATTTTCCAACCCGTCAGGTCCGAGGCCAAACGCACGTTCTGCCCGCCACGGCCAATGGCGATGGCCAGGTTTTCCTCGTCCACCACCACATCCATGGCATGTTTTTCTTCGTCCACCACGATGGATTGGACATTGGCCGGGGCCAGCGCACCAATCACAAACTGGGCTGGGTCTTCACTCCACAGCACGATATCGACGCGCTCACCAGCCAACTCGGTGGTCACCGCATTCACGCGCGAACCGCGCACACCGACGCAGGTGCCGATGGGATCGACGCGCTTGTCGTGGCTGACGACGGCAATCTTGGCACGGCTGCCAGGATCGCGGGCGCAGCTCTTGATCTCAAGCAGGCCTTGCTCGATCTCGGGCACTTCGTTGCGAAACAGCTCAATCATGAATTCCGGCGCAGCCCGCGACAGCAGGATGGGCGCACCACGCAGGGTCAAATCCACTTCCATGATCATGGCGCGAACGCGGTCACCAGTGCGCAAATTTTCTTTGGGGATCATTTCGCTGCGCCGCAAGCGCCCTTCGATGCGCCCCACTTCGACGATGATGTCGCCCTTGTCCATGCGCTTGACGGTGCCGGAAAAAATCTTTTCCCCCCGGGCCATGTACTCATCCAGCAGCATTTCGCGCTCGGCATCGCGGATCTTTTGCAAAATCACTTGCTTGGCGGTCATCGCGCCAATGCGCCCAATGGGCACGGATTCGACCTGCTCTTCAATGTAGTCGCCCACTTGCACGCCCGGCTGGCGCTCTTCGGCATCCATGAGCAATTCTTCGGCATCGGGGTTTTGCAGCCCCGCATCATTGGGGACGACCAGCCAGCGGCGGAACGTGTCGTAGTGGCCCGAATCGCGGTCAATCGCCACGCGAATATCCACATCGCCACCAAACAGTTTTTTGCTTGCCTGGGCCAAGGCTTGCTCAACAGCGCCCAACACCACGTCGCGCTCGACATTTTTTTCACGCGAAATGGCTTCTACCAACATCAATAGTTCGCGATTCATGCGACCACACTCCTTCGTTCTTGCATCTATAGCGTGCACAGTGTTTGCCTGTGTGCACTTTTACTTTTCTGGCTCAACGCGCTGGCCGTTGGCTTACTGGCCCTTGGCTGCACGCCCTTTAAAACTGACGACGGGCGCCAAACGCGCCTCTTGCAATTCATCAAACACAAAACCCAGTGCCTGCAGTGGTGCAGGCTCGCGTTTTTTGCTCACGCGCTGGCCGGGCTTGACCGGCGGCTCATCACTCCAGACGATTTGCCAATGCTCGGCATCCACCCGTTCCAAGGTGCCGCGAAATTTTTTGCGGTTGGCATGCACCTGGCCTTGGGCCGCAGCACCAATCGGGGCCTTGAGGGTGATATCCACCAGCTGCCCAGCAAAGCGCTCAAAATCGACGGTATTGCGCAGCAAGCGATCAATTCCGGGGGAAGAGACTTCCAGG
>ERZ724515.638-NODE-638-length-13983-cov-6.226881_pt1 | contig 13983 bp, 13 predicted proteins | sample MGYA00376048_ERZ724515 | MGnify/ENA primary metagenome ERZ724515 (study PRJEB28724, sample SAMN07190885) | wastewater metagenome | isolation source: influent of sewage treatment plant in Hong Hong | place: Hong Kong | collected 2016-03-17 ... | reverse complement strand
CGTTCGGGCGCTATCTGGTGAAGTTGCAGCCCGACTTCGACTCGCGGCTCTACGGGTTCCGCAAACTGTCGGACCTGGTGCGCGGCCGCAGCGATCTGTTCGCGATCGAAGAGCGGGCCATCGAAGGATCCAGCCAGAAGGCGATCTACGTCCGGGCGAAGTGACGCGACTCTGTATGTGACGAATTGGCGCTTCAGTCGACGATTCTTCACACGTAGTGGCGACGGAACTTCAGAAGGCCCAGATCACCGGGACCAGGAACACAGCCACTACCCCGAACAGGACGACCAACGGCAGTCCCAGGCGCCAGTAGTCGCCGAAGCGGTAGCCGGCCGGTCCCATCACCATCAGGTTCGCGGGGGTGGCCACCGGCGTCAGGAACGCCACTGCCGCGCCCACGCACAGGCTCATCAGGACCGGCCGTGCGGAGATGTCGAGCTGCTCGGAGGCGGACACGGCGATCGGGATCATCACCAGGGCGGTCGCCGTGTTGCTGATGAGTTGCGAGAACGCGACGGTGATGACGAACAGGGCCGCCAGGAGCGCCACCGGCCCCGCGTCCCCGACCGCATCCACGATCAGTGTGGCGACGGACTCCCCCGCTCCCGAGGTGGTGACCGCGGTGGCCATCGGGATCATCCCGGCCACGAGCAAGACCGTGGTCCACGAGATGCCGCGATAGGCCTGCTGGATCGTGAGAACCCGCAGCACGATCATGGCCAGAGCGGCCAGCAGCGCCGCGATCACCGGCGCCACGACACCGGAGGCCAGCAGGACGACCATGCCGAACAGGATCAGGATCGCGGCCCATGACCCGGCGCCGAGAGGCACCGTCTGTCGCCGCACCAGTTCCGGGGAGTCCACCACGACGAGGTCGTGCGCACGTGCGGCCGCGTCGAGCGCTGTCCAGGGACCCTCCACGAGCAGGGTGTCCCCGGCCCGGATCCGGTGCGGTCCGGGGCCGAGCGGTTCACCACCGCGCGTGATCGCCAGCACGATCAGCGAGCCGTCGATCACACTGCTGGGCTCGAGTTCCGCATCCACGTGCACGGACCTCGGTGGGATCAGGACCTCGGCGGCGCCGGAGTCCCGGCTGAGAATGGAGCGCTCCACATCCTCGGACGACCGCACCCGCTCCACAGTGAGACCGTGGTCGTCGGCATAGCGATTCGCGACATCCGGATCGCCGACCACCGTCAGTCGGTCGCCGGCAGCCAACGTCCCGTGCGAGGTCGGGACCTCGGACTCACCGTCCAGTACCGTGATGACGCTGATCCCCACGTACCCGGTCAGGTCCCAGCCTGACCTCGGGCGGCCCACGAGCGCGGACTCGACCCCGACGCGCAAATGCATCACGTTGTCCAGCGAATAGTCGCGGACCAGCGTGCGAGCCAACCCGGAGAGGTCGGGCGGCAACTCCTCGCTGCGGCGTTCCGGCAGCAGGCGCCCGGACAACAGGAGCACCAGGGCAATGGTGCCGATCACCAGTGGAACGCCGACCAGTGCGAACTCCAGAAAGCCGAACGCGCCGACGCCGGCATCCTGCGCGGCCTCGGAGATCACGACGTTCACCGGGCTGCCGGTCAGCAGGAGCAGACCACCGGCTCCACCGGCGAAGGCCAACGGCATGAGCAGTCGCGACGGGGGGAACGACCGTCGCATGGCCATCACCACCACCATGGGCACCAACGTCGCCACGGAGCCGTTCAAACCGATCAAGGCGGTGAGGACTGCCGCGAGCAGCATGGTGAGCAGTAGGAGCTTGCGCATCCCGGACCCGGTCCGGTTCACCAACTCCTGTCCCACCCAGGTCGTCACGCCGGTGGCGTCGAGCCCCTCGGATACGACGAACAGTGCCGCGATGAGGATGACCGCAGGATCCCCGAAGCCGGCCAAGGCCTCGGGCAGACTGAGCACGCCGGTTGCCAACAACACAAGGGCCGCACCGATCGCCACGACCTCGACGGGCAACCGGTTCCACACGAACAGGGCGACGACGCCGGCCAGTGTGAGGAGCGTGATCGACTCGGGACTCACGCCGCGATCCTAGGGCCTTCCGAGGCTTGTGTCCGTAGGCTGCACACATGGCCACCACCACCGCCCCCGAGGAGGCCGCCGTACGCAAACGCCGCCGTTGGCCGTGGATCGTGCTGGTGGTCGTACTCGCGCTGGTGATCGTCGTCGGCTTCGTGCTGCTGCGTGACCGGAATTCCTCAGCGATCCCCGACGAGGTGGTACTGGGTCAACGCGGATTGGCCACCGACATGCGGGACACGCGCTACTGCGAGGTGCTGCTGATCGAAGGGCGCCTCATCTCGCCGACCGCAGCCATCTACAACACGTTCGGGCTCAACGACTGTCCCGCCTCTGAATGGGATGCCCTGGACACCGGCGCCATCAAGCAGGAGTGGGACGCCATCGCCGTGGACAAGAACGGTCCGCGCTACTGGACCGTGGACGCGGTGGACGGCGCGCTGGGTGTGCAGGAGGCGTCGTTCGGCGGGATCGGCATGAAGCTCGTCGCCTTCGTACACATCCCCCCGCGATCGATCCTGAGCGGCGGACAGGCCCCCTACGAACCGATCACGGTGGACCGCACCAACGTGTGGTGGTTCAACGCAGGCAAGCCGGTGTTCGAACTCGTTGATCCGGACGGCCGGCGCTACCGGATGCAGGCGTACAGCCAGATCGTCGACCCGGAGTTGACCTACGATCAGCTGCCGGGCCTCGGCGATCGCTTGGATCTACCCGATGGTTGGACCTACGAGACCCGGGTGCTCGACCGCGCCGAAGGGGTGGCCCCCATCGGAGCCCGGGCGACGGTCATCGTCGATGAACTGCGCAACACGTACCAACTCACCGACAACATCGCCACCGGACCCGCCACGTCAGGACCACCAGAGGGGTTCGTGCGACTCTCGGAGGCCGCGCCCGGCATCGTCCAGGAGATGCGGTACGCGGGCGAACACAACTTCCTCGGCCGCCCTGTCGAGGGATATGACGCCGGCCAATGCTGGTTGACCGAACCTGCGGCACGGGCCCTCGCGCGAGCGCAACGGACCCTCGAAGCGCAGGGTTACCAGTTGAAGGTCTACGACTGCTACCGGCCGCAACGTGCGGTCGACGACTTCGTCGCATGGGCGAAGGACCCTGACGACGACGTGACGCGCGCGGAGTTCTACCCGCGCCTGGAGAAGGACGTGCTGTTCCCGCAGGGATACATCCTCGAGAAGAGCGGTCACACGCGAGGCTCGACCGTCGACCTCACGCTGATCCCGGAGGGCGCCGGCGTGAGCCCGGAATGGAGCGTGGGCGACCCTCTGGTGGATTGCGCCGCACCGGCCGACGAGCGATTCGCCGACACGTCCATCGACATGGGTACCGGGTTCGACTGCTTCGACCCTCTGTCAGCGACCGCGAGCAAGCGAACTACCGCCGAGCAAGCGGCCAACCGCCTGGTCCTCGTGGACGCCATGACCGAGGCCGGCTTCACGAACCTGCCCGAGGAGTGGTGGCACTACACACTGGACGACGAGCCGTACCCGGACACCTACTTCGACACACCGATCAGTTGAGCCCCAGCCGCCAACCGGCCTGGGTGTCCGATCCCCCACGGTAGAAACCGATCGCCTCGTACCCCAGCTCCGGAGCCCATCGATCAACAGTGGAGACCTCCTCGGGGAAGTCGAACGAGGTCACGTGGGCAATGATCCGGTCCTGCACATCCGAATCCATCGGCCAGGTCCGGACCATCTGTGAGTAGCGCGTGAGGTACTCGTCACGGGTCTCGCCGTCACGGCGGACGACATCGACGAGCAGCACCTCCCCGCCGGGCGCCAGACGTTCACGGGCGACGTCCAGGAACGCCTGCTTCTGAGCGGCGTGGAAGTGGTGCAGCGCGAATGAGGCGATGATGACGTCGAACTGCTCGTCGGATGTCCGGACCATGTCGAGCATGTCCTGGACGCGAAGGTCAATGTCGAGTCCACTCCCGTCCAGAGTCCGGGCCGCGAACTCGAGCGCGGGCGCCGCCGAGTCGACTCCGACGTAGCGTGCGGCAGCCGTGCCGACCATCGCCGGACCCGTCCCCGCGGCGTCGCCGCAGCCGAGGTCCAACACGGTGAATGGTTCGGTGCGTTCCCGAAGGATCTCGCCGATCAAGGGGTAGATCAGGCTGTGCTCCATGCAGTCGTTGTCGATGACGGCCCGGTAGACCTCCCAACTGCTGAAGAAGTCGGTCACGCTCGCGTCTCTACTCATGCCCCGATGATCGACACGTCGAGCGCAGGACATGAACCGAATCGGTTTGTCAGACCCCTGCTGTCAACTGGTGCGCGGGGGTGGTGGATGTGCTGGAGAGATTCCGCACTCGGGACCTTGTCCGCGAACACGGGCGATGGGATCCGCAACTCGACGCGTATGAAGCAATGGACCCGAAGACGGGCGAGATGCGCTACTTCGTGTGGCGCAAGGAGGGTCTGTTCCTCGACGCGATCGTGGTGGCCGGCAGCGTCCTGTTCTGGATCGTGGTGGGGTCGTTCTTCTACTTGCTGTTCTTCCATTACCCGAACGGGGTGGCGGGAGACCGGCAGGCCCAGCTGGCGTACGTATTGCGCGAGAAGTACAACATCAGTGCCAGATGGCTCCCCGAGCAGTGGACCCCGACCCAGGTCTTCGAGATCGATGTCGAACAGGCGTGGGATGAGCCCGGCTACTCCGAGCGACCACCGACCGGCAAGGGCTGCAAGCTGCAGCCCGGCGCCACCTCGCGCGACCTCAGCCTCGAGTGCCCCGGGGCGTTCGGAGTGATGGACGAGCCCCGCGTGGGCGGCGCAGACGCCGACCAGGATCGAACCTGGCGTCAGCGGATGGAAGAGGACCTGAACATCACAGATCCGGACGCCACATATGAGCAGTACTTGGAGGAGTTCGAGTCCGAGATGGACCCCTACGACGAGGGCCCGTACTACCCCGACCCCGAACCGTACTTCCCGGAACCCGAGGAGATGTATCCGTGAACGAACCCGAAGCCAAGCGCCGGGCCGCCCCGAGGGTGCGCCGTCTCGTGCTGGCCACAGTGGTCATCTGGGTCGGGACGATCTGGCTCACGTGGGCGATCACCCGGGGCGACTACCACCGCACCTTCCCGTCCGCGTGGTGGTTCTGGGGTATCGCGTTCGTGGCTTCTTGGACCATCGGGGCGTACTACTCCCTGAACGAACACATCGATGGCCCGGAACTCGAGGAAGTGAAACTCAGCGACCTGCGTTTCGCCAAGCAGAAACAGAAACCGGTGCTCACTGCGCGGCCCGCGCCGACCATGGAGGAGCTCGATGGCCGCTGGCATGCGGTGCTGGGAGCGTACGGGGCGTTCCTGTCCGACATCGTGCAGATCGCGGACATGCCACTGCTGGCCGACCCGACGTGCCCGCCCACGGAGAAGTTCCAGGAACAAATGGTCCTGACCGAGGACGCACATTCGGATGCAGTCCGGAATCCGCGCAAGACGCCGCAGTATGAGGCGGCGGTCAAGCGACTGGAGAAGGACTGGGAGGCGGCACGCGGGCACGCGAAACGCAAGGGGTTCTCCACCTTGGAAGATGCCGAGCAGGACGCCATCCGCAGGGCCCAGTCCTTGTTGGACATCGCCCTGGACGAGAACGCGTTCGCCCCGGAGCGCCGGGCGGCGATGCACAAGGCCGTGGCACTCCTGCGGACGGTGGTCGACCTCCCCGACACCGCAGTCTCCGCGATCGACCATCGTGTGACACGTCTGGAACTCGAGGACCGATGAACGGGCCGTAGGGTGACGGGGTGAAGCGGATCCCCGCGCCGGACATCGTCGATGTCTTCGTCTACGTCGTGGTGTTGAATCTCGCGATCGAGTATGTGCCCACCGTCATCTCGGAGACGTTCACGCTGTCCCTGCTGACCGCAGTGCTGCTCAAGGCCGTCCTCGAGGTGGTCGTGCGGATCAAGAACAGGGCGAAAGGCCGCTTCAAAGCCGCGGAGACGCCCCTCGCGAGACTCGGCGCCGGGGTGCTGCTCTGGCTGGTGCTCGTGGGCAGCAAGTTCGTCGTCCTGGAACTCATCGACCTGTTCTTCGGCGACTCCGTGAGCCTGGGTGGGTTCTGGTCGGTGACCGGCCTGATCCTGGCACTGCTGCTGGCGCGACTGGGTGTTCGACGGCTCCTCGGAGAGCCGACGGACTAGATCCAGCCGAGCAGACCGGCGAACACCACGAGCAGCACCGCATCGATGGCGAACACCGAACCGATGAAGCGGATCTGCCGTCGTGGCGGCCAGTCATAAGCCAGGAAAGCAGCCAGGAAGAACGGGATGTAGACCGCGACGAAGACCGGCAGTGGACCCCACCACGGGTACACCCAGACGAAGGCGGGGGTCATGGCGAGGAAGATCTCGAAGACCGCGAAGAACGCGGCCCAACCGATCGCGAAGGCCCAGCGGTTGGGGATCCCCAGGATCTTCATCGTCGGGTCCTCGGGCAAGAACTTGCTGGCCACCAGGCCGGCCACGGAGAACATCAGGCTCAGTTCGACACCGACTCCGACCAGGAGCAGGAAGGACGTGCCGGTAGGCACTGTCCACAGCGCATGGTCGGTGAAGTGCTGGATGAGTGCGTTGAGGATCTCGAAGAACCAGTGCACGCTGTACAGCGCCAGTCCGGCGGCGATCCCCTTCCAATTCCGGTTGGCGTACTCGTTGCCGTAGATGTACATGACCAGCGCAAGCATCGGGATGATGTACCACTGGAACGCGTCGCCGTTGCGTAACAGTTCGAGCGCCTGGGCGGTGGCCTCCGGGTTGTTCATGGATCCAGCATGGCGTGAGGCGTCTCCGGTTGCCGGTAGCCTCGACGCATGACCTCGCGCCGGCCCGTCCCCCGGGACCCGCAGAACGACTACACCCGTGAGCAGGCCGCGACTCGACGGGACTTCACCGGGGCGGATCTGGAGCACGTGGGCTCATACTCCTTCGATCCGGCGGTGCTTCCGGGCAACATCGAGAACTTCATCGGGGTCGCCCAGATCCCGATCGGTCTAGCCGGGCCGCTGCTGGTGGACGGCGAGCACGCCCAGGGCGAGTACTACGTGCCGATGGCCACCACTGAAGGGACGCTGGTCGCCAGCTACAACCGCGGGATGCGACTGCTGACCGAATCGGGCGGCGTGAAGACCACCGTGGTCGACGACCGGATGCAGCGGGCACCGGTATTCATCCTCGATGACGCGCGGCAGGCCAAGGAGCTGGCTGAGTGGATCCGCGCGCATCACGATGCGATCCGCGGAGCCGCCGAAGAGACCACCAGTGTCGGCCGGCTCATCGACATCGAGCAGTACCACGTCGGTCCGATGCTGTACCTACGCTTCGACTACACGACCGGGGACGCCGCCGGCCAGAACATGGTGGGGCGTGCGACCTCTGCGGCGTGCGAATGGATCGCCGCGAACCATCCCGGACACCCGAGGTACGTGCTCTCGGGTGCGATCGACACCGACAAGAAGCACTCCCAGATGAACGTCCTGCGCACCCGTGGGAAGCGGGTCGTCGCGGAGGCCACCATCCCCGCGGATCTCCTGCGAGAGCGCATGGGTGTCACGCCCATGCAGTTGTTCCGCATGCGACAGGTCAGTCAGGCCGGAGGCATCCTCGCGGGGAGCGCGAACTACGGGGCCCACGCGGCCAACGGTCTGGCAGCGCTGTTCATCGCGACGGGCCAGGACGCCGCCAACGTCGCCGAGTCGCACACCGCGATCACGTACTCGCAACTCACCGACGACGGCGACTACTACTGGTCGATCACACTTCCGGCACTCATTGTGGCGACGGTGGGTGGCGGCACCGGCCTGCCCACCCAACGCGAGTGCCTGGAGTTGTTGGGTTGCTACGGCCAGGGCCGGGTGCAAGCCTTCGCGGAGATCTGCGCCGCGGTGGTGCTCGCAGGAGAGGTGTCGCTGGCCAGCGCTGTGCTGGCCGGGGACTGGGTGACCAGCCACGAACGACTGGGAAGGAACCGTTAGGGGGTTCCGCGAAGCCAGCGATCTTGGCTACGCTGCTCGCCAAGGTTTCGTGCTGGGAGAGCAGCGATGAGCAGTACTCGCGTCGGATTGGCTGCAGGACTGTGCCTGGCGCTCGTCACCACCGCGGTCTCTGCCACTCCACTTAGTGTGCAGTGGTCGGCTCCACAGACGGTCTCGAGCCAGGGCGCGAATGCCAGCCGCCCCTCTATTGCCCTCTCAGCCGACGGGAGCAGGCTGTCGGCGGTGTGGACACAGTCATCCGAGGTCTGGGGCGCGGCCAGTGACGACAGCGGCACATCGTGGTCGACCCCCACCCGGGTCTCCAGCAGCGGCACGACCGCCGACTACCCGCAGATGATCGCCTCCGACGACGGACTGAAGGCCAACGCGATCTGGTATCGATTCTCCCCGAGCGAGGCTGTGACCACCGCGTCGAGCACCGACGGTGGCAAGACATGGGGAAACCGGGTGACCAGGGTTCTCGGACTTGCTGCGGGTAATCCACAGATCGCGGGTTCCGCAGACGGCACTCGAGTCGCTGCTGTGTGGGCGTACGACAACCCCGCCATCCGTGTTGTCGAGGTGTCATGGAGTTCCGATGCGGGTGTGATTTGGGCTGCGCCAGAACCGATCTCGGACATCACGAAGAATGCCGCGGACCCCCAGGTCGCGGTATCGGAAGATGGCAGCGACATGGTGGTCGCCTATTCGGAGATGGACGGAACCGACGAGCGGGTCCGGATACGAAGGAGCACGGACGGAGGCGAGAACTGGAACCCGCCCGAGGTGCTGTCCGGGGCGGGGGCGAACGCTGGCTCCCCTCAGGTCGCGATCTCTGCCGACGGCGCACGCACCTACGTCCTGTGGACCGGGACCGTCGGCGCGGACAGGCGCGTCCAGATCACCACACAAACGGGACTGGGACCCTGGTCCAGCCCGATCAACCTCTCCGAAGCCGGGCAGAACGCTTCGGCCACGGACCTGTCGATCTCGGCAGACGGTCAACGGGCGACGGCCGTATGGCAGCGTTTCGACGGGGCACACCAACGCATCCAGTCCTCCTCCAGCCAGGACGGCGGAGCCACGTGGACGAGACCAGACACCCACTCAGGATCGGGCTCCACCTCAGACAACCCCCGGGTCGCGACCTCGCCCGAGGGTGACGCCGTAACGCTCGTGTGGTACCGGCAGGATCCGGGCAACAACGTGATCGAGTCTGTTTCAAGCGCCGACGCCGGGCAGACCTGGGGGCCAGTCACACCGTTGTCGGACAACGCTCAGCCCGCCCAAGATCCTGACCTCGGCAGCACCTTGGATGGGCGCGACATTGTTGCTGCCTGGGATGGATCCGACGGAACCGACAACCGCATCTGGGCGACTACCGGCATCCTGCGCACGGTTCCAGACGCCCCGACCGGCACTGGGGCCACAGCCGGGGACGCACAGGTGACCGCCTCCTGGACGCCACCCGCCGACGACGGGGGCTCCCCGATCACCGGCTACACCGCGACCGCCTTGCCGGGAGGGCAGTCGTGCAACACGACCGCGACGTCATGCACCATCACCGGACTGGCCAACGGCACGCCCTACACCGTGACGGTAGCGGCCACCAATGCCACCGGCACCGGGCCGGCCAGCTCCGCGAGCAACGTCGTGACACCGTCCGCACCCCTCACACCTCCCGCACCGGCACCGGCACCAGCGCCGACGCCCGATCCACCCTCCACCAAGGTCAAGGCCAAGGCCAACGACGCCAAGAGCAAACTGAAGGTGACGATCAAGCCGGACCTCGGCAAGAAGAAGCAGTGGGAATTCGTCGTCAAGGTCAAGAAGAAGGGCGACTGGAAGACCATCAAGACGAAAAAGGGGAAAACCAAGGTCTACGAGACCGAGGGCTCGGACCACAAGCTCACGATCGACCTCGACGAAGGCAAGTACAAGGCGAAGAGCAAGGAGGCCCGCGGGTATCAGGCGGACACCAGCGATGTGGTGAAGCTGAAGAAGTAGGGCCGCTGAACGCCTAGCATGGGCAGCGATGCCCGATCCGCTCGCAGGACCTCAGCACCCCGAGTCCGTCTTCACGTACACCGCGCCCTCGCTGGTGTTCGGGCGCGGCGCGATCAACGACATAGCCTTCCACCTGCGAGAGGCGCGCAAGGTGCTGATCGTGACGGACCCTGGCGTCGCGCGGACCAGCGCCGTGCAACGAGTCATCGACACACTGCCCTGTCAGGTCGCGGTGTGGGACGACACCCACATCGAACCGACCGACGAGAGCCTTCGACGGATCGCGGACTACGTCCGGCGCGGTGGCCGGTGGGACGCGTTCATCGCCATCGGAGGCGGTTCCAGCATCGACACCGCCAAGGCTGCCAACCTCATGTTCACCAACCCCGGCGACCTACTCGCTTACGTCAACGCTCCCATCGGTGGCGGCCAGGCGCCGGAGCAGCCGCTCAAGCCATTGATCGCAGTGCCGACAACCACCGGCACCGGCTCGGAGAGCACCACGATCTGCGTGCTCGACGTTCTGGACCAGCATGTGAAGACCGGTATCAGCCACCCCGCACTGCGACCCACTCTGGCTGTGGTGGACCCGGACCTGTCCATGACCCAGCCGCCGATGGTGACCGCGTGTGCGGGCCTCGACATCCTCTGCCACGCGCTGGAGAGCTACACCGCGCGACCCTTCACGAGCTTCGAGGCGAAGACCGCCGAGCAGCGGGTCCCCTACTGCGGGGCCAACCCGATCTCGGACATGTGGGCTGAGCGTGCGCTGCAGTTGATGTCCGAGGCGTTCATTCCGGCGGTGCGTGACGACGATCCGGAGGCGCGGGCCAAGGTCGCGCTGGCAGCGACTCTGGCCGGCATGGGGTTCGGGAACGCGGGGGTGCACGTCCCCCACGCCAACGCGTACCCGATCGCCGGACGCGTGCGCGATTACCGCCCACCGGACTACCCGCAGGACGAGCCGATCATCCCCCACGGGATGGCGGTGGCACTGACCGCACCAGCGGCGTTCCGCCTCACCGAGCAGGCCTCGCCGGAGCGGCACTCGCGAGCGGCGCATCTGCTCGGAGGAGAGGACCTGCCGACAACTCTGCGCGCGATCATGGACGCGGTCGGCGTGCCGACGGGACTGCGCGCGGTGGGCTACAGCGAAGCGGACATCCCTGACCTGGTCGAGGGTGCGCAGGCCCAGCAGCGACTGCTGGCGCTGGCGCCGCTCAACCTGACCAGCGACGACCTGGCAGGCATCTTCGAGGAGTCGCTATGAGACCGACCCGCGAGGACTTCCCCGTCGTCTACACGATGACCACCCGCTGGAACGACAACGACCAGTACGGCCATATGAACAACGCCACGTACTTCGAGTACATAGACACCGCGGTCAACGGCTGGCTGATGCAGGATACCGGCGTAGACATCCGCGACCTCCCCGCCATCGGGATCGTGGCGAGCACCGGCTGCGACTACTTCGCCGAACTCGGCTTCCCGGACACGATCGAGATCGGGTTGGCCACATCGCGGATCGGGACATCGAGCATCACCTATCGGCTGGGCATCTTCCGCGCCGGCGACCCGGCGCTGCGCGCCCTGGCCCACTTCGTGCACGTCTATGTCGACGCGGAGACCCGCCGGCCCGTGCCGATCCCGGATGTCGTCCGCGCCGCGGTCGAAACCCTTCCGAGGGTGGACAGCTGATGCCGGTCGCAGGCCCGCCCTCCCAACCCTCACGGCGCGCATTCCTCGCAGGACTTGCCGGGGCCGTCGGCGCGGTCGGACTGACGGCGTGTTCAGAGCAGACCGGTGGCCGACCGGTGGCAGTGCCCGTCACCGAGAACGGCGGCAGTGACGAGCACCCCAACCTCGTGGTCATCGTCAGCGACGATCACCGGTGGGACCACGTCAGCTACCACCCGGACCACCCCGCATTTCTGAGCACTCCCAACATCGACCGATTAGCGCAGCAGGGCATGGTGGCGAACAACGCCTTCGTCACCACGGCTCTGTGCAGCCCGTCGCGCGGCACCTTCCTGTCCGGCCAGTACGCGAGCCGCCATGGCGTGCAGAACAACCTGACGGCCTGGAACCCCGACACTGAAACGTTCTTCGAACCGCTCATGGCCGCCGGCTACGACTGCGCCTTCATCGGCAAGTGGCACATGCCCGGGAAGCTGCCCGACCTGCGGGGTGTCGACACCTTCATCACGTTCACCGCGGAGGAAGGCCAAGGGCAGTACGTCGACTGCCCGCTGCTGATCAACGGCGAGATGGTCGATCGGCCGGGTACCTACATCACTGAGGATCTGACAGATCTGGCACTGGAGTGGATCAACAACCGGCCCCCTGGCAAGCCGTACGCGCTCTGGTTGGCACACAAGGCCGTGCACCACCGGTTCATCCCGCCGGAGAATCGGCGCGGGGCCCTCGCCGATGCCGACCTGTCGAACCTGCCGCCAGAGTCCTTCGCCTTCCTGTCCCTGATGGACGAGAACATCTGGGAGGGGACGCTGGGGAACCTGCAGACGCTGTACCGCAGGTACAACGAGACGCTGCTCGGCCTCGACGATCAGGTAGGCCGCATCCTCGACGACGTCGACCTCGACGACACGTATGTCATCTACACCAGCGACAACGGCTACTCCTGGGGCGAGCACGTGCTGACCGGCAAGCGGTGGGCGTACGAGGAGAACACCCGGGTGCCCTTCGTCGCCGCTGGTCCGGGGATCGAGCCCGGGACGACCGACGCGATGATCCTCAACGCCGATGTCGCCCCGACACTCCTGGAGTGGGCCGGAGTCCAGGGTCTGACACAGGCGCAGGGCACGTCGGTGGCGGGCGTGCTCGCCGGCGGCGACGCGGTCCGCGACGAGTTCATGTACGAGTACTTCCCGGACTACCCGTACCACGTGCCGGGAATGCAGGCCGTCCGCGACGACCAGTGGCTGTACGTCGAGTACGACCGCGGCCGGGATCCGCAACTGTTCGACATCGTGGCGGATCCCCGCACTCAGAACGACGTCGCTGCAAGCAACCCCGCCGTGACCGCCGACATGGCTGCGCGCCTGCAGAGGCTGCGGGACCAAGTCGCCGCCGGCGGTGTCGTGTGAACAAGGTCCTGGCACTCGTCCCGGCCGCCATCGTGCTGGTCTCCTCGGTCTTCGTGAAGGCGTTCGCCGGGCGGTACGAGGTGCTGGGTGCGGCGTACGCACCGCTGCTCAACGCCGGGGTACTGCTGCGGGCCTTCGGGATGTTCGCTTCCGTGGTGCTTGTGTGGGGCCTGTTGCGCTCCCGCGGCGCCTCCCGCGGCGTGCTCGCACTGGCGATCCTGTCTGGGCCGATCGCTTACGGCATCACCGCCGCTATCGACGCCTTGGCGTACTTCCCCGCCGGGCAGGCCGCCTACTACGGGATCAACCCCATCGCGATCGCCACGGTGGCGGGGCAATGCGCCGCCGCTGCGGGCTCTGAGATCGTGTGGCGTTGGTGGTCACGCCGCCGCGGCCGGGATGCGGGTTCACCGGTGACCTGGGGCATCGTCGCCGCAATCGGTGCAGGACTGATGACCGTCTTCTTCACCGTGCTCTACCAGGGTGGGGTGCCGTTCTTCTACGTCTACCAGCGCGGGTACATGTTGCTGTTCACGTAGCGCCCCCATCCGGATCCGTGAGCACTTGTGTGATCCGGGAGCACTTCGGAGTCGAGGAATTGCTCACGGATCACCGAACTGCTCACGGATGTACCTAGCGCTTCACCGGAGGCGCATCCTTGGGTGCCATGAGCGCCCCGATCTCGCGGAAGATGCCGTCGCTGGCGTTGGGGTAACTGCCCTCGGCGTCGAACGCCTTCTCACCGAAGGTCACTGAGACGGCGATCGCCACATCCTTCTTCGGCAGGTACGCCATGGTCGCCGCATATCCACTCAGCAGCGGGTTCT
>ERZ724515.636-NODE-636-length-14002-cov-22.421453_pt1 | contig 14002 bp, 12 predicted proteins | sample MGYA00376048_ERZ724515 | MGnify/ENA primary metagenome ERZ724515 (study PRJEB28724, sample SAMN07190885) | wastewater metagenome | isolation source: influent of sewage treatment plant in Hong Hong | place: Hong Kong | collected 2016-03-17 ... | reverse complement strand
GTGATAAGTGCTTTCACTCAAAAAGAGTTAGGTTTTATGTGCGAAAGTTGAGAATATTATAAATAATATACCAAATAAAAAGAACTATTACCCCTTACAATTAATAACAATTTTTTTGGCAATATCAGAAATTTACTGTTCTAACAGTATAGATAAAAACGCTAATACTAAGATTAAGTAAAATTTAGATTTTATTATTTTTTCTTTATAAGAAAAAAGGGAAAAGCTAAAAACTCTTCCCTTTATAAAAGTATGATTAAATTGAAAAACTAGCTATTTATCAAACAGTACCTTGCTCAAACATAGCTCTTAATTTTTCTTTTTCTTTTTGTCTTTTTACTTTTTCACTCTCTTTAATTTTAAAATCTTCTACTGAAAAATTTAATTGAATTAAAAAAGTAGCTGCTACGAAAATAGAAGAATAAGTCCCTATGATAATCCCAACAAATAAAGTAAACGAGAATCCATAAATAATCTCTCCACCAAAAAACAACAGCGTTGCGACAACAAAAAGTGTTGTTAAAGAAGTAAGTGTTGTTCTTGACAAAGTTTTACTAACTGAAAAATTTATTACGCTTGATAACATGCTATCTTTTGTAATTTGTAATTGCTCTCTAATTCTATCAAATACAATAATTGTATCATTGATTGAATATCCTAAAAGAGTTAGAATCGCTGCTAAAATATCAAGATTTACTTCAACTTGAAATAAAGAAATTGCACCCATAGCAATAGTAACATCATGTGCAAGAGCCAAAATCGAGGCAACTGCAAATCTCCACTCAAATCTAAATGAAACATAAATTAGCATAACAAGTAAAGATAAACCAAGAGCCATTAAACCTTTTTCTCTTAGTTCACCTCCAACTTTTGCACCAACCATATCAACTCTTCTAATATCAAAAGTACCTGTTTCAGCTAAAATTTTGTGCATTTCATCACTAATATCATTTGTTAAATCTGAACTACTTCCTGTAATTCTAATAATTATTTCATCAGAAGAACCAAACTCAGTAATAACTGCATTTGAATATTTTGTATCTTTTAAAATATCTCTTACTTGATTAATGGGTGCTGTTTGTTCATATTTTACTTGAACTATCGTTCCCCCAACAAAATCAATACCAAAATTTAAACCTTTTGTAAAAAGTAAAACTATTGATGCAACTATTAAAAAAGATGAAAGCCCTAGAAATGCAAATCTTTTTGACATAAAATCATATATTTTTTCTGTTTTAAATACTTCCATTATTTTACTCCAAACCATTTTTTATGATTTTTATCTTTAACTATTTTAGATAATAAGGCTTCATATATACCATGTGTTCCTAAGATTGCGGTTAACATCGAAGCTAAAATACCTATAGAAATTGTTATTGCAAAACCTTTAATTGGTCCTGTTCCATAAGCATATAAAATAACCGCTGCTAGTAAGGTCGTAATATTTGAATCCAAAATTGCTCTCATGGCATTTGAATATCCATCTTCAACTGCTTTTGCAACAGAAGCTCCTTCTATGATTAATTCTCTAATTCTTTCAGTAATTATAACATTCGCATCAACAGCCATACCAATAGTAAGAACAATTCCAGCCATACCAGGAAGGGTTAAAGTTGCCCCAAACATTGCCATTACAGCTATTATTAAAAAGATATTTGCGATTAACGCAACATTTGCAATAACTCCAGCTCTTCTGTAATAAATAACCATAAATACAAATACTAAAGCAAATCCAGAAACTAAAGCTATCATTGAAGCTTTTATAGAATCAGCTCCCAACGATGGTCCAACACTTCTTTTTTCTAGCATTGTAACTGTTGCAGGTAATGCTCCACTTCGAAGTGCAATTGCTACATTTCCAGCTTCAGATACTGTAAATCCACCTGAGATTTGTCCACTTCCTCCACCTATTCTTTCTCTTATGTTTGGTGCTGAATAAACTTTACCATCCAAAACAACAGCAAGTCTTTTTCCTACATTTTTACCTGTAAACTCACCAAAAATTCTAGCACCTGTTGAATTAAGTGTAAAATTAATAATTGCTTGATTAGATTGGTCAAACGCAACTTGTGCATCAATCACTTGAGAACCATTTAAAATAGGAATCTCTTTTACTAAATATTTTATATTTGCATTAGCAGTATCTTCTAAAATCACATCTCCATACGCAGATGCTTGAGTTGATGTCATCGTATTTACTTGATCATTTCTCTCTTCATCAACAGCCATAAGCTCAAGATTTGCAGGTTTTGAGATAAGCTCACGTGCAGCTTTTTCGTCTTGTGCTGTTTTTATTCCAGGAAGTTCAACAACAATATCTGTTTCTCCTTGTCTTATAACAGTTGGTTCTGATAATCCAAATTGGTCAAGTCTATTTCTAATCGTTTCAACAGCTTGAGTTACGGCTAAATCTTTTGTTTTAGCTATATCTTCACTTGTTAATTTTAGTGTATATTTTAATTCATCTCTTGAAATATCAAGTCCTGAAATCTGTTTCAACATTTCATCCATTTTAGAAATTTCATCAGCATCTAAAACTGTAAAAACAACACTATCACTTTCAATTGATAAGCCATCAATCAAAAGCTCTTCATCTTCTGAAAAATATTTTACTGATGTAGCTATTGTTTTAATTTTAGAACTTACAGCTTCATGTGTATTTACACCTAAAAGCATGTGTAACCCACCTTGTAAATCAAGTCCTAATGATATTTTTTTCCCTGTATCTGTTTGCAATAAAGAAGGTATCGAAAAAACAACACCAAAAATAATACTCAATGAGAATATTACGAGTCTATAATTAAAGATTTTCAATTCTTTTTCCTTGAGTTAGGTTTTAAATTTGAAGTAAGTAAGATATGTATAAAAATACATATCTTAAAAATATGAAGAGATTTAATCTTCTAAAAGTTTTGCTACAAACTCTTTGATAAGCTTCATTTCAGTACCATCGCTGTTTTTTACTACAAAATATGTATCTTCTACTTTTGTAACTTCTACCATTAAGCCACCATTTGTTACAATTTTGTCACCTTTTTTCAAATTAGCCACCATTTCTTTATGAGCTTTCGCTTGTTTTTGTTGTGGTCTAATGATTAAAAAGTAAAAAATTGCAAATAATGCAACTAAGGGTAACAATGAGCTTATTAAATCTGTGCTTGAACCTTCCATCAAATTTCCTTTTAAAAAGTATTTTATTATGTTTTTACTAAAACGCGATTATTCTAACAAAAACTTTATAATAAAAGGCTTCATTACAGCAATTTTGTTGAGTTCTTTTATTTACTTAAGTTATTTCAATATTGAAAATAAAATTTTAAATACAATTTTAGGTTTGCTAGGAATATATTTTTTATTAATTATTCCTAAAAAAGGTTTATTTGTAAGTGGTTTTTTGACTGGAATATTATGGTCTTATTGGATGAGTGTAAGTTTAAAATATTATGATTTAGTATATTTAACTCCTGTTGTTCTTATAGGAATTGGAATAGTTTTTGGAATAATTTTTTATTTTTTTGCTTTATATGACAGATTAACTTTTAGAATATTGGCTATCTTGGTATTTAGTTTTATTGCCCCTTTTGGCTATAACTGGGTTAAACCTGAGCTTATCTTTGTTGATTCTTATATTGGTATTTTAAAGCAAGATTTAGCTTTAATTTTATTTGCTTTTTATTTAATTATTAAATTAAAAAGATTTAAAATTTTAGGAATAATCCCTATTTTATTCACTCTCAATTTACCAAAAGGTGAGTATATTCAAAATCCTATTGCAAAAATCCATATGTCTAAAATGATGATAAAACAAGATTTAAAATGGCAAAAAGAGTATCAAAATGATTTAAATGAAAAAAACTTTCAAGAAATTATAAACGCAATAGAATCTAAAAAAGATTTGGTTGTATTACCTGAAACAGCTTTTACATCTGTTCTAAATAGAAATGCTGATTTACTAGAAAGATTAAAAGATTTATCAAATAATATTGATATAGTAGTAGGTGCGTTATATGTTGAAGGCAGAGAAATTTTTAATGCCTCATATCACTTCAGTAAAGGAGAATTTCAAATAGCAAAAAAAGTAGTTTTAGTTCCTTTTGGAGAAGAAATTCCTTTACCTAAATTTTTTGTTGATTTAATAAATAATATTTTTTATAATGGAGCTAGTGATTATTCAAAAGCTTCTATACCAACAGATTTTATTATAAAAGGTGAAAAATTCAGAAATGCAATTTGTTATGAAGCGACAACTGATAAAATCTTTGAAAATTTAGGTGATACAAAATATATGATTGCTATTTCAAATAATGCCTGGTTTACACCATCAATTGAACCAACTCTACAACATTTACTTCTTAAATACTATTCAAGAAAATATGATATAACAATTTTTCATGTGGCAAATGGAAGCCCTAATAATATCTATAGACCATAAAAAGTATAAAGATTTTCTTTATACTTTTAAAAATAATAAAAGATTCCTAGTTTGATTTTATCTTGTTTTTCATATAAATTATCATTTATGTATTTAATATTTAAAGCTGAATTTTTATGTAATTTATAAGTTGAGAAAGTTTCAAATTGCTTATTTTCTAAACTATTATTATATTCATCATAACTATAATTTATTCCAAATTTCAGCCTATTAAACCTATTTGTAATAAATCCTATAGAAGAGCCTAATGAATATAGTTGTTCACTTTGTTTATAATAAATATTAGAACCTAACATCATGTAAATAAAATCTTTATTTTCCCCAAAACTAATTCCTATTTCTGGTCTTGCTTTTAAATAATCGCTTTGTTCTTTAAAATGTTCATAACCTAATTCAATTCCCCAAGAAATTGGCTTAAAAAACATATCTTGAGGAGCTAAAGATTTTATTTTCAAAAGAGTAAATCTATCTAATCTTAGATTTTCATTCCTTTGTTTTTTTAAACTTAAATCAAAGAAATCAATATAAGCCCCTTGTAAATAGCCATCACTAATATCGTAAATATCATTATAAGCTGGCTTTGCTCCAAATTCAAAACTATCATTTGAATCATAAAAAAATGAGATTTTTGCAGAATCATGAGAATATAGAGGATTAAAAGGTGTTTTTATATCATAAAAAGAAGCTTCTTTGTAATCACTTCTTTGTTTTAAAAGTTGTAAATATTTTTTTAGATACTCTTCTTTATTATACTCGCTATTTGCTCTTTGATATTGTAAATATAAAATTTTAAAATCTAAATACGAAATTTTATCTTCTATACTTAAAGAGCCATTTATCGGTATATCTTCATTTACAAAAACCTTTAAATATTCTTTATTTTTTATTTTCTCATTTAAAATATATTTCATTTTCCGCATAGATGAATATCTAAAATTTGTACCTTTTATCAAATCATATTCTAATAAAACCTTAATTGAATCCAAAGGAACCGTTTTAAAATCAAATTCACTAACCAAATCTAAATCTTTTCTTGCAATTTCTAAAAGCCATAATACATTGTAAGAACAATTCTCTTTGAAGAAAAAATAATCAGAATAAGAATCTTTTAATTCAAAAGTATGAAGTACTAATCTATTTATCTCTTCTTGCGTTAACGCTAAATCATATTCCCAAATATCTCTTTGTTCAAGATTATTATACTCTTTGATTTTTTCATAATATGGAAGGATTGAATATCTTCCTTCATAACCACCAAATAAACCTTTATACGCAAAAATTAATCCATTTGTTTCATCTGTTGCCGCCGCATAATTTATTGCATTTGAAATAAGAGGCGTCTCATTATTTGAAGATACTCTTAAAAATGTATGTCCATACATTGAAGCTGGTGAGTTTATATGAGCAGTAGGAAAAACCATTGTCACATATTTTGCATCAATCAAAGAGAGGAATTCATCTAATTCTTTACACTCATAAGTAATTATTTTATCTTTTAAAGTAGGAATATTTTCTTTTAGCCAAGAGACTCTTAATGGAAATCTACATAAGATATTTTGGGTCCCATTTTCTAGGGCATTTATAGTTTCAAATAACTCTTTTTTCAACTCTCTTTTCCCATCATTTGAGATAAAAAAGTTACTTGAATCTATTTCACTAACGCCATTTCTATAATGTAAAAGTTTTGACCAATAAGGATTTTCATAAAGTTTTATTTGCTCAATAAAGGTAAGCGTTTCAGAAGAATGAGCAAAAGTTAATAATAGAAAAGTAAGTATTAAATACTTAACTTTTCTACAAAAAAAATTACATATATTTAGCAATTGAGTCAATAACTGTTGCAGAAGTTACATTTTCACTTGTATAAATGTTTGAAAAATTAGCTTGTAATTTAGAAGAAAACTCTTGTGTATTTTCTACGTTCATCAATTTTGCAACAGTTTCTAAAGTTTCACCACGTCCAGCAGAAATATCTAGAGCTAATTCATCCATATTTTCACCAACAAATTTATTTAATTTGTCATTCGATACAAAATTTGAAGGTTTATCACAATTTGAAGTACCACTTGTAATTCCAAATGTTTGATTTCCTGAAGTTCCATTTGTAGTTGCTGCTAATGCTTGTAAAACTACCGTGTTTTGGTTTTTAATAATAAGTGAACCTAATCCACAACCTGTATTTTCATTTGCATAAACAGCTGTTGTTAACCCAATTGCTGCAATTAAACTTACGATTTTTTTCATTTTCTTCTCCTTTAAATTTAGAAAGATTCTATACTTTTTATTTTAAATAATCACTTAAAAAATAATTATTTAAATATTTTTTTCTTATTTTTTCAATAATTTCATCTTTTTTCTTATCTTCATCGAGTTGTAAATCAAAAGCAAAACTTAGAATCTCTTTAAATTCAATAGAAGGATTTATTCCCAAAGCTACTAAATCACGACCTTTAACTACTGCTTTTATTGGTTCTTTATCAATATCAAACTCTTTTGCTTTATTCAAAAGCCAAGACGTTGCTTTTGGACATTTTTCTTTATCTTTTATAGTTCTACCTAAACAATCTGCCAAACAAACTAAACATAAATCTTCAATATTTACTTTTAAAGATAATCTTTTTATTGCTTTTAACGAAGATTCTGCTAGATATAGTTGAAAAGGAGCTAAATGATTCTTTACTAATGAACAAACTATTTCTATAAATCTTTTCTCATTTGTGAGTTTTGATAAAAAACTAATAGTTGGCTCTACTCCTAAACTTTCATGTTTAAAAGAGGTTATTTTTCCATTTATCTCTTTTGTACAAAATGGTTTTCCAAAATCATGGCAAAGAATCGCATAAAACAGATATAGTTTTCTGTATTCATCTTGAATATTTTCTTCTTTTAAAATCTTAGCTAGTTCATCAAGGCTCATCATAGTATGAATCCAAACATCACCTTCTGGATGATATTCAGGCTCTTGAATACAATTTATCAAAGCTTTTAATTCAGGAAAACAGTTTAAAATTTCTAATTCACGAAGAAGTTCAAACCCAATAGAGGGTTTTGCTGATTTTAAAAAAAGTTTTTTAAACTCCTCATAAATTCTCTCTTTAGGTAGATATTTTAACTCATCATTTAAAACTATTTGTTTACAAAGTTCTTTTGTATTTTCATCTACTTTAAACTCAAATCTACTGGCAAATTGGACTGCCCTATAAACTCGCAAAGAATCTTCTATAAAAGTTATATCATTTATATGTCTTATAACTTTACTTTTTAAATCATTTATTCCATCAAATGGGTCTAGAAACTCTTGTTTAAGAAAATCATACCCTATTGCATTTATAGTAAAATCTCTTCTTATAGCTGCTTCTTTGAAACTAAGATTTGCATTTGTGATTATTTCAAAATCTTGATGAGTGTTTCCTGTTTTTTTTTCAATTCGTGGAAGTGCAAAATCAAAATCATATTCATTTACTCTTAGGGTTAAAACTCCAAATGATTTTCCAACCAATTTAACACAACCAAATTTTTCTAGGGATTTTTGAATAATATCTAAAGAGTCTATTCCAAAGATTTCAATATCATAATCTTTTACTGGAATATTTAAAAAAAAGTCTCGTACACTTCCACCCACAACAATTGGAATTGCTCCAATTGTTCGTAGTTCTTTTAAAATATCTTCTAAAATAGAAGGTAGCTTAAATTTTGATATATGATTCATACTATTTTGGAGTAGGAATTGTAATACCTTCTTTATCAAATGAAAGTTTTATATTTTCTAATAAATAAAATTTTACTTCTGCAAAATCAGATGTTTGAACCCAAACATTAATAGTAAAATTAACAGATGATTCAGCAAGTTCTGAAACAACAATTCCAATTGGTTTGTCTTTTAATACTTTTTCATGAGAATTAATAACTGTTGTTAAAACTTCTTTTGCTTTTTTTATATCATCTTTATAATCAACACCAATTACTAAATCTATTCTTCTAGTTTCATAAGCATTAATATTTGTAATCGAACCTTTTGTTATAGCTGCATTTGGAACAATAATTTTTTGATTATCAGGAGTTATAAATATAGAGCTAAAAATTCCAACTTCTTTTACAGTTCCTGTTGCACCACCAGCAGTTACAGTGTCTCCAACTTTAAAAGGTTTAAATAAAATTATCATAACACCAGAAGCAAAATTTCCTAAAGAGTCTTTTAAAGCCAAACCAATAGCTAAACCAGCAGCTCCTAAAATTGCTAAAAAGGAAGTTGTTTCTACTCCTAATTTTCCCAAAGCTGTAAGAATTACAACTATAATTAAAGCGTAATAAACGATATTTTCTAAAAATCTAATTAGAGTTTCATCCATACCTTTTACTTTTCTAAGAACTTTTCCAAGTAAAGATACTATTTTATTTACAGCCCATTTTCCAATAATAAAAATTAATAATGCCATTACAAAAGAGAAGGCATAACCACCAACAATTTCAACTATATTTGCAGGAATATATGAAGTTATATCTCTTGTCAAAACTTCTATATTTTTTTCTAACTCTTTTTCCATTTTACGCCTTTTATTTTTTTGGCATTCTAGTCAAAATAAGCTTATATATTATTTATTAATTCCAAAATTTTATTCACTACAACATCTACTTTAACATCAGTTTTTTCTAAAGTTTTTCTATCAACTATTTCAACCATTCCCTCTTCTAGTTTCTTACCAACCACAATAGCATAAGGAAAACCAATAAGCTCAAAATCGCCCATTTTAAAACCAAATCTTGCATTTATTCTATCATCTAAAATGCTTTCAACACCAGCATTTTTTAGCTCATTATAAATTTTTTCACCTATTTGTGCTTCTTCCTCTTTTTTAGAGTTTGAAACAATAATATCAACTATAAAAGGAGCTGTCTCTTTTGTCCAAATGCAACCTTTATCATCATGATTTTGTTCAATCACAGCAGCAACAAGTCTAGATACTCCAATTCCATAACATCCCATTACAAAAGGTTTTGCTTTTCCATTTTCATCTAAAAAGTTTGCATTCATAGCAGCAGAGTATTTAGTTCCCAATTGGAAAATATGCCCAGCTTCTATTCCTTTTGTGTATTTTAAAGCTCCGCCACAACAAGAACAACTATCACCTTCTTGAACTGCAACTAAATCAAAATATTTTACATCTTTTAAAGTTGATAAATCTGTGTTTGTTAAATGGTAGTTTATTTCATTTGCACCACAAGCTAAGCCTTTTTCATCTTTGATTTCATTATCAATTACAAAAATAATATTTGAAGGAAGTCCAAAAGGTCCACAATAACCAGCAACTAATCCAGCTTCAATAATTTCATTTTCACTTATCTCATCTAACTCTAAAGCATTTACAGAATTACAAGCTTTTGTCTCTTCAAGTTCATCATCACCTCTTATAAAAAACACAACAATTTTTGTTTTATCTTCATAAATAGCTTTTTTTATAACAGCTTTTATAGTTTGTGATTTTGGAATATTTAAAAAAGTTGCAACTTCTTCAATAGTTTTTGTATCAATTGTTTCAACTTTTTGTAATTCACTATTTGAAGAATAATCAAAACTTCTATCTTTTCTTGTAGCTGCTTCAATATTTGCACCATATTCACAAGAGTTACAAACAACAATCGTATCTTCTCCTGAATCTGCTAAGACATGAAACTCTTTTGAACCACTTCCACCAATTGCTCCTGAATCTGCTGCAACTACTCTAAAATCTAAACCTAATTTCGTATAAACTTTTTTATAAGTTTCCTCCATAAGATTGAATTCTCTAACCAAATCTTCTTCACTTGAATGAAAAGAGTAAGCATCTTTCATTAAAAACTCTCTACCTCTCATAAGACCGAATCTTGGACGCGCTTCATCTCTAAATTTTGTATAGATTTGATATAAATTAATCGGCAAATCTTTATATGAAGTTATTCTATTTTTAACCATATTTACGACTGCTTCTTCATTTGTTGGACTTAAAACGAATTGAGCATTTTTTCTATCTTTAAATCTAAGCATTTCATGCCCCATAGTATTAGCCCGACCAGATTCTTCCCAAAGTGATAATGGAGTTACAAAACCTAGTTGAACCTCATTTGCTCCAGCGTTATCCATCTCTTTTTTTACAATAGCTCTAATTTTATCTAAAACAATTTTTCCCAATGGCATAAAATCATAAATTCCAGCACCTGTTTGAGAAATAAATCCTGCTCTCAAAAGGTATTGATGAGAAGGTAGTGTTGCATCATTTGGTGTCTCTTTTGTTGTTGGGATAAACATTTTGCTAAATTTCATTAATTATTTTCCTATTTTTAATTTTTTGTTAGATGTTCACATTTATATTTACTAGATGAAATTGAATCCCTATTTAATCCAAACATATTCTGAACAGTTCCTATTACAATATCACACTCCATATTTTTTGAAATATCTTTTAATTGTTTTGATGGATTATGTAAATATTCAGTAATTACAGTTTGACAAAGTTTTTTGATATTTTCTTCATCTTCTTTTTTTATAAAGCCTTTTTTTATAGCATTTTTTACTTTTTTATCAATAATTACTTCACCTTTTACATAAAGATTTTTCACTACGGGTTCTATCTCTAATGATTTTAACCATTCAAAAAATTCCATAGACATACGACTAACTATTCCATAAGCCGTTTTTGCTTGTTCAGCTCTTAAGCTCATATTTTCATTAACAATATCCTGTAAATCATCAACAGAAAAGATTTCTAAACCACTCATCGAAATATTTTCATCAATATCTCTTGGAACTGCAATATCAAACCAATATCTATTTATTGAAGAAGTAGGAGCATTTTCTCTTGTAATTATTGGATATGGAGCGGAGGTTGCTGTTATCATAACTGGAATTTTTGCTAACAAATTTGGCAACTCACTATATGGTTCAACACTTATATTTGACTCAAAAGAAGAAGCCAAAATTTGAGCTTTTTTTAAATCTCGACTTGTCAATACAACATCAAATCCAGAAGATAATAGATGCTTAATAGTAAGTTCACTCATTTCTCCTGCACCAATAACAAGAGCTTTTATACCTTTAGTATTTCCAATGATATCTTTTGCTTTTGCAACAGCTGTTGAAGCAACAGAAACAGAACCAGTTCCTAAACTTGTAGCATTTCTTACATTCGCTGCACATTTAAAAGCAAACTGCATCACTCTTGTGATACTTAAAGAGCAATGTCCTTTTGCTTGTGAAAATCTAAAAGCATCTTTCAATTGTCCAACAATTTGAGTCTCTCCAATTACAAGTGAATCAAGGGCAGAGGCTACTGAAAAAAGATGATGAACAGCCCCATCATTATCATAAATATCTGCTCTATTGTATAAAGTATCAAAATCAAGTCCTGAATAAGAAGCTAACTTTTCTATAATATTTTTAGCACTAACTTTAATATTTGAAGACCTTGTAATAATTTCCACTCTATTACAGGTGGAAAGTAAAACAGCTTCTTTAGTGCATTCATTTTCTAAGATAGTTCGAATAAATCTATCTTTATCTTCTTCACTACTAAAGGCTAACTTTTCTCTCATTTTTATATCAATGTTTTTATGGGAAAAACTAATTATTAAGTAACTCATTAAAACTCTCTTTCTATCATAGCTTTCATAATCATAACAAGAGTCTGGCTATCTTTTTCATCAATAACAGCATTAATTGCCTCATTACCAATATCTTTTGCTTGTAATATTGAATCAGCTAAGGCATTTGTAATACTCATTTGTTCTTTTATCCACAAACTCTCTTCTTGAGTCAGTTGCTTTTTATATAAAGATTCTAATTTTGCTTTATCTGAAACTCTTTCATAAAGTAGTAAATATGGAATAGTCACTTTCCCTTCAACAAAATCAAGCATTGCAGGTTTTCCTAAAGTTATACTATCTTGTGTAATATCTAAAATATCATCTACCATTTGAAAAGCAAGCCCAAGATTTTTACCATATAAAGCATATTTTTCTTCATTTAATCCTGCTAATATTGCAGCTGCTTTTGCAGAAGCTTCAATCAAAGATGCTGTTTTTTTATAAATCATATCAAGATACAAATCATAAGAAGTATTAAAACTATTTGTTAGATCAACATCTATCATCTCTCCAATACTCAAAAGTGTTACAGCATTTGAAATTGTATAGGCAATTCTTTTGTCCATTTGTGAAAGTTCTGTAAAAGCTCTTGAATATAGAATATCTCCAAACATAATCGATGTTTTATTATTATAAAGTGCATTTACACTAGGTTTCCCTCTTCTTGTGTCAGCTTCATCAATAACATCATCATGTAATAAAGAAGCTGCATGAATCATTTCAACAACCGCACAAAGTTTAATACTTTCTTGAGCAACTCCTGCAATTTTCAATATAAGTTTAGAACGCAACATTTTCCCCGTTGCTAATTTTTCTAAAAGTTCTAAACTTTTTTTATGATTACAAACTTCTACAAACTCTTTTATTTGATTTTTTACTAATTCTAACTCTTCCACAAAAAACCTTATGAATCTAATCTACAGATTATTTCGCCTGTAAACTCAACATAAAGACCTTTTTTCATAGCTTTTACTTTCTCACTATTGTCCAAAATATACTCTTTTATATGTTCATTAATATCAAAGTTTTCATCTTTATTTTCTGAAATTATCATTTCTAGAACAGCAAGTTTTTCAATAATTTTGTCTATTTCATCCTCAACAACCTCTTTTGAAGCCTCTCTAGTAACATCAAAAAATTTAGATTTTGGACTTCCCATAAAAATATCATCTTCATCTTCACTAAACCAATCACCAAACATTGACATAATTTATTCCTTTTAAATCGTCCCTCTTTAAAAGAGAACCTATTTCATTTAATTTCTACTTTTTTAGCAGGATTTGTCTCAAAGAGAGTGCAAAGCACAAGAAAAAATCCTTAAAAAGTAGCAAAAACCTAAAGGGCTTTAAGAATAAAGCCTACTCAAATCTATTTTTCTAATCTAACTCTAACAGCTTTTGCATGAGCTGTTAAACCTTCTGTATCTGCAAGTAATGCACAAGCTTCACCTAATTCATTTATAGCATTTTTTGAAAAATTAATAATTGAACTTTTTTTCATAAAATTTTCTACGTTTAATGGACTATAAAACTTAGCTGTACTTCCTGTTGGAAGAGTATGATTTGGACCTGCTAGATAATCTCCTATTGGTTCAGGAGTATTTTCTCCTAAAAAAATTGCACCTGCGTGTTTAATAAATGGCAATAATTCAAAAGGATTTTTTGTCATTACTTCTAAGTGTTCAGGAGCAATTTCATTCATAAGTTCAAGAGCTTCTTCCATTGAAGATGCCACAATAATTGCACCTCTTTCTTCAATTGATTTTCTAGCAATCGTTTCTCTACTTAAATTTTTTAAATACTCTTCAACTTCATTACTTGTAAGTGTCGCAACTTCATCACAAGTTGTAATCATAATAGAACTTGCCATTTCATCGTGTTCTGCTTGAGATAATAAATCTATTGCTAAATAGTGAGGTTTTGCTGTTTCATCGGCTAAAATACCAATTTCACT
>ERZ724515.633-NODE-633-length-14018-cov-12.888777_pt1 | contig 14018 bp, 13 predicted proteins | sample MGYA00376048_ERZ724515 | MGnify/ENA primary metagenome ERZ724515 (study PRJEB28724, sample SAMN07190885) | wastewater metagenome | isolation source: influent of sewage treatment plant in Hong Hong | place: Hong Kong | collected 2016-03-17 ... | reverse complement strand
CGTGTGCGCTGCCAGCGTGGTGGGGGCGCTGCTGTTCAGCCGGTCGGTGGTGCGCACCAACGCCAACAGCGTGGCAGGTGACCCAGCAAAACGCCGCCCTGGTGGAAGAAAGCGCGGCTGCGGCCGACAGCCTCAAGCTACAGGCGCGGCAGCTGGTTGATGCGGTGGCGTTCTTCCGCGTGTCTGCTCAGGAGTCGGCCTCTCCCCCCCCCACCCGCCGCTCGCAATCCGTCACTGGCTGCGGGCTAGGCCCCCGAGGGGACGCTTGCACCGCGCGCCCTGCTGGCCTTATTAAAGGATCGCGCCGGGCTGCTCACCACGCTCGTACACCACATGGGCGCGCCCCACGATGAGCGGGTCCAGCTTGCCAATGCGGGCGAGGTCTTTGGCCGCGTAAGGCAGCTTGTGCAGCACGTAACGCATGGCATTGAGGCGTGCGCGCTTCTTGCAGTCGCTTTTGATCACCGTCCAGGGCGCGTCGGCCGTGTCGGTGTCGCAAAACATGGCTTCCTTGGCGCGCGTGTAGTCGTCCCACTTGTCGAGCGATGCGGTGTCGATGGGGCTGAGCTTCCACTGCTTGAGCGGGTGCGCCTCGCGCTCCTTGAAGCGGCGGCGCTGCTCTTTTTGGCTGACCGAGAACCAGAACTTGATCACATGCACGCCACTGCGCACCAGGTGGCGCTCAAACTCTGGGGCCTGGCGCATGAACTCGGCGTATTCGGCGTCCGAGCAAAAGCCCATCACCCGCTCCACACCGGCGCGGTTGTACCAGCTGCGGTCAAACATCACGATCTCGCCCTGCGTGGGCAGGTGCTGCACATAGCGCTGGAAGTACCACTGGCCACGCTCGGTTTCAGTGGGCTTTTGCAGCGCCACCACACGCGCACCGCGGGGGTTCAAATGCTCCATGAAGCGCTTGATGGTGCCGCCCTTGCCTGCAGCATCGCGACCCTCAAACAAGATCACCACGCGCTGCCCGGTCTCCTTGACCCAGGCCTGCAGCTTGAGCAATTCGACCTGCAGACGAAACTTCTCACGCTCGTAGGTAGAGCGGCGCAGCAAGTTGCGGTAAGGGTAGGCGCCCCGGCGCCAATCCCTGGCCAGCTCCTCGTCAGGGTTCACGCTGTCGTCAGACTCTTCATCGCCACGGTCCATGTGCTGGCGCAGGGCTTCGCGCAGCGCGTCCAGGTCATCTTGCGAAGCCCCCGCCAGCAAGGCCCGCAGGCTGTCAATGCGCTCCTGGGTGGTTTGCGTGGCGTCGTCGCTGCCCAGCAAAGACAGCACGGCCGACGTCTGCTGCCCATCTGCCGCCTGCACCGCCTGCTGCGCCACATGCCGCGCCAGCGTGGCGGGCTGCAGACTGGGAGAGACATCGCCACGGGCCACGGTGCGCCCCGTGCGCGCGGGAGTCTTGACCGCTGCCGATGCCCGGCGGCGCCTGGCCGGCGTGGCAGGCTCGACGCCATCAAGAGGGCTGACCGAAGCGGCGGGAGGAACAGAAGCGCGGCGTTGTGTCATGGCGAGGTATCAGGTTGGGCACGCCCACGTTCGCAGCTTGTGCTGCAGGCCAGACCGAGCAAGGCCGTTTTCTGGCATCCGCAGTAGCGATCTCAGCGCGCGAGGGCTTGTTACAAAATTATGAAAGCACCATTTTTGCGCGCACCGCTGGTTGCAATTTGACAAGCATCAAGCCTGCAAGGGTTTAGCGATCACAAGAAGTCGCAAGCAAGCCCGGATGGCGAATTTGAGAAAAAATACCCTCTAGCGCCCGCCAAACAAGCGCAATCAGCTATATTTTTAATAGCAACTCAGTCCTGCTGGGGAAAAACCACGGTTTGCTGATGTGACCCGGTATTCCTGGCCCAGGCGTGAAAGCCCGCGCAAGGCACTCGGGGCAGCAGGCCAGAACGGGGGTTGGCCGCCCCCTTCAAAAGCGCCTCGTCCAGCCACGCGCACATCCCTGCCAGCCAATGCACGCACGTACCGAAAGTGGAATATCCCCTTCATTGCGCAAAATGACGCGTAAATGCGACGCGCAAGACGTATGCTGGCACCTTGGCAGCCGCCCATGGCGCTGTGCCACCCCTGGTTGCCCCGCAGCCGGGCAGATTCGGGGCGGGTTGTACGGGTTAAGCCTGAAAATTTCCTCACCCTCGCAACCTGAACTCCTCCTAGAATTTGTAAATATGCGTATCAACGCGAAGGACACGACCATGAAAGCAGTTCAGCAGGAAATTGACGAGCGGACCAACCTCACCAGCACCAACAAGTTCGAGCTGCTGCTGTTCCGCCTGGGTATCGACAGCGCGCTGGGCAAGTCCGAGCTGTTCGGGATCAACGTGTTCAAGATCCGCGAAATCGTGGCCATGCCCAGCATCACCCCGATTGCGGGCACCACGGCGCATTCGCTGGGGGTGGTCAACCTGCGCGGCCAGGTGATTCCGGTGCTGGACTTGCCCTCCATCGTGGGCTGCAAGCCCCAGACGGGTTTGAACATCATTCTGGTGACGGAATACGCGCGCACCACGCAGGCTTTCGCCGTGGAATCGGTGGAAGACATCGTGCGTCTGGACTGGAAACAAGTGCTCTCCGCTGAAACCAGCGGCGCCGCTGGCAAGCTGGTGACCAGCATTGCCCGCCTGGATGGCAACACCGATGAGTCGCGCCTGGCCCAGGTGCTGGACGTGGAAGCCATCTTGCAGATGGTGTCGCCATCGGACGGCCACGAAGTGACCGAAGAGAAGGTCGGCGCCAAGCTCAAGCTCAAGCCCGGCACCATCGTTCTGGCGGCAGACGATTCGTTTGTCGCCCGCTCGCTCATCGAGCAAGAGCTGAAGGCTCTGCATGCTCCCTATGAAATGGTCAAGTCAGGCAAGGAAGCCTGGGACCGCTTGAACGCCATCGCCAAGGCCGCCGAAGCCGAGGGCAAGGCCGTGACCGACCGCGTGGCCATGGTGCTGACTGACTTGGAAATGCCCGAGATGGACGGCTTTACGCTCACGCGCAACATCAAGCAGGATGCGCGCTTCAGCGGCCTGCCCGTGGTCATCCACTCGTCGCTCTCGGGCTCAGCCAATGAAGACCATGTGCGCAGCGTGGGCGCTGATGGCTACGTGGCCAAGTTCGTGGCCGAAGAACTGGCGGAAACCATCCGCCGGGTTCTGCCGCACTGACGCAGACTTGGCCCGGCAGCGCTTGCCCACACCCGCAAGCGCCGCGGGGCCTGGGCCGGGCCCTGGTTGGCCGCAACGGTCAACCAGACCGTGTGCCCAAACGTCATGTGGTAGCGTGCTCCCACCGTGAATACCGCCTGCTTGGGCAGTTCACGGCGCCTGCAAAGGTGGCACCACCCCAGGGAACGGCCCATGACGACATTTTTCCTCCGGTTTTTGAGTGCAGCGGCAGTGGCAACAGGCCTGGCTGGTTGCGCCACTGTGCCCGGAGACACCTACTATGAGCCCGCCTACCACCCCGCGTATGGCGAGCCACCGGTGTACATCTACCCGCAGCCCTACATCGTTCGCCCCTACCCGGCGCCACCCCCACCGGCCTACTACGGCCGCCCCGGCTACGACCGCCACTGGGATGACCGCCGCCCCGCGCCCCCTGGCCACTGGAGGCGGCCGGACCGGGACAACGCACGCGATCCCCACCGCGACCGTGACCCAGACCGGCCCAGCCCCCCGCGCCCCAACCGCCCCGACCGAAGAGAGCCTGACCGCGAGCCCCAGGGCGGCGAACCCAGCCGCAAACCCACCCCGCAAGGGCCTGACCGGGTATGGCGCGACGCACGCCCTCCAGCCCAGGGGCAAAGTGCGGAAGATGGCCGCGGCCCTGGAGGGCGCCCCTCCATGCCGGGTGCCCGGCCCTGAACCTTGCCAGCAGACCCTGCCATGACCCAGCCACACCGCTTGATCACCCTCTGGAAACCAGTCGCCTTGCTGGCGCTTGCTGCCTTCAGCGCGTTGCCTGCATCCGGCCAGGTGGTGCGCTGCACCGACCCAAAAACCGGCCAAGTCACCTACACCGATGGGAAATGCGCGGCGGGCACCACAGGCCACGAGGTGGAGGCCAAACGCTCTGCCGAAGAAATAGAGCAGGATCGCAAAGCGGCCGAGCGGGCCATTGAGCTCAAACAGCAACGCCTGCAAGCCGAAAAAGCGGCGGCCGATCTACAGGCCCAGCGCGATGCCGAGCAAGAACGCGTGAGGGCGGCCAGAGCAGCCGCCACTGCGCCGCAACCCCAGGACTACGCACGCTCTGCGGAATGCGCGCGTTCACGCAGAAATCTGGAGCTTGTTTCCAGCACCTTGTCAGGCAACACCTATGACCAGGAACCGCGCCTGGAGGCGGCGCAGCGGCAGATGGATCTGGACTGCCTGGGCCCACAGGGTTACGCCGAGCTGGAGCGCGCCCGCGCCACGCAGCCGCGCATCGTCGTGGCCCCGCCACGGCAGCCGGTGTATCCACCCCCTGTTCCGCAAAAGCCGTACCTCACGCACTGCGGCAACTTTCACTGCGTGGACAACACCGGCGCCCGCTACCCACGCGCGGGGCCGGGGCGCTTTCCCGGCAACGACGGCGTGTGCCGCTCCAAAGGCGGTCAGGCCCCCTGCTGATGGGCGGATAGCCCGGAGCGCAGGCCTGCCACCACATCCGGGAACCGCAAGCGAACCCCCAGCTCGCGCAGCATGCGCTGGTTGTCGAGCCGGCGCGATTCACTCATGAAGCTCAGCAGCATGAGCGAGAGCTGCTCTTTCGCGGCGCTGCGCGGAATGCGTGGAGGGCGTGGCAGCCCATACAGATCGGCAGCCAAGTCGAAGTACGCCCCCATCTGCATATGCTGCCCATCGCTGATGTGGTACGCCCGCTGCGCACGCCCCCGCCACAGTGCGGCCACGCAGGCACGGGCCAGGTCGTCCGCATGGATGTGGTTGGTGTAGACGTCGTCGCCCGCCTCCAGCACTGGCGTGCCCTTGAGCAGGCGCGCCTGGGGCGTTCCGCCCTCCCGGTCAGGCGCGTAAATGCCCGGAATGCGCAGAATGCTGGCCCGCACCCCTGCCCTGCCCAGGTGGCGAACAGCGGCTTCAGCATCCACACGGCGCTGGGCGCGTGGGGTAGCGGGCGCCACGGGGCGCGTTTCGCGCACCAGCGCCCCCGCGCAATCGCCATACACCCCACTGGTCGATGCATACGCCAGCGATATTGGCAAATTGCGCATGCGCAGCGCGCGGGCCAGTGCCAGCGTGCGCGGATCGCGCCACCACGCGTCGCGCCCACCCCCTTCGCTAGGCGGTGGGGCCAGGTGCAACACCCGCGTGGCCAGCCCGGCCAGGCGGCGCAGCGTGGCAGGCTGGTCCAGGTCTCCCAAAAGCGGCGTGACAGACACCCCGCGCAAAGCCGCCTTGCGTTCTGGACTGGAGGTCAGGGCCATCACCCGCACGCGGCCGGCACCCGCGCCCTGCGCATAGTTGCGGGCCACGCGCATGCCTACATCGCCGCAACCCACAATCAACAACCGCTCGCGGCGGAAACGCGCGGGCAAGGCGCCCAAGCCACTGGACAAAGCCACGGTACTCATGAATTCTTTCGGACAGACAAGCGAGGATGATGGGTATTGCTCGGGCGCAGGCAGGTCATCCGCACGCAAAGCTCGCGTGGCGACCACATCCAGCCCATGTCAAGGAAACATCGGGCAAATAGGCCACCTCAGCAGACCTTCAGTTTCTGAGGGCAAAATCGGCGCCATTCGCACAAGAACCCCGAGGATACCCACAACATGACGCGACCTGAAGACAGTGGCGCCGCCGCATTCCAGATTTCTGTAGCCCCCAGCGGGCGCAGCTTCCAAAGCCAGGGCGACGAAACCATTCTGGCTGCCGCCATTCGCAGCGGCGTGGGCCTGCCCTATGGCTGCAAGGACGGTGCCTGCGGCTCCTGCAAGTGCAAGAAGCTCAGCGGCTCAGTAGCCCACGCAGACCATCAGGCCAAGGCATTGAGCGCCGACGAAGAAGCCGCCGGCTTCGTGCTGACCTGCTGCGCACGGCCTTTGTCTGATGTGGTGCTGGAGTCCCGGCAAGTCACCGACGAAAGCGCCTACCCCATCAAGAAAATGCCTGTGCGCGTGTCCACGCTGGAGAAAAAGTCGCACGACGTGATGCAGGTGCGCCTGCAACTGCCTGCGGCCGATACGTTCCGCTACCACGCAGGCCAGTACATCGAATTCATCCTGCGCGACGGCGCGCGGCGCGCTTACTCGATGGCCAATGCGCCGCACACCCAGACCACCGCCGCAGGTGTCGAATTGCACATTCGGCATTTGCCGGGGGGCAAGTTCACCGACCACGTGTTTGGCGCAATGAAGGAAAAGGAAATCCTGCGCGTGGAAGGCCCTTTCGGCAGCTTCTTCCTGCGCGAAGATTCCGACAAGCCCATCGTGCTGCTGGCGTCAGGCACGGGCTTTGCCCCCATCAAGGCCTTGCTGGAGCACATGCAGTTCAAGGGCATCACACGCCCCACCACGCTGTACTGGGGCGGCCGCCGGCCGGGTGACCTGTACATGCACCAGTGGGTGGTCGAACTGGCTGCGCAAATGCCGCAACTGCGCTACGTGCCCGTGGTGTCTGACGCGCTGCCTGAAGACCAGTGGACAGGCCGCACCGGCTTTGTGCACCAGGCCGTGCTGGACGACTTCGCCGACCTCTCGGGCCACCAGGTCTACGCCTGCGGCGCACCCATCGTGGTGGAATCGGCACGCACGGCCTACACGGCGCAGCGGGGTCTTCCTGCAGAAGAGTTCTTCGCGGATTCCTTCACCTCCGAAGCCGACAAACACGGCCCGCAGGCTTGAGGGCTGGCGGGCACGGCCATGCGGTGCAAGGATGAATCTCTGGCTACTTTGGCACCACCAGCGATTCATCCACTTCACAGATTCAGATGCTTGCCGATTGGGTTGGAGGGCCTGCCACACATCGCTCCGTGCTGGCTTCTTTCTGAAGTTGTTTACTTTTTTGCAACAATGTAGCCATGAACCGCAGAAACCTCCTCGTCGCCGGCGCTGCTGTCGCAGCAGCCTTCTCGTCACCCATGGTCTTGGCGCAAGACACGGGGCAGCCCATCCGAATCATCGTTCCGTATGCCCCTGGCGGGCCGATTGACGTGACGGCACGCGCCCTGGCAGAGCGTGTGCGCGATTCGCTGGGCACGGTCATCATCGACAACAAGGGCGGTGCGGGCGGCAACATCGGGGCCGATGCGATTGCCAAGGCTTCGCCTGACGGGCTGACCATTGGCATCGCGGCCACAGCCACCCATGCGGTGAACCCGTGGCTCTACAGCCGCATGCCGTTCGATGCAGCCAAAGACTTCGTGGCCATCACGCAGATGGTGCGGGTGCCCAATGTGCTGGTCATGAATGCAGCGAAGGCAGAGCAACTCAAGATCAACAGCCTGGCTGACCTGATTGCCTACGCCAAGGCCAACCCCGCCAAGCTGAACTATGGCAGCGGCGGCAATGGCAGTGCAGGCCATCTGGCGGGTGAAATGTTCAAGCAGCGCGCAGGCATCTACGCCCTGCACATCCCTTACCGCGGAGCCAACCCTGCGCAGCTGGCATTGCTGGCGGGCGAGGTGGACTTCAACATCGACAACCTGGCAGCAGCGGCGCCCAACATCCGCTCGGGCAAGCTCAAGGCATTGGCCGTGACATCGCTGGAGCCCTCCTCTGCGCTGCCGGGTGTGCCCACCATGGCCGGCACGTTCAAGGGCTTTTCCATTGACACCTGGTGGGGCCTTGTAGCGCCCAAGGACACGCCCAAGCCCGTGGTGGACAAGCTCAACCGCGCCTTTGTTGCAGCCCTGCAGGCCCCGGAAACCAAGACGCGCTTTGGCGCGCTGCTGGCAGAGCCTGTGCCCACCACACCGCAGCAGTTTGAATCCTTCATGGCCAGCGAACGTGCCAAGTACAAGGACGTGGTGAAACTCTCTGGCGCGAAGGTAGATTAAGAGAGAAATTGGGCTCTAGCGCTTATATGGCAAGCGCTAGCAGCTCATATTTTTATAGCAAACCTGCAACCCATGCCTGGGGTAAACGGGTAATGCGCTGGTCTGCCACGGCATCCAGCGCAGCTTGGCTCACCAAGCCAGGCGCCAGGTCCGCCAGCGGCAGCAGCACAAATGCGCGTTCGTTCATGCGAGGGTGCGGCACCGTGAGCGTAGGGGTGGACAGCACTTCACTGCCGTACAGCAGCACGTCCAAGTCCAGCGTGCGCGGGGCATTGCGGTAAGGCCGCTCGCGGCCAGCATCCTGCTCTATGGCCTGCAGGCGCTGCAGTACATCCAGAGGCGCCAGCGCGGTCTGCAAGTGCGCCACGGCATTCAGGTAATCGGGGCCACCCGCGTCTACGGGGGCGCTGGCGTACAGGGCAGACACTGCGATCAAGCGGGTGCCAGGCCATTCAGCCATGCGCTGCAAGGCACTGCGCAGGGCCTCTTCACGTTCGCCCAGGTTGGCCCCCAGGCCCACCCACACATCAACGGGCGCGGCCGCGCCCTGCTCCGCAATCATTCGGCGGACGATGCTGGCCCGGCGTCTCCTGCCGCGCCACCTGGCTTGCGGCGACGGCGGCGGCGCTTTTTGGGGGCAGCAGCGTCATCAGGCGCGCCATCTGCGGTGGGCAACCCTGCCTCGGCCGATGGCGCGGCGGCTGCGGGGGCCGCCTTCTTGGGCACACGGCGCACCACGGGCTGGGCCTGTTGCTGCGCTTTCTGGCGCGCCCGCTGCTCTTCCCGGGCCTGGTCCATCAGGTCGTCGCGGCGCTCATCGTCGGCCGTCTGGAAGTCTTGCCACCACTCAGCCAGCGCTTCCTCGACCTCGCCCACATCGGCGCGCAGGCGCATGAAGTCGAACCCGGCACGGAAACGCGGCTGCATCACCATGCCGAACGGCGTGTTGCCCACGCGCTTTTCAAAGCGCGGCTGCATGACCCAGATCTCGCGCATGTCGGCGGCCAGCTTGCCGCGGCCCGACACATCGCCAATGCGGCGGTCAAACACCTCGTCAATCGCATCCTGCAAGGCAGGCAGCGCATGCTCGCGGCGATTCAGGCGCTCATCCCAGCCCTTGCGCACGTCTTCCCACAGCACGCAGGCCAGCAAGAAGCTGGGCGCCACGGGCTTGCCTTCTTGCACGCGGCGGTCGGTGTCCATGAGGGCCGCCTTCACAAACGGCGTGTCGGCCCGCTCCACAGCCACGTCCAGCAGGGGGTAAATGCCCTTGGCCATGCCCAGCTTGCGCAATTGCTCGATGGTGGCAATGGCGTGGCCGGTTTGCAGCAGCTTGAGCATTTCGTCAAACATGCGGCTTTGCGGCACATCGGCCAGCAGCGCCTGCGACTGCACCAGCGGCGCGGCCGTCTTGGCGTCGATGGTGAAACCCAGGGGGCTGAGCTTGGCGGCGAAACGCACGGCGCGGATGATGCGCACCGGGTCTTCGCGGTAGCGCGTGGCGGGGTCGCCAATCATGCGCAGGGTTTTCTTCTTCGCGTCCTGGATGCCCTTGTGGTAGTCCACCACCACCTGGGTTTCCGGGTCGTAGTACATGGCGTTCACGGTGAAGTCACGGCGGGTGGCGTCTTCGTCTTGCGGGCCCCACACGTTGTCGCGCAGCACGCGGCCGCTGGCATCCACCGCATGCTGCATGCCCGACAGCTGAGCCTTGCTGGTCTTTTCGTTGCCACTCACCTGCCCTGCGGCCGAGTTGTCGAGGTAGGCGCGGAAGGTGGAAACCTCGATCACTTCATGCTCGCGGCCCCGGCCATGCACCACGTGCACGATGCGAAAGCGCTTGCCAATGATGAACGCACGGCGAAACAGCGCCTTCACCTGCTCAGGCGTGGCGTTGGTGGCCACGTCAAAGTCCTTGGGGCGCAGGCCCAGCAGCAGGTCGCGCACGGCACCACCCACGATGTAGGCCTCGTAGCCCGCATCCTTGAGCGTGTGCACCACATCGGCCGCGCGCCGGTCCACCAGCTCGGGGTTGATGCCGTGCACCGAGGCAGGAACCTCTTCGCGCTTGCCGAAGTGCGGCTTGCCGCCAGAGGTTCCGGGCGTCGATTTGCCCAGCAGTTTGTCGATGAACTTCTTGATCATGGGTATGCAGTAAACAGTGTGACTGGCACGGGGCGCAGTTCAGGGGGCGGGAGCTTACGCGCCCGCAGTGGCGGCGCTGGCATCGTCCGCGAAAAGGTCCAGTATGCGCCAGCCGCGCTCTTGCGCCAGGGCGCGCAGCCGGGGATCGGGGTTGGTGGCGACGGGATGATCGACTTTTTCCAGCAAAGGCACGTCGTTCATGGAATCGCTGTAGAACGTGCTTTCCACATCGCCCCAGCTCAACTGGCGCTCGGCCAGCCATTGTTCCATGCGCAGCACCTTGCCCTGGCGCATGGTCGGTATGCCATCAATTTCACCCGTGTACCAGCCTTGCGCATCGCGCGCCAGTTGCACGGCCAGCAATTCCTCCACGCCCAGCGCCTTGGCGATGGGACGGGTAACAAATTCGTTGGTTGCCGTGACGATGAGCACCTGCTCCCCCGCCGCCTGGTGCTGGCGGATCAAATCCAGCGCCTGCGGGCGGATGGCAGGGGCAATCACCTCGCGCATGAACTGCGCATGGGCTGCCGCGGCGGCCTCAGGCCCCCGCAGGCGAACCGCCTCGGTGGCGAAGCGTACGTAGTCGTGCACATCGAGCGTACCTGCCTGGTAATGGGCATAGAACTCGTCGTTGCGGCGGGCAAACTCCACCGGGTCGTTCCAGCCGAGGCGAATGGTGAACTCGCCCCACTCGTAATCGGAGTCGAGCGGCAGCAGGGTGTGGTCCAGGTCGAACAAGGCCAACCGAAGGCGAGGGGTCTGGGTATCCGTCATTGATTCTTTTAAGTGCGTTGAGCATGGGCAGTGCTGGAGTGGGGTCACCGCAATCCGCAGGCCTCAGCCCTTTCATTCCGATTCAAGCATCGCCTTCAGCAGCGGAATGGTGATGGCACGCTGGGTGCGCAAGGCAAAGGCATCGAGCTGGTCCAGCAACTGCATCAGGCTGCCCAAGTCGCGCGAAAAGCGCTTGAGCATGAAGTCCATGACCTCATCGCCCAAAAACACGCCCCGGGCGTCTGCTTCCTGGCGCAGCACGGCGCGGCGCGCGGTTTCATCCAGCAATTGCAGCTGGAACACATGCCCCCAGCCCATGCGGCTGCGCAAATCATCGCGCAGCGGCAGGTCGGCAGGCGGCAAATCGCCCGCAGCCAGCACCCAGCGCTGGCCGCCGGTGGCGGGGTTGATGGCATTCACAAACCAGTTGAACGCACTGGCCTGCTGGGCCGTGTTGTAAAGATGCACTTCGTCCATCACCACGGCTGCCCAGCGCTCGTCAAAGTCGGGGGGGTTGGCAACCGAGGCGTCCATCCAGCCGACGCTGGCGCCTTGCTCGTGCAGGGCTTCGCACACCGCCTTGAGCAAATGGGTTTTGCCACTGCCGGCCTCGCCCCACAGGTAGGTGGGCACAGGCGAGCGGGTGTTCTGGCTGCTGCCCTCACCGGCCCACAAGCGCAGGTGTTGCAGGGCGGCTTCATTGGGGCCCGCATAGAAGCTTGACAGTGTCGGCCCCGTGGCCAGGCCGATATCCAGCGCCAGCTGCTTCATGGCAACTGCCCGCTGGCGAACACGCTGGAGCAAGGAGAAAAGGCGAAGAACGGCATGGGCTCCAGAGAGAAAACAGGACGGTGTGAAGGGAGAGCCGCCGGGCAGGCGGCGCGCACCCCGTAAAATCTGCGCAAATTTTAGTCTGCTGCGCACGCTGGTCCGTGCCTTCTTCGCCATGAGCAACTCTGCCGCTACCCCTACCCCCCTGTCCTACAAAGACGCTGGCGTTGACATCGACGCTGGCGACGCACTCGTCGAGCGCATCAAGCCCCTGGCCAAGAAAACCATGCGCGAAGGCGTGCTGGCAGGCATTGGCGGCTTTGGCGCCCTGTTTGAAGTGCCCAAGCGCTACAAGGAACCCGTGCTGGTCAGCGGCACTGACGGCGTGGGCACCAAGCTCAAGCTGGCGTTTGAATGGAACATGCACGACACCGTGGGCATCGACCTGGTGGCCATGAGCGTGAACGACGTGCTGGTGCAAGGCGCCGAGCCCCTGTTCTTCCTCGACTACTTTGCCTGCGGCAAGCTGGACGTGGACACCGCCGCCGCCGTGGTGGGCGGCATTGCCAAAGGCTGCGAACTGTCGGGTTGCGCGCTGATTGGCGGTGAAACCGCTGAAATGCCCGGCATGTACCCCGCAGGTGAATACGACCTGGCCGGCTTTGCCGTGGGCGCAGTCGAAAAGTCCAAGATCCTGACTGGCCAGAACGTCGCCCCTGGCGATGTGGTGCTGGGCCTGGCCAGCCACGGCGTGCATTCCAACGGCTTCAGCCTGGTGCGCAAGTGCATTGAACGTGCCGAAGCCGCGGGCACCGTGCCCGCCACGCTGGACGGCAAGCCCTTCAAGCAAGCCATCATGGAACCCACCCGCCTGTACGTGAAGAACGTGCTGGCCGCGCTGGCCGCCCACCCCATCAAGGCACTGGCCCACATCACCGGTGGCGGCCTGCTGGAAAACATTCCCCGCGTGCTGCCCGAAGGCACTGCCGCCCACCTGAAGAAGGGCAGCTGGCCCCAGACCGAGCTGTTTGCCTGGCTGCAAAAGACCGCAGGCATTGACGACATCGAGATGAACCGCACGTTCAACAACGGCATCGGGATGGTGGTGGTGGTAGACGCCGCCAACGCCGAAGCCACGGCCGCCACGCTGCGTGCCGCTGGCGAGCAGGTGTACACCATTGGCACGATTGCGCAGCGCGGCGAAGGTGCCGCAGTGGTCGTCGCCTAACCCCGCACCGCTCCACCACCACGCGCATGGCGCAGCACCAGCCCCCTGCCCTCTCGCCCGAGCCGCCCCCGGCGGCGCTCACCACCTACACCGCCGCCCCACCGCCCCTTCGGCCGGTGAGGTCGGGTGTGGTGCTGGCCAGCTATCTGCTGATGGGAGGCGCACTCTTGTTGGTGATGTGGCGCGGGCTGCTGCCCGGCCTGCTGTGCGTATGCCTGGGCTTTTTGCTCACCCGCGCGCTGACTGCGTGGATCGCTGCGGGCACGCGGCGCCTGCCCGGCGCGCAGCGCAACCGCCCAGCGGCTGATGCCCCACCCCGGTCCGCTCAGGTGGTAGCCGCTGCCGTGGTCATGCTCATGCCCTTGGCGCTGCTGGCCGCCGGGCTGACGCATTCGCGTGGTTACCTGGTTGATGCGCCCCAGCAATACCGTGAACTGCTCACCTACATGGCCCGCACGGTGCTGGAATTGCGCCTGAAGCTGCCGGCAGACATGGCCGCCCACCTGCCCGAGGGCGCCGCAGAAATCCAGCGCATCATCGCCAACTACCTGGGCGCCAAGGCAGGCGCACTGGCCATGGCAGGGCGTGCATGGCTGGGCAGTGTGCTGTTTGCCTATGTGGGCCTGCTCATTGGCTCGCTGGCCGCTGTGCGCACCACCAAGGCAGGCCTGGGGCCTTTGGCCCAGCAATTGGCCCAGCGCGTCACCCTGTTTGGCGAGGCATTCCGGCAGATCGTGGCGGCGCAGTTCTGGATTGCAGCCTTCAACACCTTGCTCACGGCCCTGTTTCTGCTGTTCATTTTGCCGATGTGGGACATGGCCCTGCCCTACACGCCGGTGCTCATCACGCTGACCTTTGTGGCGGGTCTGGTGCCCATCGTGGGCAACCTGCTGTGCAATGTGGTGATGACCATCGTGGGCTTGTCGGTGTCGCCCCTGGCGGCGGCGGCCTGCCTGGGCTTTCTCATCCTGATCCACAAGGCCGAATACGTCATCAACGCCAAGGTGGTGGGCCAGCGCACGCAGATGGGTGTGTGGGAGTTGCTGAGCGTGATGTTTGTGGCCGAGGCCGTCTTTGGCCCGGCGGGACTGGTGGC
>ERZ724515.624-NODE-624-length-14068-cov-16.506815_pt1 | contig 14068 bp, 16 predicted proteins | sample MGYA00376048_ERZ724515 | MGnify/ENA primary metagenome ERZ724515 (study PRJEB28724, sample SAMN07190885) | wastewater metagenome | isolation source: influent of sewage treatment plant in Hong Hong | place: Hong Kong | collected 2016-03-17 ... | reverse complement strand
CTATTTTTTTGCTTACATAAAGAAAAGGGCTATACCAATTTTTGTGTTGACAAAAAGAAACGCTTATTGTATACTGTTTTTACTGGTTTATTGACCTGAAATAGGGCTATACCAATTTTATTGATAATGAAAGAATATGTTAGTAAACATCTTAGGTAAATAATATGTGTGGAATCGTTGGTGTCGTGGGTAATGCAAATGCAACTGATATCTTAATCCAAGGTCTTGAAAAATTGGAATATCGCGGTTATGATTCAGCAGGTATTTTTGTAGCAGATGGGGACCAAGCGCATCTTGTAAAAGCAGTCGGCCGTATTGCTGAACTATCAGCAAAGCTTGGCGATAAGACTGAAGGAACAACAGGAATTGGTCATACACGTTGGGCAACACATGGAAAACCGACTGAAGACAATGCTCACCCTCATACATCACAAACTGGTCGTTTTGTTCTCGTACACAATGGTGTGATTGAAAACTATCTAGAAATGAAGAATGATTTTTTAGAAGGTCACAGTTTCAAAGGACAAACAGATACAGAGATTGCTGTCCACTTGATTGGTCAATTTGTTGAGGAAGGTTTGTCAACTCTAGAAGCCTTCAAAAAAGCATTGAAGATTATTCAAGGTTCATATGCCTTTGCCTTGATTGATGCTATGGATGCAGATACTATCTATGTTGCCAAAAATAAATCTCCGCTTTTGATTGGATTGGGCGATGGCTATAACATGGTTTGCTCAGATGCCATGGCTATGATTCGTGAGACAAGTGAATATATGGAAATTCACGATAAGGAATTGGTTGTCCTGAAAAAAGATAGTGTTGAAGTCATGGACTATGATGGCAATGCGATTGAACGTGGAAGTTATACAGCTGAGCTTGATTTGTCAGATATTGGTAAGGGAACTTATCCATACTACATGCTCAAGGAAATTGATGAGCAACCAACTGTTATGCGTAAATTGATTAGCGCATATACTAATGAAGCTGGTCAGGTAACGGTTGATGCGGATATTATCAAGGCAGTACAAGAAGCTGACCGTATCTATATATTGGCTGCTGGAACTTCCTATCACGCAGGATTTGCCTCAAAAGACTTCTTGGAAAAATTGACGGATACACCAGTAGAGCTGGGAATTTCATCAGAGTGGGGCTACAATATGCCGCTTTTGAGTAAAAAGCCGCTCTTTGTCATGATTAGCCAGTCAGGGGAAACTGCTGATAGCCGTCAGGTATTGGTTAAAGCTAATGAAATGGGCATTCCAAGCTTGACAGTAACCAATGTACCAGGCTCAACACTGTCACGCGAAGCAACTTACACTATGTTGCTCCATGCAGGTCCAGAAATTGCGGTAGCTTCTACAAAAGCCTATACTGCCCAAATTGCTACCTTGGCAGTTTTGGCCAAGGCTGTCGGTGATGCAAATGGCAATGCCTACGCAAAAGATTTTGATTTGGTACATGAATTGTCAATCGTTGCACAATCCATCGAGGCTAGCTTGTCAGAAAAAGATGTGATTGCTGAAAAAGTGGAAAAATTGTTAGCTACAACTCGTAATGCATTTTACATTGGACGTGGAAGTGACTATTACGTTTCTATGGAAGCAAGCTTGAAATTGAAAGAAATTTCATACATCCAATGTGAAGGTTTTGCGGCAGGTGAATTGAAACACGGTACCATTTCATTGATTGAAGATGGTGTTCCAGTTTTGGCCTTGATTTCAAATCATCCACATCTCGCAAGTCATACTCGAGGCAATATCCAGGAAGTAGTGTCGCGTGGTGCCAATGTCTTGACAATAGTAGATGAAGCAGTAGCTAAGGAAGAAGATGACATCACTGTTACAACTGTTCATCCATTCTTGTCAGCGATTGCTATGGTCGTTCCAACACAGTTGATTGCTTACTATGCAACATTACAGCGCGGTTTGGACGTCGATAAACCACGTAATTTGGCGAAATCAGTAACAGTTGAATAATTTGTAGAGGAGGTTTGGTGAATCCAAATCTTCGGCTCTTTGTCAACTGTAGTGGGTAGATGAAAAGCTAACACCTAGAGAGGACGAACTTCGTCCTCTCTTTCTTTATCTCTTTTTTGTTTTTAGGAGATAAGCTGAAAAGGGCTCTCTGCAGCCCTTTTCACTGTTCAAAGCAATCAAAATCCGTTTTTTAAAGTTTTCAGGCTCTTTTTGCAAAAATATACAATCCGATGGAGAATTTATTAAAAATTCTTTGAAATAAAGGATATTTTCTGATATACTAGAACCTACTAATTCTTTTAGGAGAGCTCTATGGATTATGTTTTGGAAGTCCTACCCAGCCTATTGAGTGGGGCGGTTGTCTCCTTGCAGGTATTTTTTTTCGTATTAATTTTATCCCTGCCTTTAGGAGCAGTTTTTGCGTTTTTGATGCAGATTCGATTTAAACCCTTGCAGTGGTTATTGCATATCTATGTACTAATTATGCGTGGAACACCATTGCTGTTACAATTAATCTTTGTTTACTACGTTTTACCAAGTGTGGGTATTACTTTTGATCGAATGCCAGCGGTTATTCTTGCTTTCACCCTAAATTATGCGGCTTATTTCTCAGAAATTTTCCGAGGGGGGATTGAAGCCATCCCTGCCGGCCAATACGAAGCCGCTAAAGTATTAAAATTTACACCCGTTCAGACGATTCGATATATTGTTTTACCACAGGTAGTAAAAATAGTACTACCTAGTGTTTTCAATGAAGTAATGACATTAGTGAAGGACACTTCATTGGTTTATGCTCTTGGGGTGAGCGATCTCTTGCTAGCTAGTCGAACGGCTGCCAACCGAGATGCTAGCCTAGCACCAATGTTTATTGCAGGTGCTATCTACCTTTTGATGATTGGAGTTGTGACTCTCGTTTCTAAACAGGTAGAAAAGAAATTTGACTACTATAGATAGGAGGAAGCCATGTTAGAATTACGTAATCTTACAAAACGTTTTGGTAACAAACAGATTTTCTCCAACTATGATTTAGTTATTCCTGAGGGGAAAATTGTAGCTGTTGTTGGTCAATCAGGTGGTGGTAAAACGACCTTATTGAGGATGTTGGCAGGATTGGAAACAATTGATTCAGGAACATTGATTTACAATGGTCAAACTCTACCGCTTGAAGAATTAGAGAAACGACATTTGCTGGGCTTTGTCTTTCAAGATTTCCAGCTTTTTCCACACTTATCCGTTTTGGAAAATTTGATTCTTTCACCAATAAAGACACAGAACATGTCTCGTTCAGATGCGGAAGACAAGGCCCGTAAACTATTGGATACTCTTGGGTTAGCCAACCATGCGACTGCTTATCCATTTTCCTTATCGGGTGGACAAAAGCAACGAGTGGCCCTAGCCCGTGCTATGATGATTGATCCTGAGATTATTGGTTATGATGAACCAACTTCAGCCTTGGACCCCGAATTGAGAAAAGAAGTTGAAAAATTGATTCTTGAAAATCGGGCGACAGGTATAACGCAAATCGTAGTGACTCACGATATGCAGTTTGCTGAAAATATCGCAGATGAAATCATCAAAATTGAACCAAAACATTGAGGTAATTAAAATGATGAATATGAAAAAGATTGTTTTAGGAGCAGTTGCTCTCGTATCGAGTCTCGCTTTAGTAGCATGTGGGTCTAGCGACTCAGCAACCAAATCAGATAACTGGTCTACCTACGAATCTGAAAAATCTATTACGATTGGGTTTGATAAAACCTTCGTTCCTATGGGATTTGAACAAACAGATGGTTCTTACACAGGTTTTGATATTGATTTAGCAAATGCTGTTTTTGAAAAATATGGAATAACTGTTGAATGGCAGCCAATTGACTGGGACTTGAAGGAAACGGAATTAACGAATGGCAATATCGATTTAATTTGGAATGGGTATTCAATTACGGACGAACGGAAAGATAAAGTTCTTTTCACCAATCCTTACATGGACAATCAACAAGTTCTTGTCACCAAAAAATCTTCCAACATCAGTCAGGTATCTGATATGAAAGACAAGGTGTTGGGTGCGCAAGCCGGTTCCTCAGGATATTCAGTATTTGAAGGCCAGCCTGCTTTCCTAAAAGATATTGTGCAAAATAATGATGCGAGCCAATATGCAACATTCAATGAAGCCTTGATTGACTTGAAAAATGATCGTATTGATGGTCTCTTGATTGACCGAGTATATGCTAATTATTACTTGCAACAAGAGGGAATCATTGAGGACTATAATATCATTGATGCTGGTTTTGAAAATGAATCATTCGCTGTCGGAGCTCGTCAGTCAGATACGACACTTGTAGAAAATATCAATAAAGCATTTACTGAATTGTACAAAGAAGGTAAGTTCCAAGAAATCTCTCAAAAATGGTTTGGAGATGATGTGGCAACTGATGCAGTAAAAAACTAAAAATAAAAATAAAAGAGCCTAGTGCTCTTTTTTGGTGCAAAAGAAAAGCCAGTCGTTCGACTAGGCTTGTTTCTTTGAAATCTGGTGGAATATGACAGTCCAATTTTCATGACGACGCCAGAGGGATGCGTGAACAAAGTCGCCAATTTCAAATGTAACTAGTTTAGACTTTTGACTAATAGAAATCATCTGATAGTTGGAAAGATAGTTTGTTTGAATAGGGTGACTTTCAAGCATTTGAGTTTTATCTTGATACCGACCTTTGGCATCGATGAGAAGGTAGTTCTCATCAATTAAAGTCTCATATCCAGTTGCATGTGCTTGTATCTCTGTTTCAAATCGGAAGAGTTTATCATAGACGTGTTCATACATCTCATCGTGTGGAATTTCAGATGGTTCTACGTGTATATCTACATCAAAAACACCATGTTTGAATGTTAGGAGTTGCTCAACCTGTTCGGTTATTTCATGACTTTCATAAACGGACAGATCCGGATTCATTTCGAGGACAATATCCAGATAGATATTTGCACCATAGGTGCGACCACGTTGTGAATTGACAGAAACAATTTTAGGAAGTTTGAGAATATCCTCTTCGTATTTTTTCAATAAGTTTTCATCAAAACCATCTGAGAGTGTGAAGAAGCTCTCCATAAAAATATCATATGCAGTTTTTAGAATGAAAAAGGTGATGATGATAGCAGCAATTTTATCAACAATTGGGAAGTTAAAGGCTGCAGCAAAGATTGCGATAGAAGTTCCAATGGAGGTGACAGCGTCAGATAGATTGTCCTTAGCAGCAGCTTCAAGTGCTTTAGAATAAACTCTTTTCGCTAGGCGATTATTATAAAAATATACGGCCAACATAACGAGTGCGGAGAAAATACCTACCATTGCCCCCATTATGTCTACCTCGACTGGAGAATTACTAATTATTTTTTGTAAGGTATCATAGAGGACTTGAAAACCAACGACGAACATGATGAAAGAAGTCATCAAACTAGCGAGGTCTTCCATTTTCCAATGTCCGAATTTATGGTCAGTGTCAGCAGGTTTTTGGGCCATTTTCAATCCAACCAGTACGGCGACATTTCCAATAATATCGGAAATATTATTGAAGGCATCTGCTCGCAGGGCATCTGAATGAAAGAGTTGACCTGCAGTCAGTTTGATAATTGACAAGACAATATAGGTACCTATCGATAGTAAGGCACCACGTTCGGCAAGTTTTAGATTGGAAACAGTTTGGTTCATGGCATCTCCTTTAATAAGTTTTCATTGTAACAAAAAGCCCCTCTGTTTTCAAGGGGTTAGACTGAATTTTCATGAGCATTCATGACCTTATAAAGGCGTAATAAGATAGTGCCACTTGCCATACCAATTGGGATAACCAAAGCTAGTGTTAATACGGTTGTAATATTGGTGAGGGCTTGAGCATATTCGCCTGATACAAAATAGGTAGTAGACATGTATGCGTGGTAACCCGGAACAAGTGGAGCAAGTATAGCCAATGAAAAGATGACGGAGGGTGTTTTTAACCAAATACTCATGATCTGACTGACACAGGATCCGATAATTGCTGCAAAAAAGGTAGCAATCAAGACATTTGTTGGTTCCAATAGTAAAAGATAAATAAGCCAAACAAGCATACCTAGAAGACCACCCGGAATCAACATTTTCTTTTGAACATTGAGAACAACTAAAAAAGTAGCAATAGCGATATAAGATGCAATCGCCTGAAATAAAAAATTAATGGAAGTCATACCTTACCTCACAAGCATCAAAGCGACTGTAGTTCCAGCACCAAGTGATAAAATAATCAGCGCAGTTTGAAAGAACTTAGTCATACCAGTATTAATATGGTTGGTCATCAGGTCCCTCACAGCATTTGTGAATGCAATGCCAGGTACAAATGGCATGACCGCACCAGCGTTAATCAGGTTTGGATTGATGGCAAGGTTCGTATGGCTACTTAGGATGTAGGATGTGAGCGAGAACACAAAAGCGCCAACAAAAGTTGTGACAAAGTCAATACCAATATAGCGATCTACTATGAGAGAGAGAGGAAAAGCTAGGGCTGTAGCAAGGACCGCGCCTGCAGCATCTAAAAGCGACCCACCAAACATAATAGTAAAAAAAGGAGCAGCGACCACTGCAGCCAAGGTTACTTGGATTTTATTATATGGTGGTTTTTGTTGTTTAATTCGATTTAGCTCTTGCCAAGCCTCTTCCAAACTAATTTCTTCATTGGCAAGAGAGCGAGAGACCTGGTTGACATCACAAACTTTCTGCATATCGTATTGTGATTTGACAATACGTTTCATACGAGAAATGTTTGTATGATCAATGGAGAAAAAGATTGCAGCAGGAATCGCCAGAACATTAGCTTGTTCGATTCCTTGTGAATGTGCAATCCGAATCATTGTATCCTCTACTCGATGAATTTCAGCTCCGCTTTGCGCTAAAATAGCACCAGCTAGCATGAGTACATCTATGACCAAATTTAGTCTAGGAGTGTTTTCCATCAATGCATCCTTCCGCTTGTTTTCCTTCATTATAACAAATTATAGGTACAGGAAACACATTTTTTTGATAGATAAGCAAATAAATTGCAAATTAGTCGGATTGTAATATAATTGATTTATCAACGATTGACGAATCAAATAAAAGAGGTAAATCTATGCAAGAAATGGAAGATTTGTTATACAGATTGAAAGTGGCTGATGAATCGATTTCTAATCTATTTGAAAAGCAATTGGGAATCAGCTTGACACGCTACACGATATTAGGGATATTGTTGGAGGATGCCCCGATGCATCAATTAGCATTACAGCAGCGACTTCAGATTGATCGGGCAGCCATTACTAGGCATCTGAAATTGTTAGAAGAACAAGGCTATATTAGTCGTGAACGAAATCCTAAGAATCAGAGAGAAGTACTTGTATGGCCGACTGAGCAGGCTCGAGAAGCACTGATTTCTGCCCCTCCAGCGCATCATCTTGCGATCAAGGAAGCAATGAACCAAGTACTGACTCTCGAAGAGAGGAATCAATTTCTTGCCATGCTTGACAAACTACTAATTGGCTTGCAAGAGTTACCTATTTAATTTTTATAGAGGAGACATTATGTCTTTTTTTACCATTATTCTAGCTAGTATCGTAGCTATTGAACATTTATATATCATGTATTTGGAAACCTTTGCGACCCATTCAAATTCTACAAGCCGTGTCTTCAATATGGCCAAGGATGAGTTGCAACGTAAATCTGTGACCACTCTATTTAAGAATCAAGGAATCTATAATGGTTTATTAGCTGTCTTTCTCTTGTATGGAATTTTCACAGGCAACCTTGAAGTGACAACTATTTTCGTCTTGTTTGTTATTGGAGCGGCAGGCTACGGAGCAGCGACTTCTAGTCCTAAAATCCTTTTGACCCAGGGAGGGGCAGCAATCCTAACCCTCATTTCAATCTTATTATTCAACTAAGCTAAAAAGCCTTCCGTGAGGAGGGCTTTTTGCAATTATCGAATAGTCAGTTCTTCATCTAGTGTAGAGATGTAGAGGTAATCTGTGGCTTTTGGATTATAATAGTTTGGAAGGTCAATTCCTATCATTTCCTAAATCAAGTGTGTATATAAAATTTTTATATATTATCAGAATGAACTTCTCTATGCTATACTATATCCATGAAAGAACTTGAATTATTAACACGCGCTTTTAGTTTTATTTGCGTAATAGGTCTCGGTTACATTTTAAAAATCCAGGGAATAGTCCGAAGAGAAGATGCCACTATTTTTTCCACTCTGGTCATGAATGTAACTTTGCCAGCTTCCTTATTCATCGCCTCCTCAACAGCACAAGTATCACTCAGTCTCTATCTCCCATTCCTTTTAGGAATTTTGTGTAATCTTCTTTTGAATCTAGTGGGATACTGGGAGGCTAAACACTCTGGACATCAAGCGTCAGTCGGGCTAATGCAATTATCTGGATACAATATAGGTACTTTCACCCTACCTTTTGTTCAAGCCTTCTTTCCAGCGAGCAGTTTGCTAAGTGTTATCGTCTTTGATGCAGGAAATGCAATTATGGTTTTAGGAGGAAATTACAGTATTGCAACTGGAATTGATGTAGAAAAAGAAGGGATGTCTGTTACATCATTTTTAAAAAACATTTCGCGCTCAATTCCGCTAATGGTATACTTAGTCAGTCTTTTACTAGCTAGTTTATCCATACAACTTCCACAAGAAATTCTCTCTACTTTGACGATTGCTAGCAATGCCAATCCATTTTTAGCGATGCTAATGTTGGGAATCCTCCTTGATTTAAAACTGAATTGGAAGGAAATTGGTCGATTGTCCTACCTCTTGTTTCTGCGAGTAGGGGCCAATATCTTGATGGGGGCCCTCATCTATTTTCTATTCCCAATTGAGCAGTCTATGAAAATGATGCTTCTGGTGTGCTTAGCATCTCCAATTTCGGTCATGTCACCAATTTATGCATTAAAATTAGGAAGCCGTTCTGCAGAACCTGCGAATGTCAATTCCTTATCTATACTGGTTAGTCTTGCTGTGATGGTACTTCTGATTTTTCTATTCGTATAAAAAAGCCTTTGCTTGTGCGAGGGCTTAAAATCTATCTTGTACTCAATGAAAATCAAAAGTAGCCTAGTTTCAGCTATCTGGGAGCTCTTGAAGGCTGGAAATAGGGAGAACTGTGTTTGCGTCATTAAGCTATAGATATAGCTCTGTTACTTTCTCATTTCAAGGTTTAGTCATTTGATTTGGCTTTGATACATCGTCACTTTCGGCTTGTCGTACTCTACGATAGTGACTTGTTTCGCAAGTCTTATTTCCAATATATTAATCAATAAAGAATTCCTGCGGGCCTTGGTAACGACTTCCGTCATTGAAGGCTAGGTAGAGGTTGAAGATTGGTGTAAAGAAAACATACAAGACAGCTTGTAGGGCTGATAGTCCAAAACTACGGCCAAAAGAGTAAACCAGATAGATGCCGTATAGAGGTCCTACTAGTGGAATCAGTAAAAGGAGGATGAACCATCTTTTTTCATAGCCAAATGTGATACATTGTTGGATATAGAGATTGTAAAATGGAATCAATGATTTCCAACCTGAATAGCCTGCTTTTTTAAAAAGGAGGTAGTTTGAAATAGCAACCAAGATATACCAAATAAGTGAGAAAAGAAGTGCTGTTCCCCAAATACCGATAAGAATACCTTGTAGTAATGTTTCGTCTGTCATAATAATTCTCCATTTCTATTTGATAATTCCATTATAATAGTATTAGTTCAATAATACAATATATTTTTGCATTTTTTATATATTTTTTTAAACATTTTAAAAAATCGGCTATCATTTGATAACCGATTTAAATCTTATTTAGAAGTAACAATTCCAAGGATGACGTCAACAGCTTGTTCCATGGTTTCAAGACTAACGAATTCGAAACGGCCATGCATGTTTTCACCACCTGCGAAGATATTTGGCGTTGGAATGCCCATGAAAGAAATCTTCGACCCATCTGTTCCCCCGCGAACAGGTTCAATGAGAGGTTTGATACCAAGATTTTCCATAACTTCTTTAGCAATGTTGATTGGAGTCATGTCTTTTTCGATGATTTTCTTCATATTATAGTACTGATCATGCAAGTGGACAATGACGCGTGGAGTGTCAAAGTTGGCATTCATTTCCTCAGCAATGTCCAGCATGAGTTGTTTACGTGCCTTAAAATCTTTCTCCTCAAAGTCACGGATGATGTAGCTAGTTGAAGCGATGTCAACACTACCTTCCATGTTCATCAAGTGGAAGAAGCCTTGATAGCCTTCCGTTTTTTCAGGGCGGTCTTCTTCAGGAAGAGCATTGTGGAAGTCGATAGCTAGTTGGAAAGCGTTGATCATTTGATCTTTGGCTGAGCCTGGGTGCACATTGCGTCCTAGAAAATCAACTTTAGCAGCTGCAGCTGAGAAGGTCTCGTACTGGAGCTCGCCTAGCGGTCCACCATCCATCGTATAGGCGAAGTCTACATCAAAATCTTCCACATCAAACTTGTCTGCACCGACACCGATTTCTTCGTCAGGACCAAATCCGACACGGATTTCACAGTGTTTGATGTCAGGGTTCTGCACCAAGTACTCAATTGCTGTCATGATTTCTGCAATTCCTGACTTGTCATCAGATCCTAGCAAGGTAGTACCGTCTGTGGTAATCAGGGTTTGACCCTGGTAGTTGGCAAGTTGTGGGAAGTCTTTTGGATGCAATTCATAGCCAGAAGTGCCCAAGGCAATTGAATTGCCGTCGTAGTTTTCGATGATTTGTGGGTTGACACCTTCTGCGTTGAAATCAGCCGTATCCATGTGGGCAATGAAACCAATTTTGCGTGTTAAACTTGGATCAGTGGCAGGTAGTGTTCCTACCGCAAAACCATTTGGTAGATAGTGAACATTCTGTAAACCAATGCGTTCCATTTCAGGCAAGAGAATGTTTTGTGCAAACTCAACTTGATTATAGGTAGAAGGTGTAGTTGTTGAGCTTTCATCAGAGCGTGTATTTTCTTTGACATAAACTAAAAAACGGTCTAAAAGTGTAGGGTATTTCATGTTGTCTCCTTATTTGTTCAAAATATGTTTTTCAATGGCTTTTGCAACACCATTGTTTTCATTGGTATCTGTAATGTCTTGGGCAATATCCTTGACTTGTTCATTGGCGTTGCCCATGGCGATTCCCAGACCTGCAAATGCTATCATTTCAAGGTCGTTGTTGGCATCACCTATGGCCATAATTTCCTCAGGAAGAATACTGAGGCGGTCTGCTAGCTTTTTCAAACCAGAAGCTTTGCTTGCTCCATCTGGTAGAATTTCCAAGAGATAGTCCTGTGAACGAACGGTGGAATAGCGTTGGCTGAGCAAAGTGTTATATTGATTTTCAAATGCATCAATGGCATTTTTTTCACCAACAAACATGGCTTGGAAGAAACGATGTTTACCTGATGTAGCCTCTGTAAGATCAATTGGTAATGGTGTCATACCAACTAATCCAGCATCTAAGGACACTGTCGCATTTGCTTGTTCTGCTAATACAAAGTACTCCTCTTCATCAAAAAGGGAGATTTGGACAGCATCACTAGTTGTGAAGGTACTGAGATATTCAACGTCTGAAATAGCTAATTCCTCCCAGTCAACTAGGGCCCAATTTTTTGTAGCATGTGTCGAACAACCATTATTGACAATGATATATTCTTCTTCCGTATCAAACCCTAGTTGTTTGACAAAGGGTTTGACGCCAACTAAAGGACGTCCTGTGCATAAAACCACTGTGACACCAGCTTTAACAGCTTTATGAATAGCGTCAATCTCTGCTTGTTTCAACTCTTTTTTTTCATTTAAAAGCGTTCCGTCCATATCAAGGGCGATGAGTTTTATCATAATATCCTCCTTGTTTTCAATAAGACTAGTATAGCACAAATCGGGAGAGGAATGATTGAAATAGTTAATCCTATTCTGTATAGTAAAATACATTAGGTGATAGATGATTGAAATAAAAGTATTAATAAATAGAGCTATAGCAAAAATAGCAATGTTCATTGTGTGTCAAGAAAATCTAGCTTCACTTGGAAAACAAATCTTGGAGCATGTGCCACGTAAACCGTGTTTCAATAGGTAGAAATAGTTGATGAAGGAAAGAGAACAGATTGTCGCTTTTATCAAGATATTATTTTTTCAATCCTTTGGAATGAATAGCTCCCTTGTTTGGACATGATTAAAAATTTATAGACAGCTAGTGAACGTCGGTTATTGGCCGGTGTTTTTTGGTATAATAAGAAAATAGAAGAGAAGTCACGTATGAAGATTAATGTCCAGAAAGAATTAGATACCCATTTACTAACTATCTCTTATATTGTTCCAGCTGGTTTGGCTGAAACGTGGAATCTGCTAGCGACCGATTCTGGTTTTGTACGCTGGTTTCCACAGTTGAGAGTTGAGGGCGATAAGCTGGTGTTTGAAATGGAAGGATTCTGTGAAGTGATGGTTCTTCTTGACTATCGAGAAAACCAGAAAATTGCCTACACGTGGGATTCAGCAATTGTTTCATTTACACTGTCTCAGCTAGAAAATCGGACCTTGATTTCTTTTGAGGAACGAATTCCAGAAGATTTTGGTAATGAATTTGCGAACGCTCAAAAAGACATGACTGGTTGGCTCGTTCAGAACGAATGCATACAGGCGCTCTTACATCTAGAGGACTTACCTGAGCGCAAAAACTTACAGGAGAAGTGGACATTGTTTTTAGAAGAACAATTGAAAGATTACTGATTAGAGGAGAAAAAGATGACTCATAATATTACCTGCCCTCATTGTGGGACGGCCTTTCAGGTCAATGAAACAGAATACAGTCAACTCTTAGCTCAGGTGCGTGGTGCGGAGTTCGATAAAGAAATCCATGAACGATTGGCGCGTGAGACAGAACTATTGGCTCAGCGGGCTGAAAATGATTTGCAGGCTAGATTGAGTGATAAGGATAAGGAGATTCTGGAACTGACCGCAAAACTTGATACATTTGCTAGTCAGACGGAACTCAAACTCAGCTCTGCCATTTCTAAAAAAGACCAAGAAATCCAAGAACTTAAGGCTCAGTTGGGGCAAATCGGTCTTGCCAAGGACTTGGAGTTGCAGCAGGCGGTAGCTCAGGTGGAGAAGGAGCGGGATGCGGCGCAAAATGCTTTGGTTTTGCAGGAACAAAAGCAAGAGTTAGCCATGGCGACCATTCGTCAGGAGTACGAAGTACGGCTTAAGGCCGCGGATGAGCAGGTGGAATTTTACAAAAATTTCAAGGCCCAGCAGTCTACAAAGGCAATTGGAGAGAGCTTGGAGCAATTTGCTGAGGCGGAGTTTAACAAGGTTCGTTCCTATGCTTTTCCTCGAGCCAAATTTGCGAAGGACAACGATGTATCAGTGTCCGGTTCAAAAGGAGATTTCATCTTCCGTGATTTTGACGAGTCGGGTTTGGAATTTATTTCCATCATGTTCGAAATGAAAAATGAGGCGGATACGACCAAGACCAAGCATAAAAACGCTGATTTCTTTAAGGAGTTGGATAAGGACCGTAGAGAGAAAAAATGCGAATATGCTGTATTAGTTAGCATGTTAGAGGCGGACAATGACTATTACAATACAGGGATTGTGGATGTTAGTCATGAATATGAGAAGATGTATGTTATTCGACCACAGTTCTTTATCCAATTAATCGGAATTTTACGAAATGCTGCGCTTAATAGTCTGCAATACCAGCAGGAGTTAGCCTTGGTTAAGGAGCAGAATATCGATATTACTCATTTTGAAGAAGATTTGGAAATATTCAAGAATGCTTTTGCAAAAAACTATCAATCGGCCAGCAACAATTTCCAAAAAGCTATTGATGAAATCGACAAGGCAATCAAGCGAATGGAAGCTGTCAAGGCAGCCCTGACCACCAGCGAAAACCAGCTTCGCCTAGCCAATAATAAACTAGACGACGTCTCCGTCAAAAAACTAACCCGCAATAACCCAACCATGAAAGCTAAGTTTGAGGCGTTGAAAGGAGAATAATATGAACGAGCAGATTATGGATTCTTCATATAAGAAACTGGTTACTGAT
>ERZ724515.618-NODE-618-length-14142-cov-5.282672_pt1 | contig 14142 bp, 20 predicted proteins | sample MGYA00376048_ERZ724515 | MGnify/ENA primary metagenome ERZ724515 (study PRJEB28724, sample SAMN07190885) | wastewater metagenome | isolation source: influent of sewage treatment plant in Hong Hong | place: Hong Kong | collected 2016-03-17 ... | reverse complement strand
TCCGACTGCTTCAAGTGGGGCTTCCAGTCCGCTGCGTCTCAGGCAAGGAACGCGAATCAGCACGGGTTCATAAGCGTCGACGTGGTGTCAATCCGTTGGGGATCCCCGAAGGAGCCGGAGCAGTCTGCGCAGATGTGGGACATGTACTCGAAGTTCCTCGACAAGCTCCCGACGGAGATCCCTATGTACCATCCGAACGTTGAGGACTTCGCGCGGGCGATGCAGGCGTTTCAGGGGTGGAGAGATGAGCCGAGAGGGAAATGATAAGGAGGCACGCCTTGGGACTGTTACTGTCCAATACAAAAGCGTGGTTCCACATGAGATGGGTGGGGATGTAAGGATTCCCCCAAGGCCGTTTATCCTGCCGCAAAGAGGTGGCGATCACCAGCCGGCGGATGCCGGACACGCACGTAGTGGCCTTGCCACTCTGGCAGTTCTGGCTCTTGCCGGCGGGGCGTTCTGGCAGGGCATGGCGACAGAGGCGGCTAAGTTCTCACGTTTTGTGGATGCCTCCGTTGCAGTCTACGCGCTCGTGAAAGACACTCCCCAGGGGGCCGAGCTCAAAGCCGCCTATGAGCAGCTCTGGATCGCCGGGAAGATCAAGGAGTTGAAACCTTCCGCGTCAGTGAAAGCGTCGTCCTTTGATATCCATGCGCCGATAAGCGCGGATGAGCTCAGGACGAAGATCGCTGGGGGCGAGGGAAGGTAAAGGAGGGAAAGCAATGAGAGCGTTCGTCATGGTAGCGGCATCAGTTGCGGTCATTCTCCTCGCGCTGTTCGTGATCTTTCACGACACCGGCTGCGCGAGCATGAAGGATCCGGTTTGCAGCGCCATCGCGAAGGGCATCGCGCGGATCGACGAAGAGCTTGCCGGAGACGCAACGGATGACGACGCCTTTGTGATCTACAAGAAGGAAATCGTGCCGGTCCTTAGGATGAAGGGGATCGAGGATGTGGCAGGCGAGGTGAAAGAGTACTGGGACGGAATGAGCACAGAGGACAAGCTGAAAGCCGCCCGGGCTGTTCTCGTGTTCATGCAGGGGCAATACTGCGAGGGGTCCGGGGGATGTAGCAAGTCGCCCTCTGAGGAGAAGATGAAGAGTTCGATCCTCGGGATCGTTCGCGTCTATGCCGGTCCGGCGTTTCCGGGGAAGCGTGAACAGAATGTGGGCGGTGGACGATGAAATGGTTGATGGCGGCACTTGTCGTGGCGATGCTTTTCACCGTGATGCTTTTGCCGGCGGAGTGCCATGCCCGCGGATTTTTCAGCTTCTTCAATCCCGAGGTAGAGGTCCCCGTCGAAGTCAAGCCGGTCAATTCCGACATCATCGGCGGGATGAAGGCAACGGTGACGCTCGGGAGCCTCGGGTCGGTCATCACGGCTCACCTCGCGCTGGTCATTATGGGGTTCCTGCTCTATGCGGCGATTCGCAGGATGGGCGAGGGGTATCACGCGAGGATGATCGGATTGCAGGAGCGGCTATCGGCCGAGAGGATCGAAAAGCGGCGTCTGAGAAATGAACTGAAGTCCGGCCCGTTGGGAACTGTCATCACGTGGGATGCGCTCGCGAATAAGCATGAGGAGCGGAAAGCGGAGAGGAAACGCTGATGCGTCTATCCGTAACATCGCATTTCCACCTGCTCAAGTATAAGCTGAAAGCGGCGCGAATGATGGCCGCTGCCGGATTCCAGTATGTCCGCGTATCCTCCATGCAGCGCGAGGTCCTGTCACTCCGCAATGCCGCGGACCTCAATATGATCACCGATGCTGGCATGGGCGTTGTGGCGATACTGACTTTCGTGTGAGTGGATCCGTGCGGTGAGCGCTTTCATCGTGGTGGGCGTAGGGTGCGGCATTGTCCTTCCGCTGATGCTGTGCGCAATAGGACTGATCGCGCTGGCACCGAGGTAATGGGATGATCCGCATAACCGTCGAGATATTCCAGCAGCACGAGCAGGGGGCACCTCTCGGGATTGGCATCGGGGTACAGCTCGGCCCAGATGGAAGCGACCACGCCGCTACGGAGGTAGAGAAGAAGATCGCCTCGGAGATCGTGGGGATCGTGACCGGCATCAAGGCGCGCGAAGAGAGCTTGGCGCGGATGTTGCGGGGGCCGGAAGGGCCGTCGTTGGTCGTGCCACGGGGAGCCGGGAAATTGGCGATGCCTTGATGAACTGAAAGGAATCCATGAAGAAATACGGTCGGATCGTGATGTTCGTGTTGTGTCTTTCGCTTCTGCCGGTGGCGGCACACCTCCTTTCGGGGTGTGGTGGTCGCGGGACTGCCACGCCTTTCTGGTTGCTGCCGCCATCGGCCCCTACTGCCGATCCCCACAGGAGCGACAGGATCGAGGACGGTGAGCTCAACTGGTCGTACTGGCCTGACGTAGTGAAGACGCCGGTGTTCGGGGGGTAATCGCGTGCGCAATGAGTGCGATAGCGGGGTACGGCAGAGATGCAGCTCATGCGGCAAGTATGCTTACCCTGGATCGGCATGCTTCAAATGCGGCGCAAAAATGAGACCGTGGCCGAGCAGCATGAAACGTGAAACGACACCGGACGTAGTTGAGTTTATGGCATTACGGCCGACGAAAAGATTGTTGATGGAACTAGAAGTTCTTGCCCATACGATTCTCGAGCCGATGATGCGGATAGAGGAATCCAGGTGATGGCCGCAGGCCCCACGGCGCGTACATTGGAGCGCTTACGCAAGGAAAAGAAGCTCGCTCAGGTGGTCGAGCAGTGGGTCCCGCGCGCCAATGTACGGCGCGATCTATTCGGGTTCGCAGATATTGTCGCGCTTGAGCCGCTTCTCGGATTCACCGCCATCCAGTGCACGAGCGGGAGCAATCATGCTGCTCGGAAGGCGAAGATCATTATGGAGCCTCGCGCACTGGTATGGCTGAAGGCTGGAGGCGCGATTCTGATATGCAGTTGGTCGAAGACCGGTCCGCGAGGATGCAGGAAGGTGTGGACTGAGCGTACCGAGCGGATATCTGAGAGTGACTTCAGCGATGCCGTGGATTTGGAGAGGCGGGAGAGATTCCCCTGGTGGAATGACTTGGTGAGAAAGGCTGGCTGACATGCAGGATGCCCTCGGCGTACTGAACAACGACAAGAACCTCCTCGGCCGCCCGGTGAAGATCGTGGTCGCCGACACCGGCTGCCGGACCTCGCTCCTCCCAGAGAAGCTGCGGCCGCAGATGGACTATATCCCCTGGGTGAACGCCTCGGCCTACCGGAACGAACCGATCCTGCATTCCCACGGGTCCTACTGCAAGCTCCTCGCCAGCGAGTATTTCCTCTGCCCGCAGAAGAAGGCCGACGTGGAGATCCATGGCTACCAGTGCCTCGACAGGAACGGGAGCGGAAGCAATGAGGCGATCGCGGCCGCCCTTGCCTACGCCTTCGACCAGAAGGCCGACTTCGTGAATATGAGCCTCGGCATCCACGCCGAGAACGAGCGGGCGATGCGTGCGATCATCCGCAGCATGGGTGCCGTGAACCGACTCGGGAAGGCCTGCTACGAGGAGAACGGCACGCTGATCTTCGTCGCCGCAGGGAATGAGGACGAGCGGGATGACTTCATCGGGGACGATGTTGACGCCCCTGCGATATTTAACTGGGCGATCGCCGTAGGGGCGCTGACGGACCGGGGGGCGAAGACGGACTGGTCGGGGGACGGCGCCAAGCTGGAGTTCTGCTTCGACGGGTCGGACATCTACGGCATCCCGCAGATGTCGGGGACGAGCTTCGCGACGCCGGCAGTCTGCGGTTTCGCGGCATACCTGAAGGCGTATCTGTTCGGGAACACATACAGTGCGCGCGATATTCGCGTCAGGCTCAGGCACTACGCTGTCCACGGTGGCGCCTATCCGCATGGGCCGTGGTGTCGGGAGCACGGATGGGGGAGCCTTGGCCCCTACGCCAAGATCGTGCTCGGGCATGTGGCGGAGCTGCGGAAGTTCGCGGGGATGGCTGAAACGGTCGGGATGTTCGGCGTCGACCGATCGGATGAGGCTGGGGTTCCCGATGCGCTCCAAAAGCCTCCGTTGGGCGTCCTGCCGAATGCGCTGTGGAAAGAGCTTCGCGTCATCAACCTCTCAGGCGCGATCCGCAGACGGATCTCCGCGAAGCTCACGGATGGGGAGCATGCCCATAAGCTGTGGGAGTGGCTCAACGAGCTACGGGATCTCGTGGGCGATGACCGGCAGCTATTCGGCGTCATGGCAAGGGAACTGGGGCCTGAAGGAATGAAGGAGGACGGATGAGCAGGTCCGGGCCCTTGCCCGGCAGCTGAAAGCCGATCTCGGGATCCCCGAGAAGCCTTCTGAGGTACGGCCATGAATAAGGGCAAGCGGAAGAAGCACAACTGGAATCTGATCCGGGATGCCTACGTGTTCGGCGAAGATCAGCCGAGCATCAGGGATCTTGAGCACAGGTTCGGGTGTTCCCACGGGGCGATACAGGTTCAGGCGGCGAAAGGGGCTTGGGCCAGAGCAAAGACTGAGCATTGGGCCAGGGTGAGCACGATCACGGAACAGAAGGCTGCGGAGTCGCAGTCGAGTGAACGTGCAAAACTCGCCAAGATTGCCCTTGGTGGACTGAGCCTGATTTCGAAGAAGTGGCAGCGCCTCATCCAGAAGATCAACTCTCTCCCCCCAGATCAGTGGGAGTTGGATGAGGAAATCAAGCGGTTCAGCCCGTCGGATTTCGAGCGGCTCTGCAAAAGATATGGCTGGCTTTGATCGGCGAGCCCAACATGTACAACCAAACAGAGAAATTCGGTCAGATCTCCTACGAGGAAGCGGAAGCGATGCTCTCGGCATTAGCTCGGCTTGAAAAGAAGAGGCAGTCATGAAGCCGAACCCGAAACGAGGTCCTCACAGGAAGTACAACTGGGATGAAATCCGCAAGGATTACGTTGAGAACCCGACCAAGCCCAGCATCAGGGAGCTTGAGAAGAAATACGGGTGCCCTCATGGCTGTATCCAGCTGCATTGCAGGGAAGAACGATGGGTTGATCTGAGAAGCGAGCACTGGCACAAAGTCGGCACAAAAGCGTCACAGAAAACGGTCGAGTCCCAGGCGGCCACACTGGCCCAGAAGATCAAGATCGTGGACGATTGCTTCTCCATCGTAGCCCTGCGGTACGAGTACCTGCTCGAGCTCTACTACAAGCACAAGGCAGCAGGGACGCTTTCGAAGTGGATGAGGCTGAAAGATGTCCGGGAGCTCGGGCTCGGCGATCTCAACACCATGGCTCGACTTGGCACATTCCTTCGTGGGGGGCCGGATTCGCGGCAGGGGTGGAGATCAGAACCGGCGATGACTCAGGAAGAGGCCGACGTGCTTCTCCGAGCCTTGGCGAGGGTTGAAGAGGATAAGGATGAACATCGAAGAGCTCTGCGTTGGGAGATTGGCGCTTCGCCTTATGAAACCAAGGAGCCCGGCAAGGCTGCATGACTATATCCGGGTGTTCTACAAACTGTATGTTCCCGACGTGCGGGTATGCCCTGGGCATAGTTCACCGTTCGATTACGTTGTCGGGAGCTTCTTCGACAATACGGACGGATGGACCGAAGAGGAGAAGAAACGCTACAAGCCCCACCGGAATAGTGTTGTGGACGCCTGCCGTGGAGGCAGCAAGACGGTTTGCGGGGGTCTGACGAGCCATTTGGACAGCATCCACCGAGCCGGGTGCGTTACCCGGGTGCTGGGCGGCAGCAAGGCGCAGAGCGAGCGTATGTACGAGCACAAGACCGCGTTCGACGGCCGGAGCTTTATGGACCTGGTGGATGGGAAGCCTCAGATGATCCGGACGCGCTACGGCAACGGCAGCCTGGTGGAGATCCTCGTGCAGTCACAGACGAGCGTTCGCGGTCCGCATTGCCCGAGGCTCAAGATGGACGAGGTGGATGAGTTCGATCGGGAGATATACAAGGCGGCGCTCGGGATCCCGCAGTCCCAGAACGGCATCCAGGCGAAGGTCGAGATATTCTCCACCCTCCACAAGGTGCATGGTCTGATGAGCGATGTGATGGAATCGGCCGGGAAAGACCCGACGACGGCAGTCTATCTATGGTGCATCTTCGAGGTTCTCGAGCAATGCCGGTATGAATGTTCTCTCGAGAAGCCGAATATGCGGTGCTCATCGCTGGTGAAATACGATTCGGACGGTCGTGAGGTGAGCTTCTTTGACGTGTGCCGGTGCAAGGCAAAGCGCTCAGACGGCTACTACAAGGTCGAGGACCTGCAGGACAAATTCATGCAGATGCCCTGGGAGACGTTCCAGTGCGAGATGCTGTGCCAGACACCCAAGCGTGACGATGCGATCTACCCGATGCTGGATCTCGGGTTGCATGAGCTCGCCGCAGATTACAGAAGCCAGTCAGACCCCATCATCCTCGGCTTCGATGCAGGGCTGAACAACAACTTCGCGGCCTGGGCACAGGTGCGGAAAGACGACACGATCGTCGTCATCCGCGAGCTCTATCCGAACAAGCAAATGGGTGCGCGCGAGTTCGCCGCTCTTGTGGCTGCGGAGCATGTGAGGGCCGGATACCGGAAGGCGCTCTGTGGGTACTGCGGGAAGGGGGATTCAGACTCCAATCTCCGAATGGAACTGAATCGGGCGGAGGTCAGAGGCCGCCTATTCGTTGACCAGGTGGGAGGGACTCCGAGGGGCAAGGCGATCGAGAGCGACAATGTGCTCGCCTCAGGATACGAAGCTCTACGCCGGCGGCTTCAGAAGGTGAGGGGAGCCGATGGGAAGCCGACGGCCAAGATCTACTTCTCCCCCTGCTGCAGGATCCTCATAACGCAGGTCGCAAAGCTGCATAGCAAGAAGAACATCTACGGAGAGGCGATCGACGAGCAGGAGAAAGTAGACGATCACGGTCCGGACGCTCTCCGCTATATGGTCAGAGGATGGGATTTAACGAGGGCACGCCTGCTTGCTACAGGGGCAAGAGCAGAGGCTCAAGCGGTATTGCTTTGAGCGACTACTACGGGAGATAGATCAAAATGGAGACGAAAGCGAAAACTCAATGGTCCGCGGAGCAGCTCACCAAGGTGGCGCTTATCACCGGAGGGCCTGACATACAGCCGACGCAGGCGATGCCGAATGACCCGTTTGAGTCGATGTACGCCAAGAACCAGGTCATCGAGCCGCTTCTACCGCTCGGGGCACTCGTCCAGCTCCCCCTCATTTCATCGACGCTCGCATCGTGCGTTGACGCATACGAGGTGAATATCGAGGGGCACGGCTATCATTTTGAGTGCCTCATCACGGATAAAAAAGAGCTCGATCGGCTCAAGGACAAGCCGAGCAAGGAGGGAGAACTGTCGATCGATGACGAGCTGGAGCTCGTCGAGGAGACATTCGACTATTTCAACCCCAAGGAATCCCTGACTTCCGTGCGCCGGAAGCTTCGCAAGGACAGGGAATACACCGCAAGCTGCTACCTCGAGTGCGTGAGGAATAGAGCCGGCATGTTTGCCGGGGGGTGGCCGCTCCCTTCTCACGAGATGCGACTTCTGCCGCTCGATGACAAGCCCACTGTCATCACTTCGAGACGGCTCAAGAAGGATTGGACCTGGAAAGAGGTGCGAGAAGAAGTATATTTCCGGCGCTTCGTTCAGATCCGCGGCAGCAGGAAGGTGTACTTCAAGGAGTTCGGTGACCCGCGGAACGTGAGCGCGCGGACGGGCGAGTATCTCCCCAACTCCAGTAGGGCCGATCTGGCGACCGAAGTCATCCACCAGTGCAACTACTCGCCGGCAACGCCCTACGGCCTGCCGCGTTTCGCAGGGGCCATGCTTGCCGTCCTCGGATCGAATGAGGCGGAGAAGGTCAACTACCGGCTTTTCCTTTCGAACATGATCCCTGCGATGTGGCTGTTCGCGATGGGGGCGAAGATCGACCTTGAGAAGATACGGGAACAGATCCGCAACATGAGGGGGAAGCCTGACACCATGTTCAAGATCCTCATGGTGGAAGCAATCGCACAGGGCACAGGCGACGGTGCTATTGAGAAGCCCGGGATCCCGCGGCTCGACGTGAAGCCCATGACCCAGTTCCAGACGAAGGATATGCTGCACCAGCAGTATCTCAAGAGTAATGAGGAGGCGATCGCGGCTGCATTCAGGCTCCCCGCCATTTTCCGGGGCAGGAGCACGGACTACACCCGAGCGACTGCAGACACGGCCCGCCGGGTATCCGAGGAGCAGGTGTTCTCTCCGGAACGGAATGAAACAGACTTCATGATCAACCGCCTCATCCTGCCGAATATGGGGATCCGGTACTGGAAGTTCGTCTCAAACAAGCCCGAGCTTCAGGACTTTGAGGAGCAGGCGCGGATCCTCAACTACCTCGGGCAGCACGGTGGAGTGAACCCGAACATGCTCGTGAAGTTCTATAACAGGGCATTCAACGACTCCATCCCGGAGATCGCGGAACCGTGGGGAAATCAGCCGCTTCCCATCACTCTTGAGGAATTGCGTGCGCAAGGGTTCATGGGCGGTGCCGGCGGGTTCACGTTGACCGAGAAGACGAAGGATAGCGCGGCGAAGGGAATGACGAAACTGTTTCTCGATACGCTTCTCCATATCCGCGAGAATTCCCAAAAGGAGCACGCTGCATGACCAAGCGCGAGGAACAGCAGAAATACCTCCTTGGGAAAGCGGCGGTTGTTGCCGACCGGATCATCGAGTTCTCTCGCGGGAAGTATGCGTTGCCGCCTGGGTGGAAGTACGAGCGCATCGCGAACATGGTGGTCATCCGGTGCGGCTGTTGCAACAACGGCGACGGGGATCCGTTTGCGGTCCCCGTTGACCTGTTCATCGAGATGGACCTCGAGACGATCACCAGGTGGATCGAGGATTGCCGGAATGCGATTAAAGCGGGGAACGAATGATGTGCTACCTCTGCGAGCAAATAGATCGTATGGACGCCGCCGACAGGCTGCGCATCGATCAGGCCATCGACTACATCCTCTGCGGTGGCGTTGCGGTCGAGCGCGCCAAGAAGAAGGAGAAAAACCCCCTCGTCAACCGTGACCTCGTGGCGATGGAGGTGGCGCTCGCCGACCAGCTCCAGCGGATCGCGAAACTGAAGAGCAGCGAGGCCGAGAAGATCATCGCCGCCTTCCTCGACAGTGACTTCGAGGTGACGGGCGCGGCCGCGAAGGCCCTCGTTGAGCTCGTCGAGGAGCACTTCCCGAAGATCGGCGCTGCGATTGCTGAGTCTGCCGTCCCGGTGACGGAGGAGACGGCCGGAGGGATTATTAGCTTGGCGAGGAAGTACATCGGCAAGCGACCTGGTTTCGACCTTCCCGCCGACTGGACAATGACGTGGGAGCTACGGGACGCGAAGGCGCTGGAAGGGCTCGCACGTAAACCGGCACTTTGGATCGGCAACTACTACGAAGGGCCGATGATTGAGCAGGCGCGCGGGGTCATCGGCAAGGCGATGGAAGCCGGGCTCGGTCGGGACCAGACAGCGGCGCTTCTCAAAGAGGGCCTCGGGGCTGCCTTCGAGAATTACCGGTACTGGGACGTGGTGGCATCCTCGGTGAGCACCCGCGCGAGGACGTGGGCGTGTCTCTCGTCGATGAAAGAGGCGGGGTTCGAGACGTTCCGGGTACTCGCGGTTTCGGATGAACGTACCTGTGAAACTTGTTTGCTCATGGACGGTCGCGAGTTCTCCGTGGCGAAGTCGATATCCACGATGGAGAGCACATTCGGACTCGAGGATCCAGAAGCGGTAAAGGAAACGACGCCATGGCTCGGGTGGGACAAGGAGCATAAGGACGCCTACTACATGAAGGGTGGCCGTGCGAACTACATCGGGGAGCGCGGGAGCGAGAGCCTTCAGAACAGCGGGATCGGGATGCCACCTTTTCACGGGCGCTGCTACTCGGACGACACGGAGGTCTACACATCGAGGGGCTGGATGCTGTTCAAGGAACTCGAAGGGGATGAGAAGATCCTCAGCATATCGCCCGAGACGATGCGGATCGAATGGCTGCCGTTCGTCAGGTTCATCGCCTACCAGCATGTAGGGCCGATGTACCATCTGCACTCGCGGTGGTTTGATCTACTCGCCACGCCGGACCATGACCAGATTTACGGCTTACGGGACGATTACTCCGATAGGAGCAGAATCACCTGGAGGATAGCCCCCCTGAGGGAGGTCGCCAGAAGGCGGGAGTTCATGATACCGCGCACAGCCCAGTGGTCAGGCGATGATTCCTCCGTGGTGAATATCAATAGCCTCGCCATCCCCGCCGAGGCTTTCTGTCGGTTCATGGCCTACTGGCTATCGGATGGATGCGTGACGCTTCGCAGGGGCAGGACATATCAGATCGCGATTGCGAAGACTGACCCCAAGAAGTCGGAGATGGTCGCTGGTCTACGCGGCATGCCCGTCAAGGTAGACATCGGGAAGGAGAAGATTTATCTCTTCAGCGCCCAGCTCGGGAAGTACCTGATGCAGTTCGGGAAGTCGGCAGAGAAGTATATCCCCGATGAGATCAAGATGCTCTCGTCCAGGCTCATCAGGATATTCCTTGAGGCGTACAGTATAGGAGATGGATCTATTAGGCGGACGTTCTGGAAGGAGAAGGGCATTAGATCAGAGGGGCGCGTCTACTATACCACCAGCAGACGCCTCGCTGACGACCTCGGCGAACTAATCCTCAAGGTCGGCGGGCATCCGTCATTCAGGATCGAGAGGACAAAAGGGAAGCGCCAGGAATTCAAGAACGGGACCTACACCATAAACGAAGACCTTATTGTCGTCTCGTGGTGCAAGAGTAGGACGGCGCATAAGCAATGGAGCGGCAGCGGGATAAAGGTGGACGAGGTCACGTATGACGGCATGGTCTATGACGTAGAACTCCCGCGGAACCATGTGCTATGGGTCCGTCGGAACGGAAAGACGTGCTTCAGCGGGAACTGCCGTTGTCAGGTTATCGTCGCCGACTGAAGGAGATCGCTATGAGCAAAGAACTGCGGAGAGAGACGAGCTTCGAGGACGAGAAGGGGAATCCCGCGAGTGAGGATGCGGCAACGACTGTCATCACCCGAACCTTCAATGTCGACGGTCGTTTGGTCTCCTCAATCATCCAGTCGGGCAGGGACTGGAGGGAGGAGAAGGCGGCTGTGGAGCGCGGCCGATGGTGATGGGGCAAGGTGTGCCCGTATGACAGCTACTGTAAACCTGGCGAAAAAGGGGAGGGGAGGAGATGACAGAGGAGAAGCAAGTGAAGGGACAGGGGGGCGAGTGTGAAGTCATCCCATTCGCTAAAGTGCAGAAGGCGGCCAGGCCAGAGTCGAAGGAGGAGCGGGAGCGGAGGCTCGAGCAGATGGCCGCGCAGGTGAAGCTCAAGGAGGAATTGCGGAAGCCCGCTCGGATCTCCGACATCGTCAGGACGCGGGAGATGATCCGGGAGATCGAGAGAAACTGCCTCGCCCAGGCCGACTGCGCGCTCCTCGGCATGGCAGTCCTCTCCATCCGTGCACGCCGTGGCATCCTCGGGAGGATCCTGAGGCGGCCCATCACGATTGACGACGTGCGGCGAGAGATCATGGCGACGCACGCACTTCGCGAGAAGTACATCGCGGAAGGCAGGGCACAGGAAGAGGCGAAGGGAAAGACCAATGCAGGGAAGAAAGCTGATCCGGCTTCTCGCGCCGCAGGGTAAGCCCGGCGGGGAGCTCATGCATTTCGGAACGCTCAATCTCGACGTGCCAGAGCAGCTTCTGGAGATCGACCTCGGGGCACTCGGCCGTTTTGCGCTTATTCCCTCACTGGCGGGGAAACTCGAGTACAGACCGAAGAATAAGAAGGTGTAGATATGGCGGAGATCCACGAGGGAGACGTAAAGTGCTGGTTCTGCGGATGGGAATTTGCCTTTGAGACCAGGATCGTCCGCGCAAGGTTCCACTGCCCTCGATGCGGTCGGCGGACAATCATCCCGCGGCCGAGAAAACCGGAAGCAATAGCATCCGGGCATGGCGTCGAGGTAAGGGCCACCGCACCATGAGTAATTATGGCGTATATCCCCTGACAGCAAGGAAAGTCATAATTGACTACGGGGCAGCGTGATAGGGAGTACAAAAACAAGCGGGTTTTGACCTGTTCGGGGAAAAAACGGGCAGACGAGCGGACCCGTCTGCCTGGTTACATGCGCGGTGGGCCGGCATGGATCGCTACGGTGACGGGTGGTGGCCGATTGTCATCGATAGCCATGCAAAAAGCCCTTGACTATCCCTGTGATGGCTTGTAGCCTTTCAGGCAGGTGCCGGAAAGGGCAGGTGTGCGGAGAATACTATCTGCCCCTAACTGATTGCAGAATAAGGGATTGTGGAATGAGCTACCCATTTGATGCTGAAAAGGCGACTCAAGTTGCTGGAGCTTTTACCAAACTTGAGGGTGGAACAATCAATGTGATGAAGCTTGTGAAACTTGTGTATTTACTCGACAGATTATCCATTGACAAATACGGCATCCCAATTGTCGGGGGACCGTATTATTTGCTGCCTCATGGGCCAGTGGTGAGTTGCTTGCTAGATCTTATCAACAAAGGTGATGCTTTAGGAATAAGATCGAGCTGGAGTAGGTACTTATCAAAACGAACTGATTACTCCATAAACCTCAAAAGAGAATCTCCTTCGAGTATGCTGTCTGAAATTGAAAAACAGTTGCTTCAGCAGATATATCGACGTTATGGGAAAATGGATCAATTTGCATTAAGAGATTGGTGTCATAAACACCTTCCCGAATCACCTGAGATCAAGAAAGGGAGAAAGAGAATCTCTGAGATCTTTGTTTTCGAGCGATTGGGGAAGCAGCCTGCTGAGATACAGTATCTCATTGATGTTCAAAGGGAATCAACCTTCCTGCAAGGCCTCACGGTTTAGTATGTGTGACGATCTATCTCCGGGGTATGTTTATCTCCCCAATGTCCCCAAAGCCCATCCTTGGGTTATTATCTCGGAACCTGGTAGCGATGATGGTCAGGTGCTAGTTGTAAATTGGTCAACGATGGAATCGTGGAAAGAAAATGTGTGTATTCTTCGTCCAGAGGATCATCCATCAATAGATCGTGACAGCACTCTTATATACTCTCGATCATATTTTATGCCAACAGAGAAGATCCGGGCGTCGGTAAGAAATGGAGATTTGATCGAGCTGGAAAGAGTATCGCCTAGTGTATTGCGGAGGATTATCACCGGTGCTCGAAAATCCACCCGCGTTTCCGATGATAAGAAACAAGTTTTACCCTCTTAATGAAAAACATCCTCTACTACGCCGACAATCTCGACATCCTGAAGCGAGTTAGCCCCTGCCATTTTCACCTTTTCTGTTCCTCTAAGTTCCCTTTGCTGTAACCAAAAAAACAACTGTTGTTTTTTCCTCGCCTGTGAAACAATGTGCGCATGAATAATGCGCCTCTACGAGACGGTTTTATCCACGACTTCGCCACGGGCAAATCAGTCGATCTCCGAAAGCCAGAAGAAAAAGTACGCCAGGATTACGAGCGAATCCTGTACGAGGACTACGACTACGATAAGAAACAAATGGACATCGAGGTGCCGATACAGCGCGGAGAGAAACACTCACGCAAGAACAAGACTGAACGAGCTGACATCGTAATCTACAAAACACCTGATCCTGATAGACGCTTCCAGCATGAGGATATACTGGGGATCGTAGAGGTAAAGAGGCCGACCAGGAAAGAAGGGGTCAAGCAGCTCACAAGCTATATGTCCGCAACGTCGTGCTATTGGGGGGTGTGGACTAATGGTAAGGAGATCGAATACCTCTATCGGGACCAGAAATCAGGTGAAATCAAGCGGAATTTCGTCTATCAGATACCCAAGAACGGGGAGCGGTTCGAAGACATTGGCAAGGTGTCGAAGGACCAGCTAAAACCGGCCAGAAACCTCAAGCACGTCTTCCGCAGATTGCTGAACACGCTCTATTCGAATACAAACATAAGCCGTAGAGAGAAACTCGGCAATGAGATGATACGGCTTATCTTCTGCAAGATCTGGGATGAGAAATTCGAGCCTAAAGCACTGCCGAGGTTCAGAGTTGGGTTCGATGAAACACCTGATATAGTGCGGAAGAAC
>ERZ724515.609-NODE-609-length-14193-cov-11.193804_pt1 | contig 14193 bp, 14 predicted proteins | sample MGYA00376048_ERZ724515 | MGnify/ENA primary metagenome ERZ724515 (study PRJEB28724, sample SAMN07190885) | wastewater metagenome | isolation source: influent of sewage treatment plant in Hong Hong | place: Hong Kong | collected 2016-03-17 ... | reverse complement strand
TATTTGCCACACCGGCAACTGTTGAGCTATGTCAAATTCTAGCTTGATGATCTATGTTATTTGTTCCAAACATAGCAGCAAATTTTCTATAATAATATGCTTGCTCGTTATTAAATTTTGCTGAACCCAAAAACATTACTGATTCTGGCCCATCTTTCTTTCTTAGATCTTCAAGTTTTGAAGCAATCCCATTTAAAGCCTCATCCCAAGAAATTCTTTGCCATTTTCCATCTTTTTTCACCATTGGGTGCTTAACTCTTACTTCCGATTTAACCATATCAATCATATCGGCACCTTTACAACAATGCCCACCTAATGATACAGGGTGATCTTGAGCAACTTCTTGTCTTACCCACACACCATTTTGAACCTCTGCTATAATACCACAACCAACTGAGCAAGCTGTACAAACTGTCTTAACTTTTTTCGAACCTGGAAAAGGATTTTTAATTTCCTCTTCAGTTGCTGCTCTAGTAGCTGTAGTACTAGCAAAAGACGATGTAACTCCAAATGCAGTCGCAACAGCAGCCATTTTCATAAATGACCGTCTACCAACTTTTGCACTTAGAGTTTCATATGTATTTGCTGACATACAATTCTCCTACTTAATTATTTTGCGTTTTTATAAAACTCTTCCCACGCCGCAGTTTTTGTATAAAGAATCTCTTTTTTTCGAGATTTTCCAACAACAACACCATTATTACTATCAACATTTTCATGTGATGGTTTACTATTTGAAGCCATAAGAGCCGTACTTGTAGCTACAGCACCAGCTGCAACGATTGCAGCTTTTTTTGCGAATTCCCTTCTGCTTACTTGCACACTCTCCTCCTTATAGAAAATTAAGCCCCTCAAATTTAAGAGACTTTATAAAAAAAACAAAACTGTTTTCTCTATAAAATCCCAAAAAGGAAAAACCTTTTTAGTATTTTGGACCTAAAGCTTTTAAAGCTTTGTTTCGTTCTCTTCTTTCTCTCTCTTCAGGAGAAATATCACCCCAACTATCTTGTTTTTTTACAACTTTATCTTTTTTAAATGGTTTTGGAACTTCTAAAAATAATCTTTCAAACTCTATAAAAGAGTGCAAAACAACCATAAGTTCTTTATAAATTTTTGCTTTATCATACTCATAAATCTCTTTTGCAAAATCATCTATAAAATCATTTAAAATTTGAGCAAAAACACAATGAACAGTATTTTCATATATTTTTTCTCCATTTGCTAATAAATTGGATAACTCAGCCATAAAAGAAAATATAAATCCAACCGAATCTTCATATTCATAAAAATTCTTTTCATCTCGTCTTAATTTTGTTTTTGCAACAAAATCTATCATCTCAATTCTTTTCTTACCAGATTCAACACCTTCGTTGTAATATGAAGCTGTTAATCTAATTTTTTTATTGATTGGATTATAAAATATATCATCAAACTCTTGCACCAACACAGCATTTGAATTTTTATCTAAAAGATTTGAAATATTGTTTAGTGCTTCTTGTGAAATATCATCTAATGCACTATCTTTTAGAATATTCAAAAGTCTTAATAATTCAAAATAATTTTCTATCTTTGGACTAAGTACAAAGAAATTTGCAAAAAAATTATAGTATAAAGCCCTAGCCTTATGTATTGTTTGATTATTTTCCACTATCTAATCCTTGATTTCTTTGATTAAAATAACTTTGCATCATAATTTTTGGTTTACAATCAGCACAACAATAAAGACTTCTCTCCTTTACTGGGTCACTTGAAAAAATTGGTCCCATCATTGCAGCTATCTTTTCTATAGCTTTAGTTGTTGCAAACTCTTTTCCGCACTCAACACAAGCAAAAAGTTTATCTTGCGCTAAAATATTATCTTTAAACCAATTTGGTTCTAGTTCAATTATATCTTCTTTTATTGTCAAACAATTTGTCTCAGGACAAGAAACTTCACAATATCCACAAGCTGTACATAAACTAGGATTTAATCTTAATGTATTATCCTTTGGTTCTGCTATTAAAGCATCAACATTACAAGCACCAACACAAACTAAACATAAGGTACAAGTATCTTGATTTATTTCAACTTTTCCATAATGAATATGTTCACCAGTTTTAACTTCTCCTAAATTATCATTTCCTACTAATTTTTGAAGTCTATGTGAAAAAATTTCTCTTTTTTTAAGACCTTCTTGATTAAAATTAAAATATGAATCTTCAATAAAAGCTACTTCTTTTAAAGCTATTTCCAATTCTTCTTTATTCATAGCAACTAAAATTGCATCTTTTTGATATCTTTTTTGATAAATATCGTTTAATATTCTAATTGCATCATTTGTACCTTTAGATAAAAAATCACTATAGAAAATAACTTGTGAACCTGACATTTGAAGTAAAGTTAAAAGTGAAGATTCATGTAAAAACTTTTCACCTTCAATTGCAAATGGGAAAACACCCTCTTTTAAATCTATTTGTAAATCTTCAATTCCCATAGTTCTTGGAATTATTAAAGGGTGTCTATTTTTATAAAATTTACTCATTTCAAATAAACTTTCTCTATTTGTTGGTGCATAATCTAAAGCACCACTTGGACAAACAGAAATACATCCACCACATCCATGACAATCTATTTGTGAAAAAGTTAAAGTTTTTGTTGTATCATCTCTTGTAATTGCAACAGTTGGACAAACTTCCTCACATTTTCCACAAATAACTTCTCTTCTTCCATTATATTGACATATTGTTTTATCATAAGTTGTAAACTTTTTATACGAAAAAGAGTTTATATTGTTTTTTAGTTCTAAAATTACTTCTTCAATACTAGATAAATTTGGATCAAAAGTTCCACTTTGTTTTAAACCTTCCTCCTTCGCATCAAACCAAACTATTTGAGAAACATTTAAAACAACATCCTTTCCATTGCTATCAACAGTTACTTTTAGATTTCCAATATGCCCTTCAATACTTTTAAGAATATTCTCATCAATTTTATAAATATCAAAATCATCTTTAGCTAAATTTTTACTAAACTCTTTGAACTGCTCTTCATTGTTAGAAATAACTAAAAGTTCTTTTGAAATTTCTTGAGAATAAGAAATATCTTGAGATAAGTCATACTTTGTAGCTGCTATTTCATAAAGTTCTAAAACATTCGATATTTTATTAGAAAAAGAGTCTTGCGAATTTTTAATATAAAAATCAATCTCATTTGCAACAAATTCGCTTTTTAATTGACTAGAATTCGATATTAGAAAAGTTTTATTTTCTAAACCTTCTAAACTTGTAGTAACTTGGATTTTTTCACTCAAAGGGAAATCCAACCCATTTTTATTATAGTAGATAAATTCTTGCATAAACTATGCCCTTAAATTTTTAGTAAAAAATATTTTACCATATTCTATATGTATGAAAATTAAATAAAACTTAAATTTTTAAAATGTTTCGTTTATCTTATAAATTTATAATATTTAATCTACACTTTAGTAGAATTTTACATGTTTAAAAAATTTTTATCAATAGTATTTGTTGTTTTTTTATTATATTTTTTTCTAAAAGAGGATAAATATTCACAAAATAATATACAAATTGCATCATCAATGCCACTCAGTGGACTTATGGAACCTTGGGGAAGTGCAATTTTTGACGCTACAAAAAGTTATTTTTCATATTCAAATGATAACAACTTAATAAAAAATAGAAAAATAGAATTTACAGCTCTTGATGATAAATACGAACCCGATTTAACTTATGAAAATGTAGAAAAGTTAAAAAAGCAGAATATTTTTGCCTTTTTTGGAATGGTTGGAACACCAACAATAAAAAGAATTCTTCCTTCAATTTATGATGGAGATATTCTATTTTTCTCTCCTTTTTCAGGTGCTAGTTTTTTACAAGATGAAAGCTTTTCAACTTTAATAAATTTTAGAGCTTCATACAAACAAGAGTTAGAGCACTTAATAAACTATTTAATATCTAAAAATCTAAAAAATATTGCAATCTTTTATCAAAATGATGATTTTGGAGAAGAAGGGTATATTTCTAGTTTAGAAATAATAAAAAAGCAAAACCTAAATTTAGTTTCAATAGGAAGCTACAAAAGAAATACTTTATCTATAGAACATGCTTTTAATGAGATAAAACAATCAAAACCAGAAGCTATTATAATGATTGGCGCACATAAAGCAAATAGCTTTTTTATTCAAAAAGCAAAAAATGATGAGTTATTAAAAGATACAATTTTTTGTAACATCTCTTTTAGTGATGCAAACTCTATCGTAAATGAATTAAAAGCTTCAAATACATCAACACAAAATATTATTTTTTCGCAAGTTGTACCAAATTATGATGATAAAAATCTGAAAATTGTGCAAGAGTATCAAGAAATTATGAAAAAATACTCTCCAAATTCTAAGCTTGGATTTATCTCTTTTGAAGGATTTTTAGCATCAAAAGTTTTGGTAGATGCAATAAGAAGGTCTGAAGAAAATTTGATAAAATCTGAATTTTTACAGGCTTTAAAAAATACACCAAATAATCTTTTGTATGAAATAAATATAGAATACAACCAAAAAAAATTACTAAACCAAACTTATCTTTTTGAATATGTAGATGATAGCTTTAAAGAGATAAAATGAAAACCTTTCTATCTAAAGTAATAAACTATTTTAACAACTTAAAATTTAGTTATAAAACATCTTTTTTGATTTTTATTATCGCAGGTGGAATGCTTTGCATTATTATTTTATCTCAAATTTCACTTTTTACTCTAAAAAATGATTTTGATATTTTGTTTGAAAAAAGAACAAAAGGTCTAATAGAACTTGAGCATATAAAAGACTCTTATAAGATAAATATACAAGATACTTTAAATGATTTTGAAAAAAAAGAGCTAAATTTTGAGCAGTCCAAAGATGTTTTAAAACTTGCAATAGAGATTATTGATAAAAATTGGCTTTTGTATCAAGAAAATAGTAGTTTAAAAAATAGATTTTTTATTGTAAATTGGATTAAAGAGTTTGTTATTAATCCAAATAATTTATATGAAAATAAAGTTTTAAAAGATGAGATTATAAAAAATATAAATTCTAAAATGAATGGCATTAACTCTATTTTACATGAGCTAAAAGATGAAAAAAATGAAGAACATTTTAAAAAGTTAAGATTTGAAACAAACTCTATTTCTGTACATTTAGCAAGTTTAATGAACTACGATTTGGCAGTTGCAATAACTGAAAAAAGAGATACCGATAAGATATTTAAAATAGTAACTATTTTTTCATTTATCTCAATTTTTATTGTGTTTTTGTTCTCTATTATTTTATCTTTACTTATGACTACACATTTTAGAAGAGTTCATGAATTACAAGAAAAAATAGTAGAAAAAAAGACAAAAGAGCTTAAAGAATTAAATAGTAGTTTGGAGCTTAAAATAGCACAAGAAGTTGCAAAAAATAGAAAAAAAGACATAATTATGTTTCAACAAGCAAGATTTGCAAGTTTAGGTGAGATGTTAAACAACATAGCTCATCAATGGAGACAACCTTTGGGGTCTTTGTCCATGATTATTCAAAGTTTTCAAGTAAAGATGCAATTGGGAAAATTAACTACTGAATTTGTGGAGCAAAAAACAAAGGATGCCTTACTTTTAGCACAAAACATGTCAAACACACTAGATGATTTCAAAAACTTTTTTGATCCAAATAGAGCTAAAACAAAGTTTTTTATAAAAGATTGTCTTGAACACTCTATTGAAATTTCAAAATATTTTTTAAACAAAGAAAATATAAAATTAGAAGTAAATATCAAAAAAAATATTGAACTTTTTAGTTACTACAATGAACTATCTCACGTTTTTCTTAATATTATAAGTAATTCAAAAGATGCTTTAGTAAGTAATGTTGACAAAAATGATAGAATAATAAAAATAGTTGTAAATAGCAAAAAAGATTTTTTGTTTGTAAATATTATAGATAACGGTGGGGGAATAGCCCCTGATATTTTAACAAAAGTTTTTGAACCTTATTTTACAACAAAATACAAAACAGCAGGAACAGGGATTGGACTTTATATGTCAAAGCAAATTGTTGAAAGACATATAAAAGGGCAAATCTCTTGCAAAAATATAAAATCAAAAATGAAAGATGAAAAAGTCTTTTCTTGTACATCTTTTGTAATAAAAATCCCCCTTAAAGAGGAAGAATGAGTAAAAATTTAGATATTTTAAAAAACTTCAAAGTTTTATATATTGAAGATAATGAAAATCTATTGAGACATACAAGTGATATTTTAGAAGATTTTGTAGATAAACTTTATAGTGTTAAAACTACTGTTGAAGCTATGAAAATTGTTTTGGAAGAAGATATAGATGTAATAATTAGTGATATATTATTGGAAAATGAAAACGGAATAAACTTTTTAAAATATCTAAAAAATAAAAATATTGATATCCCTGCAATTCTTACAACTGCCCACACAGAAACTGATTATTTGCTTGAAGCAATAAAATTAAAAGTTGAAAACTACATTGTAAAACCCATAAATATTCAAGAACTTTTGAACACTTTACACGATATTCTTTTACCAAAAATTCAAGAAAAAGAGCTAAAAAAGAATCAAAACATAATAAAAGCTATTGGTGCAATAAGTGATGGAAAGCAAGTAGAAATCATAAAATATATTTTTAATACTTTAGATGAAAAATCTCAATTTGTTGGCTCTTATAGTGAAATAATGGAACAATTTTCAATTTCAAAACCAACTTTAATAAAGCTTTTTAAAGATTTGGCAGATAAAAATATTTTAACAAAAACAGCACATAAAACCTATGTTTTCAATGAAAGTAGCTTGGAAAATATCTAAGCTTATTCATTTTTCTTCGTAGAAATTTCCACTCCTTCGTATGAAGTTGTTTTTATAGCATTTAAAATATCTTCTATTTTTACTTTTTCATCATAAATAACAGTAACCTCTTTTGTATTAAGTCTTGCACTTACTTTTTCAACTCCGTTTAATTGCGTAATTGCTTTTTTTACAGCCGTTGTACACAAAGGGCAATGCATACCTTCAACTTTAAAAACTGATATATTTGAAGAAAAAGCAAGAGAAAAAGAAAATAAAATCAAAAATATAACTTTCATAAACTACTCCATAAATAACGGTAAAATTTCTGGATAAAAAAGTAAACTTAAAACAAAAATAAAAAATAAGCTAAAAAATATAGACTTTTTTAATCTATCTTTTTTACTACATTTACAAGATATTTTTCTTCTAAAATTAAAAACCGAAAAAATAAAAAACCCAAGTGATAAAATAGCTAAAGGAACTCTTATAAATTCTAAACTTGTAAAAAAACTAAAAAAAGCACTCGATACCCCAAAAAATAAAAATATAAATGCGGGCAAACAACAAAGTGTTGATAGTAGTGCAGTAAAAACTGCACCAACTATTGCAAAATTACTTTGCTTCATAAAACTTCTTGAGATGTATATGTATAAGAGAATGTTTTTGCATTATAGTAATCTTTTGCATCTTCACCAACTTCAGCATAAGGATACCCCAACATATTTAAGGGATATTGAGTTGGTTTTGGCTCTAAAATAAAATCTCTTGCACTATTAAATGCTGCCCAGTTCATCTCCCACGAACCAAAGAAATAATCTTTTACATCTTGAAGTTTTTTATTATCATTTGATAATTTCTCGGCCAATTTTACTTTTGTAACATCAGCAGGATCACAAGGAACCCAACCAATACCATCTATGTAAAACTCAGCTCTACAGTGCTGTGCTCCTGTAATATTTGCAAATCCTTTTTCATCTGCTTTTCCACAAGCATTTGAAATTTTAGATTGTCCTATTCTAATTCCAAAAGTCTCCCTAGCTGGAATTTTTGCATTTCTTAATAAACATACAAAAACTGAACTAATATCAGTACATTTTCCACCGTAAATTTTCTCTTCAATTGATTTCTGAGCATCACCAACTCCACAACCAACAACGCTTTCATCTCTATACATTGTTGATACTGTCCAATTATAAATAGCTTTCGCTTTTTCAAGTGGTGTAGTGGCATTTTTTACTATTTCATTTACATATTTTGTTAGTTTAGGAGTTACTGGAATATGTTGTGTTCCTTTTAAAAACTCTATTACTTCACTAGGATAATTTGTGTTTGATGTAGCTTTTGAGAAATCTGTTGTTCTTTCTTGCATAGCTAAACCAAAATTTACCTCCAAAGTTGGTTTGATATTTGCATCATTCCATTTTACATATAAAACTCTTGTATCATAAGGATTTTTTACAATTAGTGCTTCACTATAATTTCCAGAATAAGAGAAACTAACTACTTTATGATAATCCTCATCTTTTGGAAGTGGTACCCAAAGTTGTGTTATTTCTTTAGTTTGTTCAAATTCATATTTATTTGAAACTTTGAATTTTCTAGGTGTTTTTGTTATTCCAAAAGGATTTGTTGCTGTTGCAAGTGCAATATTTGGATATAAAAGTGCGGCACTTGAAAGTGCAAAAGTTGTTTTTAAAAATGTTCTTCTTTTCATTTTGGATTTTTCTTTTTTAATAGTTTGTTCTATTTGAAGATATAAAGAGTGTGTTCTTTATGTCATACCATAACTATGGTCTGTGAACTTAAATTAACAACAATGTTAGTAAATATTTTATAAGCAAAAGCTTAAATAGTAAATATTTTTTTACTATTTTTAAGTAAATTTTACTCTTATATTTGTATAATATTTTTATCTTAACAAAAGAAAGTGTAAATGAACAACGAATATAAGCTAACAAAATTCGTTCAAGCAGCTGGTTGAGCAGCAAAGATGGGTTCGGCGGACCTAAAACAAACTCTTTGTAACTTAAATGGCAAAAATGAACAAGTTTTAATAGGATTTGATACTAGTGATGATGCTGGAGTTTTTAAGCTAAGTGATGATTTAGCAATAGTTCAAACTTTAGATTTTATAACTCCTGTTGTTGATGACCCATATGTTTATGGACAAATTGCTGCTGCAAATTCACTTAGTGATGTATTTGCAATGGGAGCAGAGGTAAAAACTGCTTTAAATATTGTAGGTTTTGACAAAAAAAATCTCTCAAAAGATGCTTTAGGTGAGATTTTAAGAGGTGGTTTTGAAAAAATAAAAGAGTGCAATGGTGTTCTTCTTGGTGGTCATACTATTGAGTCACCTGAAATGTATTATGGACTTAGCGTTACAGGAACAATACATCCAAATAATGTTATTAGAAATAATAGCGCGAAAGTAGGAGATTTTTTAGTTCTTACAAAACCTCTTGGAATGGGTATTTTAACTACTGCTATAAAAAGAGATTTAGTGGATATTTCAACAATCAAAGAGTGCGCCAAAATTATGGCTAGTTTAAACTATCTTCCATCAAGAATTATGAGAAAATACAGAGTTAATTCTTGTACTGATATCACAGGTTTTGGTTTACTTGGTCATGCTTTTGAGTGTATAAATGAAGATATATCTTTTAATCTTTTTTGCGATGAAATACCTTTGGTAAAAGAAGCAATTGCCTTGGCAATAGAAGGTGTAATTCCAGGTGGAACAAAGAAAAATATGAAATTTTGTGAAGATAAGATTTTATATAAAAAAGATTTAGAAGAGTATTATAAAGCTATACTTTGCGATGCACAAACATCTGGTGGACTTTTAATAGCTATGAATAAAGATGACGCAAAAGAGTATATAAAAGAAGTTGAAGATTTTAGTTTTGGTTATGCCAAAATTATTGGAGAAGTTATTCCTAAAACCTCAAATGCAATCATAATTTGCTAAGCAAAAATTTTATTTTTGCTTACAAATTTCTGGTTTACTATCACAAATTAAATTAATCGAATTTTTTGCTTCGTTGTGTCCTTCTTTATCTGCTTTTAAAAACCAACTCAAAGCCTCTTTATCGTCAGATTTTACTACAACTAAACTAGCTTTAACATCTTCTTTTTCATCCATATATTTGCTACAACTTGTTGGTTTTCCTTCATCACTTGTAGTTTTTATATTCTCTTCACCTAAGTAGTAAATAATTCCTAAATTATATTTCGCCTCAACATGCCCCAAAGCAGCAGCTTTTTTATAATATTTTATAGCTTCACTAAGATTTTGTCTAACCCAACAACCATAATCGTACAATCTAGCCAACTCAAATAATACCTCTTTATCTTGTTTTTTCTCCAAAACTTTTAAAGTTGTATAAGCTTTTTTATAATCCTCTTTTTCCAAAGCTTTTGTAACATCACTAAAACTTTCTGCATTTAAACTCATAACCAAAGCAAAAAATAAAATTACCTTCTTCATATATTTTCCTTATTTTTTAAAAACTCTTCCATCCAAAACTTAGCCATTTTCAAATCTTTTTTAACACCATATCCTAATTCATACATTGTTGATAGATTTTTTTGGGCATCTTTTAAACCTTGTTTTGCAGCTTTTTCATACCATAAAACAGCCTCTTCATATTCATCTTTATAGTAGGCTTGTAATCCCATTTCATATTGTGCATTCTTATTTCCATTTTGTGCTGAAATTAAAAACAACTCAAATGGCTCGATATTATCAGGCTTTCCTTCAAAATCATAATATTCACAAATATAAGCTATATAAAAAAGAGCATCTGTATTATTTTTCTTTGCCAAAATTTTGAAAACATCTAAAGCCTTCAAGAATTCCTCATTTTTAAAAAGCTCAATACCATCTTTTAGCGTAACGGGTACTTGATTATCTTCAAATAATTTCATTATTTTTTTTGCTTCAAGATTTCCATTTACTATTGCTAAATCAAAATAATCTTTTGCTGTTTCATCATCTTTTGGAATATCTTTTCCTCTATGATAAATCATACCCAAAGCAAAAGCAGCATCTGCGTGATTATTTTTTGAAGCTTCTTGGAAATAAAAAATAGCTTTATTTATATCTTTATCAACAAAATCGGCTTTTTCATACATTTTTCCTAAATAATATTGCGCTATTGGATTGTTTTTGTCAGCAAATTTTTGAAAAATTTTAAAAGCTTTTATATAGTCAAACTCTTCATAAGCCTTTATTCCCTCTTCTAAAGTTCCTCCAAAAAAAGGTCTAAAAAGCAAAGATATCATTGAAAAAAAATCTCTCATCTTCTATCCTATAAATTACTTAGACAATTATATCAAATAGAATGTAAAAGAATTTTTCTAGAGTTAATTATTTTTCAAATATATTAAACAACATCTGTTTTAAATCTATTTTCATTTGAGCTGATAAAATTTTTTTATTTGAGTAGATATAAAAAGGAACAGTGTTTCTCATGGAGTGTTTTAATCTTTTTCTTAAAGTTGAAATCTCATCTATATTTATTAGCTCATCTCCATCAAATAAGAAAAAATCTTTTGAAATCCCAAGATTAAAAGATACTATTTGATACTCAAAAAATAAATCTTCTTCTTCATATTTTTTTATAATATTTTCTAGTTCAATTTGAAGTTTATTTAATCTATTTGGTGTGATATAACCAAAGCTTTCTCTAAATTTATATCTTTCAACAGTTGTGAAATCAAGAACTTTATAAAACTCATTTAGATTTTTCCAAGGGCTTTTAAATCTTCTTTTACCAAATAAAACCTCTTCAAAACAATACATATATTTCATATCTTCTTTTGAAAAAACTTCTTTATCTTTAATATCAAAATATCTATTTTTAAATAAAGAAATTAGCCAGTTTTCATCAAGCATTGAGATTGTATCAAGCTCTTTTTGCTTATTTTGATTTTTAAAATTCCAAAGCATAGAAATAGAATTTGAGATTTTTTCCTCGTTTTCATCTTCAAAATATTTGCTAGCTAAATATTGAACAACACTTTCTAGTAAAGTATCTGTTTTTGCAATACCATGGTTAAAAATAACTTTCTTATAAAGATTAAATCTCATCTCCAGCATATGCTCAATATCAATCAAACTCATATCATAAAAGCTTAGGTAAAATTTACCATCGTTTTGTACTAAAACAGCTTGTTTTGTGATACGAATATGGTCATTTGGTCCTGTAATATAACCACTTGCCAACATATCTCTATTTATATAATCAAGTCTATCAGCATCAACTGTACTATCAATAAAATTGTGTAAAACTTTAAAATCAAAACCTTCAAAAATTTGCTCTTCTAAAATTAATAAAGAGAGTTTTTTGATTAGTTTTAGATACTCTTTTTCTTGTTCTTTTGAAATTAACTCTTCAAGCTCATAATCAAAAAGTAATTTTAAAAGATTTTCTCCAATAGCTTCGTGTAAAACTTCTTTATTATTTTTTGTAATCTCTTCATAATTAACTTTAAACTTTATCTCTTTTTCACAAAGAGTATTATTTTCATCTGCTTCTTTTTGTTTTATCTTGTTGTAAACTTTTTTTAAAGCATATTCTACTTGATGCGAAAATGGAAGATGTCCAACATCATGAAGTAAAGCAACTATTCTAATTGTTTGCAAAAAAATAGTATATGTTGCTCTTTGAGATTTTGATTTTGTAGGAATTGTAAATTGAAAAAGTGCTTTATTATCAAGATATTCAATCTCATTTATATTTATTTTTAACTTTTCTTCTTTGATTATTTGTAAAATAACATTTTTTAGTATTGATAAAAAGCTATTTTTTGTTTTTCCATCAGCATTTAAAAGAGCATTTTTAAACAAAAAAGAGCTTAAATGCATAGTTCCTAGGCTATGAATAAATCTCTTTGTAGTAATTGACGGATATGAAAAATAAGCCAGTGCATTTTGAGTTATGAACTGTAACCTATTTACAATCTTTGTTTGAAGTATTTTATCTTCTAACTTTGTGTATTCAATATGATTGTAAATAGTATCATTTATAAGTCTATTTTGTATCTTTTATCCTTTATTGGTTTTTATTTTCAAAAATTCTTTCAGTAAACTCTGCAAACTTACCTCTAACAGCTTTCTCAAGTTCTATTGCAAACATTTTAAGTTCAGGATGAGCTTGTGAAGTTTGTTTTAAAAGAGTTGTTAGTCCGTTATTATATTTATTTAAATATAAATTATCTATTTGTCTATTTGAACCAATAATTATAGCCATACAACTCTCATCTAATCTTGATAAAATTAACTGAGTTGTTTTTTCACTACTATTTTGCCACTCATCCATAATCACTATTGAACCACTCAAAGTTCGTCCTCTAGCTTCCCCTGGCCATAAAGTTTCAATACAATATTTTGATTTTAACTCTTCAATTTTTGAGATTATCGATTCTTGTTTTTCTTTATTTTCACTCTTTTTTAGATGTTTTTTTGAAATAAATTCCAAAGTATCATATAAAGCCATATTGTAGATTCTAAATTTTTCATCATTTCCTGCTAAAAATCCAACCTCAGCACCTTTATCAAGGGATTCAATAGAGTTTCTAACATATACAATTTTGTCATAAAATCCTAAATCAATCAATCTCATGGCACTTACTATTGACATCAAAGTTTTACCACTTCCTGCTTTTGCATCAATTACAAGTAAATCATACATATCGCTTAAAATAGCTTTTGTAAATAATTTTTGTTTTAAATTTACAGGTTTTACATTTAAAGCTTTAAAATCTGTCTCTTTTAAAATATCTATTTTTCCATTTGCTATGATTGCATATTCTACATTTCCATCATCACTTTCAAAAGAGTATGAAAAGTTTTCCATTTCATAAGTCTCATCTACAGAAAAAATATCTTTATTTTCCAAGCTATTAAATTTTGAAGAATCTATTTTTAGGCTTTTTACAAAATTAAATTTTGGAACTGTTGATTTATCATCATGTAAAGTTTCAGTTTTGATTCCTTTAAAAAGTGCAAAAGTTCTAGCGTAAACATCTAAAGATAAAAAGATAGTTTTACAACCTTTGTAGTACTCTTGAGCAATAGAAGCAACTTCTATAATTCTTTTGTCGTTTGACTCAGAAATATGAATTTGTTCTATTTGTGTCTCATATTTATCTTTTGAGATAATATCAAGGTTTACTTCCTCATCATAAAGCTTTACAACTTTAAATCCAGTTTTATAATCAACCTCTTTTATTTTCATCTTTGCTAATAATCTTGCAAATTCTCTAGAATAGTAACCCAATTCATTAACTAACTTCTTTTTATCCTCTAGTTCAAGAAGTACAGTTTCAGGTATAACAATATGATTAGTTTTATTGTCTGATATT
>ERZ724515.606-NODE-606-length-14232-cov-7.121394_pt1 | contig 14232 bp, 17 predicted proteins | sample MGYA00376048_ERZ724515 | MGnify/ENA primary metagenome ERZ724515 (study PRJEB28724, sample SAMN07190885) | wastewater metagenome | isolation source: influent of sewage treatment plant in Hong Hong | place: Hong Kong | collected 2016-03-17 ... | reverse complement strand
TGTTTTATCGGTTTGTTGTTTTTCGGTCGAGTAAAGGTTTGTTAACAGCTCGCCAGAACTTCAAACCAGATCAGATAGCCTAGGTCGGTTACAGCTCTCGTTTGATACCATTCCATTTTAGTTCTCCTTTTTCTTGCGTTTCAGATCAATCGACAGCAATCTACATACAAACATCGTGCCAAACGTAACTACGCGAAATCACTAAGACGCACCGCGTAAACAACCGCGCAAAGACTGACACAAACGCAAACCTTGCGCGCAAAGATTGCACCTACCGTGTGACCAAAAGCACAAAACACAGCAAACGCAATTAGGAGCGATATGAGAGGCGCAACCACCTAGCCATACCTAAAATACCCAAGGCTAGCAAAACCCCGTAAAACGAAAGCAAACAGGCTTATACAAACCGTATAACCTTAGGTAGATACGTAAGTATACCGTAAGTATGTGACGCATTGCGTTAATATGGCACAGGCACAGCAACGATCCAGCAACATCTGGGGCTGTATTATATTAACATCTGGGGTCGTATTAACATCTGGGGTTGTATTGTATTAACATCTGGGGATATTCTTCGCCACGAGCCCCGTAGCGGCCACCAAGCTACCACAAGGTAGACCCACCCCGCCATAAGCAGCCAGGCGGCAGCAGAAAAGCCAACGCTCGGCAACCGGCACAGGGGGGGGGCCGGGGGAAAGCGGCCACCCCGTATATGGGGGTGATAACCCTTCACCACCCCGAAAAGGTTATAAGTTGCGGCCTCATGGGGGGAGGGTTACTGCTTAGTAGCAATTAGGATAGGGAGGGGGGTTACCGCCTCGCGCAGGGTATCCGGTAAGAGTCATAGCTGAAGTCAACAGCATTTTTACCCCTACGGGGCTCTTGGTCAAATTGTTAAAGCAAGTTTTACAAAGATTTTACGTTTGTTTTTTTTCTTGTGTCAGGTTTTTGACTGTGTTATTGTTTCTTTGCCGTGGCTGGACGCAATGACAATCTGAAACCGGCGATCCCTGGTGAAGTGCGTAACCCTTTTGGACGCAAGGGGAAGGTTCGGCGTGACGCTTCGTTCCGTGCCGTTATCATGGCGGCGGACAAGCTTGGTGGTTCATTGTGGACAGACAAGGACTACATGCCGGGTGCGACTACCCATAAGGCTATTGTTGGCTGGCTGGAGGGTAAAGACCTTGAGGATGAGGGCCTTGAGCCTGACGAGCGGTTCAAGGTATTGGATAATCGCCGCAAGATTTTTTTCAAGGATATACTTTCAAAGACTATCCAGCCTCCAACTGAAGAATCTGCCGAGATTGATTTCTCGGATGCAGAAGCGGCTATAGCTGCAATCATGGCGCAGTATATTGCTGACCCTGGTTTCTTCCGCAAGGTAATGGAAAAGGCCAAGGATTCCGAGAAGCTTAGACCTATACTCATGGATTTGGCAGCAGAGATTTGCGTGTTTGCTATCCCTGCTGAAGCAAAGGAGATTCAAGATGCCGTTCCAGTCAAAATCACAGAGAGCCTGGATGTATGCGAACAAGCCACAGATGGCGAAGAAGTGGGAGAAGCATACACCAAAGGGAGCGAAACTACCGCAGAAAGTGAAGAAGGGTAAGCCCAAGTGAACCTGTTTGGACTGCCATGAGGATCAAATGAACAAACCAAATCGTTATGCCCAGATCATATGTTTCGCAGACATTGACAATGCCAATGAATATTCAGACTGGATGGCTGCTCCGTTTGATATTGAAAAGGGACAGAAGCTTACCCTTTGCATCGACAAGGACAATCGTGGCAGGCGATACATGAAGCTTGTGGTAGATCCGCCATACAGGGGACGGGATATTTTCAGCGATGAGTAAGGCCATAAGACGCGGGAAAATGATCGTAACAGAACAGACCGATGAGTCTGTTGAAATATTCCGTCGCATTGCCTCAAAGCAGGGTGGGGGCACAAGCTCAATCACCTCTGCCATTTCATCTCAGACAACGAGCTTGCAGAATACTGATTTTTTCGTTCGGCTGTCTGCTGGTTCAATCAGTGGATATTCTGCCGTGAATGTTTCTGGCCATGCCTATAACGGATTGCAAACCACTGCTACTGACGTATGGGATCGCGCAGACGCTACGCCAACACAGCAGCTATGGGTGGCTCCTACCGCTGCAAGGATACATGCTATTGTTTCCAGCAGCACTTCAGATGATGGAAGCCCTGCCGGTGTCGGAGCCAGGACCGTGAAGATATGGGGTCTGACGGGGTGGAGTTCTGCCGAAACATCAGAGACGGTTACCCTGGATGGGACCACTCCGGTTAATACATCGAATGCATACGTTATCATACACCGCATGGAAGTAATGACCGCTGGAAATACATCCATCAACGTAGGAACCATCACGGCTACGGCTGCTACAGATGGAACCGTCACGGCTTCGATATTGCCCGGTAATGGCCAGACCCAGATGGCTATCTATGGTATTCCTTCTGGTAAGGCACTTATGGTTACATCTTTTTTTGCTGGAGTGAACAGAGCTGGTAACGCTACTCCGACAACTGATTTCTATTTCAAGGTTAATACCGATCCTGCAAACCGGACGACCTACAGAACGCAGTATGTATTAGGAACATCTCAGGATGGAAACTCATGGATTGAGCGTGTTCATCGTCCATATGTTACGTTTAATGGTCCTGCAATCATAAAGGTTCAGGCCATATCTGAATCAGCCGATTCTGATGGGCATTCAGGATTTGATGGAATACTGGTGCCGGTCTGATGCTATTCATTGACCTGCATCTGAATGAAAGTGGAGCAATGATAATGCTTAACTTTTCCATTGTTGAGTCATTAAGGGAACATCCGTTGGGAGGAACATCAATCGGAATGACAGGACGCACTGTATATCATGTCAGTGAAACCGTTGGCGACATCATGAGACGTATCGGAGTGGTTTCCAATCTGCATATATATGAAGTAGGTCCAGACTCATCGGAGGCAAATTGAGATTCCATCTTCTCGGATCAATGCTTTCCGGTGGCGTCAGTTTTTACCGTGAACTTGGGCCGTGGTCATATGTTGCCAGGCTGAACCCAGGAATGCAGTTGATTACCTGCAACAATGCCATGTGGGATGGACTGTATGTAACTGATTGGGTCATGGCCAATGGATGCCATAAAGAGGGACAGTATGTAGGACTGGAAGAAGCCAGATACCTTGGGACTAAAATATGGCTGGATTATGACGATGCGGTTGGGTTTGTTGACTGGCATAGTCCAAGGGCAAGGAACTTCCCCAACGAAGAATGCCAGAAGTGGATTCCAAAATGCGTCGAGTTGGCAGATGTTGTAACGGTATCGACTCAGGATATTGCGGATATCATAGGCCCCAAAGCGGTTGTTATTCCCAATGCGTGGGATCACCGTATGCACAAGATGGCCAAAAGCAAGTCGATCAACAAGACGGTTTTATGGAGAGGATCTGACACCCATACGGCTGATCTTGCTTATTTTGATGCGGCACTTGAACACCTTGCTGTTGAGCACAACGACTGGACGTTTATTTATCTTGGCAATATTACTGCTCCAAGATTCCAGATACGGCGCGAATTGCCTAATGTAAGACTGGAACCCTCTCTGGAAGTGGTGCGGTATTTCCGCAAGATGTCAGAGATAAATCCGTCAGTGGTAATAGTTCCCATGATTGATACCACGTTTAACCGGTGTCGTTCTAACATCGCGTGGATAGAAGCCACTTCAATTGGTGCCACTTGCGTTGCTCCAGACTGGCCATCATGGAACATGCCTTCTATCTTCAGGTATAAGCCGAATGATCTTGATGACTTTATTGCCAGAACAGAACAGGCCATGTTCTCATCTGGGAATGAATGGAATGAGTCCAGGAATCTCGTCACAAACGAGTTGAATATACACAAAATGGCTATTGCCAGACAGGATATTTTATATGCCTACAGTTGAATCAGCGGAAAAACCTAAAGCAAAGAAAGAAAAACCTGCATACCAGAAGATACCGGTAGGAACGGTTCTTGGTGCTCCAAATGAAATCGCAAGGTTCCTGACGGAGAAGATCATCCCTCAACTCGGTGAGCTTAACGCTACCGGATGCATTGTGCTTATACCTACCCATCGTGGGCCTACAAAATATGCCGCTATAGGTAACACCCGGATAGACGATGGGGCGGTTGACACCGTGCGTTATCTTTCAAACATAAACAACGAAATAGAATGATCCGCGATGAGTCTGGATTCAGTAAAGGCCCATGAGCGGGCGGCCCATACCCGGAAATACAACCGGATTGACTGGTTCTGGCAGGAGAACCATCCGTATAAATGGCAATCGAACTGGTGGGATGCTGGCAGCAGTTACAAGTTCAGGCACAATTCGTCTGCTAACAGACAGGGAAAAACATTTTCAATTGGTTATGAAGTAGCGTTGCATGCTCTTGGGAAATACCCGGACTGGTGGTCTGGACGAAGATTTGTTGAGCCTACCATCGGTATAGTTGCAGGAGAAACTACCGAATCAGTGCGTGACACTATCCAGATGACATTGCTCGGCAAACCCGGTGACCAGGGTTCTGGATGGATACCAAAGAAGAATATTCTCAACATTGTTACCCGTCATGGTGGCGGTGGCGCTGTCGATCATATTGTTGTGAAGCGCGAAACACTGGATGGCGGGACCAGCACAATTTATCTCAAGACCTACGATCAGGGTCAGGAGAAGATTGCTGGTATGGAAGCCCACTATTTTGCCTATGACGAAAACTGCCCGCTTGCCTATTTTTCAGAAGCAACTACCAGAACAGCTACTACCAAGGGAATCATATTCGGCGCGTATACTCCGCTTGAATATTCCGATCTTGTGTCTCATCTTGAAAAAATGCACAAGGATGACCCCAAGAGTGTATATCTGGTCTATGTCGATATAGAAGAAGCCAGGCACCTCGATGCCGCCGACATATCTGCAATGCGAGCTGCGTGGGCTCCGTGGGAAATACAGGCACGAACCACTGGGGTAGCCAACCGGTTCGGAAAGGGACTTGTATATCCTGTTAACGAGAGTCTTGTGTCTGTTCCTCCGATGCATGTTCCTAATGAATGGAGGCGGTTGGCCAGCATTGACTTTGGAATGAGTGCTGACCCGACTGCAATCGTATTCAGGGCTATCGACCCCAGAACAGATACGACATATATATACGATTGCTATGTATCTGAATCAGGAGACTCAGAAAACAGGGTAGCCAATGCCGTGAAAAAACAGATTGCTGGTATCCCGGTGGCATGGCCGCATGATGGCAACAAGCAGATCAAGGGTCTGACAACCGTAGAGATTTACCGTAGACTTGGATTCAAGATGCTTCCATCCCATGCAACATTCATGAATGGATCAATGAAAGTAGCTGATGGCGTGGCTGGCATCAGAGACAAAATGGAGCGTGGCAGATACAAGATATTCTCTACCTGCCGTCAATGGTTCGAGGAATACCGCAAATACAGGTATGATGATAAGGGGATTGCTAAGAAACAGGACGATCATGTCATGGATGCTGATAGATATGGCTTTATGATGGAGCGTTACGCCAAGGTTGGCACGGATATTGCTTTCGGACCATCAGACAAGCCAAACTCTACAGACTACGAGGTTTTTGACAATGCCTGAATACGAGCAGTCTGGTAGCATAGAAGAAGGTCGCAGAATCATAACCGAGTTCGGTTATGCCGAAGCATCGCGCAAGCCATATGAGCAGGTATGGCAGGACGTGGCGACTCTTTGTTGCCCCAACTCAATCAGCTTCACACTGAAAAATACTGTTGGTGGAGAGGATAGGACACAGGACCAGTATGATACACTGGCTCCACGTTCCAACAAGAAGTTTACCGCCCTTATCATGGGTCTTGGAACCAACCCAACTACGAAGTGGGTCCAGTATGCCCTTACCAGCGGTGCCAAACCAAACGAAGAAACGTCAAGATGGCTACAGCAGAAACGCGACGATGTTCTGTTCTATGCCAACAGGGACGGATTCTATCGCTCTGCTTCAGGTGTTTATGGGTCACTTGGACTGTTTGGAAATGCTGTCCAGTGGATCGAGGAACGCCCCATCAAAGCAAAGGGTTTCAATGGATTTCGTTTCCTGACACCATCATTTTCAGAAACATATTTCTGCGTAGACGGGAATGGAGACGTATCACAGTTTTTCAGGTCTGTATCCATGACGGCATATCAGGCTGTCAGTTACTTCGGGGTGAGTGCTCCACTACCTATCAAGATCATGGAAGCCTACGGTAAAAATGACGTTAACTCCAGATTCACGTTCATCTTCAAGTGCTGCCCGACAGATGAAGAAAATTCACGTGGTTCATATGATGCTTATTGGGTCTGCCGGGAAGGGGAGGTTTTGATAAGCGAGCAGGAATACCCGGAACGTCCATTTGTAGCTCCAAGGATGCCTGTTCCCAATGACGAAATATACGGACGTGGTATCGCAGTGGACAACATCGCAGATATCCGCACGGCTAATCACCTTGCAAAACGTCATCTTCAGGGAGCCGACTACTCGGTCCTTCCCCCCGTTGCCTACAACGAAGGCATGGATATCGACCTGAAGAACAGGCGTCCAGGAAGGTGGTATAGCGTATCGGATATAAACGGGTTCAAGCCTGACGTTGCTGCTATCCAGCCAGAACTGTTCATGAGCAAGTATCAGGCTTGCGCGGAGGCCATCAGGGATGCATGGTATGTTAACCAGATCGAGATGCCCAACAATGCTGAATACATGAAGGCTACTGTAGCCTTGGAAATAGCCCGCCAGAACCGTATTGTTCTCGGACCCATATTTGCATGGCTTGACGGGGAATACTTCAAGCCTGCCGTTGACCTGATGACGAGGATATATCTTAGATCACAGAAGGATATACCTGAGCAGGTCAAGGCAGAGGGAGGGATCAAGATAGAGTTTATCGGTCCAATGGCACAGGCACAGCAGCAGGTTGATCTGCAAGCGTTCAGGAATGGCCTTACTGACATGGCTTCTATTGCTCAGGTAAACCCGTCAAGTCTTGATTATTTTGATGGTGACAAGGCTATGGAGTTTGTGGCACAAAGGAATGGTATACCACTGGACCTGTTCCGAAAGAAGGTAGAGGTTCAGAAAATGCGTAGCGAGCGAGCCCAAGTTCAGGCCGCACAGATGCAGGCCCGACTGCTGACAGCTGGAGCACAGGCGGCCAAACTGAATGCGGAAGCTCAGGCAACTGTTCAAGGAGCATGATGGCCCGGAAAACCAAACGATCTGAAATAGGGACGTGGCTGATCGAAAATATCCCACAATCAGCCATAGAATCTGACAGCCGTGTCATTTCCCAGAAGGAATGGGATGCCCACCGCAATCTGTGGGCTAACCCTGATTACCGGTTGATACTGGAAGATTTGGTTGAGCGTCATATCTGGCAAGAGGGATGGCTGGACCCTTCTGTAAAAAGGGCCGTTCCTTCCCCAGAGATGGCAATGTTTAACGAGGGCCGCAAGGCCGTTGTCATGGAACTGCTTGCGCCGATAAAGGTTTTGCAGATCAAGGCAAAGAAGGAGACAAAACGTGTCAGACAACCAGACCCAAGAGACGAATAACGAATGGCTGCCGGAGGATTTGAAAGCGGACCCAAAGCTGTCCAGCTTCAAGAGTCCTGCTGAACTTGCCAAGGCATACAAGGCCCTTGAAAGCAAGCTTGGTGGTTCGGTCAGTATACCCACTGAATCCGACCCTGAAGGCTGGCAGAAATTATACGACCGGCTTGGGCGTCCAAAAGACCCGAATGAATACGAAGTTGGCGATCCATCTGATCCTGTATCAGAACGATTCAAAAATGTATTTCATGCCGCTGGCCTAAGCAAGAATCAGGCCAAACAGATTGGTGAAGCATGGAAGGCATCTGTCTCTGAGGCTAATGCGAATCAGAAAAAAACAGTGGAGCGTTTTGAGGCCGAACTGCTTTCTGATTGGGGAGAGCGTTATGCCGCTAATCAGGAGATTGTGGAACGTGGTCTTGTGGCTGTCAAAGGGACTGCGGTAGAGACTGCATACAATAACCTTCTGGCCGTGAATCCCAAGTTGGCCAAGAGCATGATGCTTGAAATCGGAAGCAAGGCCCAGGGAGGAAGCACAGCCAAGACCCCTCCTGCACCCGTCCAGACCAAGCAGACGCTTCGTGAAGAACTGAATAAGCATATGATGGCTGCGGCTGAGCTTGGTGCCAAGAGTCCGCTACTGCTTGGACGCGGCAGACCAGAAACGGCGTCATGGTTTGCAAAATTTGACCAGATCAATACTGCCATTGCAGAAGGCTCATGACCAACATGGACTGATATATACCAATACGTTATCCCTTTTGGGCTCCATAGTCGGACATGCTACGGAGCCCAATCTTTTTTTCTTGACACATTGTCAATTTTCTGACAGACTGCCAATAACTTGACGCTGAGCCCGTCGGCTCGCTGACACCTGTATGATTCCCCCTTACGGACACGGAATCAGAAAGGTCAATCGGCACTGCGCGGATACCTCTGACGGCAAAGAAACTCATTTTCTTTACCTATAGGAGGTAAACATCATGCCTAGTAATGTTGACGCATATATACCGGCGTTTGAGCAGGGCATCAGGACGATGCTCCCTGCACAGCGCACCAGTAAACTGATGGGTCTTTTCCCGTCGGTCCAGATGAATGGCAAACGGCATACGTTTCGCAGGCGGGCTCCAGAAGATCTCGCTGAAAAAACCACGGCCTATGAGACGATTTCTCCGGTGGGCGGAACCTATTCGTTCCGGTCTATCGTTGCTACGCCTTATCGCAAGGTGTTCAGCTACGAAACCGAGCAGGAAGTCCGTGCGGCTCTCCAGTTCAAGAACGGTGACGCTCAGGAGCTTGTGGCTGCGATTGCCCGCAAGTTCGATGACGTAGTTATCGGTTCCAGCTCTGGGACAGGCGGGCTTCTTGGTTCTGCGATTACTGGAGAGGATGGCACTGGGACACAGGCTATCACCCAGACGCAGACGCTATCGAACGGCCTGAACTGGAACGAACTGATGAAGGCGGCCAGGACTTTCCGCTCTGCCAACATCGACGATTCCATGCCGAAGTATCTCATCGCCACGCCGAAGATGTATGAACAGCTTATGCTGGATGATATCGTTTCGAGCGAGAAGGTGAATCCATACATGGCATTTGCCAACCAGAAGGTTGAGCAGTTGCTTGCTACTGGAGAGATTCAGCAGATCGGCGGATGGAATCTCATTATCCACACGGATGCTGACCTGCTTACTTCCTCGACGGCCAACATCGGCATTGCCTTTGTTGCTGACGCTCTGGTTGTAGGTATGGGAACCGGCCCGACCGTGGAATCGTTCCGCGATACGAGTCGTTACACCACGTGGCACACGACTGGATACATCGACATTGGTGCGGGTCGCGCCTATGAAGAAGGTGTTATCCGCCTTGATGCTACGGTTCCGAGCACCTGAGATAAGGAGAACTGAATCATGGCAAATATCTATTCAGTTGAAGCAGCCAAGAGTACGGCGGCACCGTCTGTCCGCACTCTCAATACGAAAAACGGCACGGTCCATTACTACGAGGATTACGTGGTTACGACCTCTGCCATTTCCGCCACTGGCGATACGGTTACGTTCCGTGCGGGTGCGATCCCGAACGGTGCGCGTATCCTTGGTGACGATATCACGATCTACAGCGGTGCTTTCGGTCCCAGCGTGGACCTGGACCTTGGGGATTCGGCTTCGGCTACCCGCTTCGCGGCTTCGGCTAACGTTGCGTCTGCCACGGCTCTCCGTGGAGGTGCTACACTTGGAATCGCACTTGCTACCAACGGCGCGGCGAAAGCTACCGGTGCGGATGGTTCCGATTTCACTGTAACGTCTGACAACTATACCCTAGTTGCCACGTTCAAGACCAGTGCTCCGGCGACTGGTATCGGTCTGGCGATCAAGGTTCCGTATGTGTTCTAACTGATAGGGGGCCAGAGTGACGGACGTAGAAATATGCAACCTTGCTCTGGCCTCCATTGGTGAGGCCACACAGATCACATCGCTGTCTGATGGTTCCACAAGGGCTAACCAATGCCTTCTGGAGCTTCAGGCAGCGGTGGATGATCTGCTTTCAGATACCGATTGGCAGTGGTGCACAAAACGGGTAGAGATAGCTGCATCGGGAACTACCCCGGCTTTCGGGTATTCCTACCAGTATAATCTGCCTAACGATTTTCTCCGGCTTGTCCGGTTCTTCAGTAACATCCATACGTTCAAGATTGAGCGGGATACATCGAATAACCTGGTTCTGCTTACGGATGCTTCCGGCCCTCTTGCTCTTACCTACGTGTTCCGTGCGAATGTATCCCAGATGCATCCCAAGATGCACCAGGCTCTAAGGTTTCTTCTGGCATCACGGCTGGCCAACTCCGTAGCCGGTAACGACAAACTTTCACAGATAATGGAAGGTAAATATCGCCGGGCTCTGGCGAGGGCCAAGGGCGTTAATGCGGCCAGTGGATCAAGTGATGGATCACCGGCCTACGATATCCAGCTTACGCGTTGGGGATCGGTGATTGATTGAAGCAGCATGTTATTGTCAATGTCTCTGGTGGTGAAATCAGCGAATATGCAGAAGGCATAGTCGGGACTGACCAGTATTTGGTATCTGCCCGTGAATTGACAAACTGGCATATACGTAAAGAGCGTGGGATCGAGCGCAGGCGCGGAACACAATTCATCAAGACTTCATACTCTCAGGCGGCAGGGACTTCAAACAGTGGCCGTCTGTTCGGGTTCCAGGGTTCAGATGCTTCCTACATGCTGGAGTTTTGTATTGATACGGTAAGCAGTCGTTCAGTGGTTCGTGTATACGACGAAAATGGAGCCGTGATAAACAGCCAGGGTTCGTTCGGCTATACATTCCAGTTGCCTGACGCTGAAGCGAATTCCAGATATGGTGCAGGAAACTTTGCGTGGGCCAGCATAACAGAGCTGTTTGACGCACAGATAGACCAGATTGGAAACGATATTTACATAGTTCATAGAAACTATCCCATTATCAAGATTGCATATGATCCTTCTGCGTCTCCGAAGTTTGGAGTGTCTACATGTGCGACATATCCCAAGCTTGAAGGGAATCCGTGGTATGGCAAGGATTTGGATGATGATGGTGTAAACGTTAAAAGTTCTACCTCACGTTTCGGGGTGTCGCCGGGATATTTTTCAGCATCACAGATTGTTAACCTGAGAAACTCAGATAAAGTTGATGATATTTGCACTATAAGGCTTTCTGGTGCGTCTCAATACAAGGCTCGTCCAGAATGGGTGAATACCCACGTCCTTGGTTACACTGGATCAGATCTTGATGTTGTGGCAAAGATCACACAATTTGTAGATGATACAAAAATGATTGGAGTTATTACAGACCCATCAGATGACAATACTTATACCGGTACTGCCAAGTTTGCGCCACCTGTCAGCGGTTCAGTGACTACTCTGGATGCATCCTCATCCGGGTTTTCACCCTTTACTTCTGGACATATAGGGTTGTCGTTCATGGTTGATGGCGGACAATACCATATTAATACCGGTGGAATCATCAACGCCAATACTGCTACTGCCAGGTGTGTCAGACAACAGGACAATGGCAGGGCGGGATCATCTGGAGATGCCTCAAAAGAGTCCGATACCATGATTCCTGAAACATACCGGACATGGGCAAGACCCGCATGGGGATCAAATACGACTGCCACTTACGCGGGCGCAATAGAAACGGGATGGCCGGGGGCATTGGCGTTTTTCCAAGGGCGGCTATATCTCGGCGGGTCCAAGATTGAGCCTCAGACTATTTGGGGATCGGCCACTGGGTTTTACCTGAACTTCGCTACCGGGACAGAAGATGACGAGTCTCTTTCATATGAACTCGCGTCTGGAGTCTTTGACGATATCCGGTTTATCGCAGCCGGAACCGCTCTTTTTGTGGGGACCAAAAACGGCGTATACCGGTTGACTGGTGGAGATTCAGGCATCACGCCAAATAACGTATTTGCCCGTCCTGAAATCTCTTTCGGTGCCGCCCGTATCCAGCCGGTGCGTATCGGTCCATTCTTCTACATGGTCCAGAATGGAAGACTGGCGATACGCGCATTTTCCTACAATGATTCTATTGGTGCACTGGTTTCAGAAGATGTCACTGAATTAGCAGGACATATTACCGGAACTGGAGTTAAGCAGTTGGCCGTCGAAAGCTATTCTCAGACCCGTGTCTATGGTGTCAGGGATGACGGTGTATTGTGCGTTGCGAGCGTTTTTGGCGATCCTTCCAAGCCGTCATGGTCAACCTACAAGCTCCAGAATTGGACTGCCTATAACACGTCTACCGACGCTACCATTGAAAGCTGTTCGGTTCTCAAGGGATCGACAGGCGATCAGATATGGTTCCTTGTGGCTAGAACGGTAGGAGGATCAACGGTAAGATACATTGAACGTATTAGCGATGCCCGTTACCTGGACTCGTCTTTTACACTGGCTGACCTGACCAGTTTCGGGGCTACAATCACAGGAACATCTACCGGACTGCAAGTGACGGGGCTCACAGTTTTGACCGGCCAAGCAGTCAGGGCGTCTATCGCTGGAGGGGATTATGGGTCTACCAGTTCGATCGTAGTGGCTAACCCGTTTACGATCCCGCTGTCTTATCGGGCTACGACGGTTACGCCTTCTGCTACCACTGGTTCCATAACGGTTACGTTTGATGGAAGCGATGCGTCAAGTTCTTACGTTGGCGAAACGATCATCCTTTCTGGTGGAGGAGCTATAACACTGACTGGTTATACCAATACGACCACCATGAGTGGCACCGTGATTACTACTTGTAGTTCAACCAGTGCGTCAACGTGGCAACTTGTGACACCGCTTGTTATCGGATTACCCTATGGCTCGACCATAGAACCTCATCGAGTTGAACTGGCATTGAGGGATGGCACAGCACAGGGCCGTAAGAAGCGGGTCACTTCAGTTATGGCAAGGGTGGTCAATACCCCGTCTCTATATGTCAAGACTGTGCTTGAACGCATAGAAGGGGCCAAGGAAACATTCGGGTTCAGGCGCACCAATCAGGTCCTTGGAGCCGGACCAACCGCTTACACAGGAGATGTTGCGATTTCCATAGCTTCAGGGCATGATACGGATGGCGTGTGCAAACTCTATACCGATGACCCGTTTTATGCTGCTGTAACGTTGATTAAATACGAAGTTGACTTCGAGGATGGAAAGCCTACCCATGCTTGAATACCGTGAATACCAGAAGGGTGATATTGAAAGTATCAGGGGGAAGCTCCGGTATTTCGATGCACTTACTTTCCAGAACGGGACCAATGTCATACTGGACCTTGTGACCGATTCCCGTATTACCGGAGCGGCTATAACCCTCACTGAAAACGGAGAACCATTTGCCTGTGGAGCCGTAATACGATTGTGGGAAGGTGTTGGAGAAGCCTACGCATGGACGACTCCAAATATAGAAAACCATAAAAAATGGTTTTGTGAGAAATCGCAGGATTTTATAGATGCCATGTGGGATGAACTTGGACTTTCCCGCCTTCAATGCACCGTGCTTGCCGGGCACGATAAAAGCGTGAAGTGGCTAGAACGCATGGGTTTTGAGCAAGAGGGCCTTATGCGCTGCTACGGGCGAGCCGGAGAAGATTGCATTCGCATGGCGAGGGTAAGGTCATGACTGGACTTGAATTAATAGCTCTGGCTACCCCTTTTGTGGTATCAGCCATTGCCACCCCCATCATGCAATACAAGCAAAAGATGGACCAGGCCGATGCTATTCGCGCACAGGCGCAAATGGAACGTGGGGCTACCGAGAAAAATATCGGGCTCAGAATGGCACGTGCCCGTCGTATGGCTGCTACTTCACGTGCAAGAGCGGGTGCATCTGGAGTCAATCCATTGGTTGGTTCCGCTATGATGAGCGAACTTGGAATCATTGGAATGGAAAACCAGCAGGCAGAAGTGCTTAGGCAGAATGCAATGGCAAGAATGCGTCTGGCCAATGAAGCAGCCAGTGATATAGAGTTGGGGGCCAATATAGGTCTTGGATTTGGTCTGGTTCATGGATTAGGACAGATTGGATTAATGGCATATGCTTTGGGTGGCGCAACTACACAAGCAGG
>ERZ724515.584-NODE-584-length-14437-cov-4.475455_pt1 | contig 14437 bp, 11 predicted proteins | sample MGYA00376048_ERZ724515 | MGnify/ENA primary metagenome ERZ724515 (study PRJEB28724, sample SAMN07190885) | wastewater metagenome | isolation source: influent of sewage treatment plant in Hong Hong | place: Hong Kong | collected 2016-03-17 ... | reverse complement strand
GTTCGAGCAGCAGGTATTCGATGGCCAGCAGGCTGCCGACCAGGGCGACGATCCAGGCCATCGAGGCAGCCGTGTCGAGATGGCTGCGGGTGACGGCCAGCGCGGCGCCGACGCCGTCGCTGGTGGCGAGCAGTTCGGCCATCACCACCACCTTCCAGGCGGTGCCCAGTGCCGTGATCCAGCCCGGGAAGAGGTAGGACACCACGTGCGGCAGGTAAACGTCGGTCAGCTTCATCCAGCCGGGCAGGCCGAACATCTGCGCCACCGCCTGCAACTGGCCGTCCAGCGTGCGCGTGCCCTGCATGGCGCCGACGAAGATGATCGGGAAGCAGGCGATGAAAACGGTAAACACCGGCGTGCCGTCGCCGGCCCCGAACCAGAGCAGGGCGAGGATCAGCCAGGCGATGGGCGGCGTGCCGACGAGCAGCGTGACGATGGGCCGCGCCATGACCGAGGCGGTGACCGACAGGCCGGCGAGCAGGCCGAGCAGGCTGCCCAGGCTCAAGGCCAGCACGTAGCCGAGCAGGGCGCGGCGGGCGGTGACGGCAATCTCCGGCCAGGCTTCGCCGCTGGCAAACAAGCCGGCCAGCGTGGCGAAGGCTTCACCCGGCGTCGGCAGGATCAGCGAGCCGAGGCGCTGGGCAGTGAATTCCCACAGCGCGAAAAAGAGGCACAGGCTGGCCAGCGAACCCCAGCCGCCCCACAGGTAATGGCCGGTCGCGGCCAGCCCGTCGACGAGTCGGCGGGCCAGGGTCAAGCGTGCCCGGCTCACGGCTGGCCGGGGTTGCCGTAGAAGCCGGCGTCGGGCAGCTTGCCGCCGACCAGGGCCGGGTTTTTGGCGTGCATCTGCTGGAAGAAGAGGGTCAGCTCGTCGCGCGCCGCGGCAGCGCTGACGTGCTTCAAGGGGCTGGCAGCCAGCGAGTCGGCCACCGCCTCCGGAGTCAGCAGGTCGATGCGCCTGGCAACCATCTCGCCGCACTGCAGCGCATTCTTCTGGCACCAGAGGACGGACTTCTCATAAGCAGCCATGACCCTGGCCTGCAAGGCCGGGTCGTTCATGGCCTTGCCGAGCACGGTGATGCCGGCTTGCGGCAGGCGCGCCTCCTGCTTGAACAGCCGGCCCCATTCCTGCTGCAGGTCGACGCTGCGGTGCAGCTCCGGCGCGATGACGCTGACCGGGAAGGACTTGGTCTTGCGCAGCGCCATCGACACCGCCGGCTCGGCGAGCAGGGCGTGATCGACGCGGCGGGTAACCAGCAACTGCATGGCGTCGAGCGGCGAGGCGACGTAGCGCAGGGTGAAATCCTTTTTCGGGTCCAGGCCCTGCTTTTCGGCGAGCAGGCCGAAGACGATGTCCGGCATGTCGGCGCGGAAGGGCATGGCGATTTCCTTGCCGCGGAAATCGGCCAGCGTCTTCAGGTTCGGGTCGCGCGAGACCATCCACAGCACGCCCCAGGTCGAGATGTTGAGCAGCTTGAGCGACTGGCCGCGGTTGTACAGGTTGGCCGCCACGTTGCTCGGCATCGCGACAAAATCCGCCTTGCCGCCCAGCGCCAGCACGCGCAGCTGGTCGGGGTCCTTCCACAGGGCGAACTCGACGTTGTCCGCCACCTCCTTCAGCGCCCCGGTTTCCACCATGTGGATCAGCGGCACCGAGACGGCGGCGGCCGGGCCGGCCAGCACCAGCTTGGGCAGCTTGTCGGCACGGGCCGGTGTGGCCAGCGCCAGGGCAGCCAGGCAGGCCGCCGCCAGGCGGCCGAGACGGGAGGTTTTCGGGCTGAAGAAGGCGGAGATCACGCGTTGCTTTCCTTTTCTTTAGAAACTGCCGCGCCAGGCGAGCTGGACGCTGCGGCCGGGGGCCTTGATTTCCCAGCCGGAGAGGCCTTCGGTCTGGTGCTCGTGGTAGGTCTTGTCGGCCAGGTTCCTGACGGCCAGGCGCAGGCTCTGGTTCTTGGCGAAGGCCCAGGTGGCGCCCAGGTCGGCCGTCACGAAGCCGGCGGTGGCGTTCTCGGTGCCGCGGGTGAAGCGGGTGGCGATGCGATCCTGGCGGTCGACCAGGCGCAGCGTGAAGTCGGCCTTGACGCCGGGCAGCACGTTACCCAGCCAGCCGAGGCGGGCTTCGTCGGCCGGCATCTGGAACAGCGGCTCGTCGAGGTCGTTGTTGGTGCCGCGCACCAGCGAGTAGCCGGCGCTCAGCCAGTGGCCGGAAACGACCTGCCAGCGGGCATTGGCTTCGAAGCCCTGGATCGTCACGCTGCCCAGGTTCACGGTCTTCTTGCAGTTGCTGGCATTGGCTCCGCCGCAAGCCGCCGTGGCGGCGGCGCCGGTCAGGATCTGGCCGGTCAGGTAGTTCTCGATGCGGTTGTGATAGCCGGCCACCTGGTAGACGAACTGGCTGCTGGCACCCTTGATGCCCAGCTCGAACTGGTCGGCCTTCTCGGCTTCCACCTCGGGGCTGCCGGCGTAGAAATAGCCGTCGCCGCGGACGCCGGATTCGTAACGCTCGCGCATGCCCGGGGCGCGGAAGGCGCGGGCGTAGTTGGCGTAGGGGCGGAGCAGCGGCGAAACCTCGTAGATGGCGCCGAGGCTGCCCGAGAAGGCGTTGTCGGTGCCATCCAGCCCGGTCGTGCGGGCGCCGTTGAGCATGCTGTCGGCGCTCGACTTGACCGTGTCGTAGCGCAGGCCGGCCAGCACATTCAATTTGCCGAAGCGCATGTCGTCCTGCACGTAGGCGCCGACGGCGGTGATCTTGGCGTTCTGGAAGGGGTTGTTGGCGCTGAAGGCCGTGAAGTTAGGGGGGGCTGCCTGCCAGCGATCCGGGTTGCCGGTCATTTCCCAGACATTGACGCCGAAGGACACGAGATGCTGCGGATGCACCAGCCAGTCGGCCTTGGCGTCGATGCCGTCGGTCTGGAAGGTAACCTTGTTGGTGACGATGTCGCGGTTCAGCCAGTTGGCGTAGCCGTAGATCTGGCGTTCCATTTCCTGGCGATAGACGCGCACGTCGAGGTTGAGCGGCTGCTCGCCGCTGCCCTTGCGGCTGTAGCCCAGTTCGAGCAGGCGGCGCTCCTGTTGCGGCGAATGCACAATGGTCGTGCGCGTGGCCGGGTTGGTCGGGTGGCGCTGGATCGAACCCGGGTACCAGACATCCTCGTCCTTGTGCAGCTGCGCCGAGATGCGAATCTGCTGCTGGTTGTCGAGGCGGAAGCGGTACTGGCCGATGAAGCTGTCGGAATCGTAGCCGGTGCGGGCGACGGTGCCTTCCGGCGACTTGTAGTCGTCGATGCGGGCCAGCGAGGCGCCGACCATCAGGGCGTGGTCGCCAGCGCTGGCATTCATTACCGCCGTGCCGCGCATGCCCTTGCTGGCCGAATCGAAGGAAGCGCCGGCCTCGACGCCGACACCGGGCGTGAAGCGGGCCTGCGGCAGCAGCACGTTGATCGCGCCGCCCAGCGCGCCGGTGCCATAAAGCACCGAGGCGCCGCCCTTGACCACCTCGACCCGCTCGGCCATGCCGAGCGACATGAATGAGGCGATGGCGCCGGCCGGCTGCGCCGAGTTGAAGCGCATGCCATCGACCAGCAGCACGATGCTGTCCTTGCCCAGGCCGCGCAGCGTCGGGTTCTGGCCCTGCGCGCTGTCGTTGGAAATGGCAATGCCCGGTTCGCCGCGCAGCGCATCGCCGAGGTTCTGGCCGCCGCGACGGGTAATCTCTTCACGGTCCAGCGCCGTGGTCGAAACCGGCGTTTCGAGATCGGTAGCGGCATAGCCCTTGGCCGTGACGTTGACGGCGCTCAGGGTGGTTTCGTCGGCGTGGGCCGTGGAAAAAGCGACAAGCAGGGAAAGTGCGATGGGACGAAGATGCGGCAAGGCCATGATAGCTCCGGGAAGAGATGGGGGCTGGCTGGCGGAAGAAAGCGGGCTGGCTTGCCGATGATCGAATTAGTCGACGATTATAAACGAACGAGAATGATTCGCATTGATCTCGGTCAAGATATTACTTTCGTCGTGTCGGGGCTGCTTCAGGCGGGAGGGGATCGGCGGCACGGGCGGGAATCGGCATCCCGGCCCTGCGCTCAAGGCTTGCGTCGGGGCGACGGGCCGATCAGCCGGGCATCCTGTCCAGCCAGGCCAGCAGCCGCTGATACAGAAAATCCGGATCGACCGGCTTGGTGATGAAGTCGTTCATGCCGGCCGCGAAGCAGCGCGCCTTGTCCTCGGCGAAGGCATTCGCCGTCATCGCCAGGATCGGTGTCGCGGCGTAACCCGGGAGCTGCCTGATCTGGCAGGTGGCTGCCAGGCCGTCGAGGTCCGGCATCTGCATGTCCATCACGATCAGGTCGTAGCGATGGGTGCTCGCACTGTCGATGGCCTCGCGTCCATTCATGGCGACATCGACGTTCAGCCCGACATCCTCCATCAGGGTGCGGGCAATCTCCTGATTGATCGGTTCATCCTCCGCCAGCAGGACCCGCTTGCCGGCATGCCTGCGCTGAATGACCCCGCCGGCCTCGTCCTCGGCCGTCGCGGCGGGTTCGTCCGACAACTGCTCGGCGCGGGCGAGGACAGCGGTAAACCAGAAGGTGCTGCCCTGGCCCTCGATGCTGCTCACGCCCACATCGCCGCCCATCAGCCCGGCAATTTTCCTGGTGATCGCCAGGCCGAGCCCGGTGCCGCCATAGCGGCGCGTGGTCGAATTGTCGGCCTGCTCGAAGGCTGCGAACAGTTTGGGCAGCGTGTCGGCAGCAATGCCTACCCCGGTGTCCTCCACTTCAAAACGCAGGGTCATGCTGCCTTGGCTCCGTGCCGCTTCGCCAACGCGCAGGGTGATATGGCCGTGTTCGGTGAACTTCAGGGCGTTGGCGGCATAGTTGAGCAGGGCTTGCTGGAGCCGGGTCGGGTCGCCAAGCAGATGGCAGGCCTTCACGCTGTTTTCGGTGCGGATGACGATGCCCTTCTGCCGGGCGCTTTGGGCCAGCATCGCGGCGCTGTTCTCCAGTATGGCGCCGACGTGCACAGGAACCTTCTCAAGGGTGAATTTGCCGGCTTCGATCTTGGATAGATCGAGAATGGCATTGATGATTTCGAGCAGGTGCCGGCCGGCGGCGTCGATCTTGTCCAGCTTGTCGGCTTGTTGTGGCGTCAGGCCCGAACGGCGCAGGATGTGCGTCATGCCGTTGATGGCATGGAGCGGCGTCCGGATTTCATGGCTCATGTTGGCCAGGAAAGCGCTTTTCGCGATATTCGCCGTTTCGGCCGCTTCCTTGGCCTGACGCAGTTCCTGCGTGCGGACATCAACCAGTTTCTCAAGGTGGCGGCGGTGCTGCGTCAATTCTTCCTCGGCGGCCTTGATGGCCGAAATATCGGTGTGCGTGCCGCACATGCGCAGCGGCCGGCCTTCCGTGTCACGTTCCATCACGCTGGCCTGGTCGAGAATCCAGACCAGGCTGCCATCCTTGCGCAGCATGCGATATTCGAGTCGGTGCATGCTCGATTGACCGGCGAGCACCGCGGCAATCGAATCCCAGGCGCGCGTGCGGTCCTCGGGAAAAACGAAATCCGTCCATTGCTGTGCCGTCTGCTGGATTTCCTCATGGCTGTAGCCCAGCATGGTGGCCCACCGCTCGTTGCGATAGACCGTGCCGGCCGCGATATCCCAGTCCCAGAAGCCGAGCTCCGAGCCTTCGAGAACGAAGCGCAGTTGCCTTTCGCTGTTTTCCAGTGCGCGCGACGCCCGTTTTTGCTGCGTGGTGTCGCTACCGATGCCGAGAACGCCGATGAGCCGGCCGGTTTCGTCGCGCATCGGGATCTTGGTGGTTCTCAGCAGTTCATGGTGGCCGTCTTCGGCAAAGGTGATTTCCTCTTCATTGACCGACGGGGTGCTTCTTTCCAGGGCGGCGCGGTCCTTGTCCCGGAAAAAGTCGGCCAAGGCCTTGTCGACAAAGTCATAGTCGGTCTTGCCGACAATTTCTCGCTCGCCCCGAAAAATTGCTCGAAGCGATGATTGCAGGCCAGATAGACGCCCTTGGGATCCTTTAGCCAGACGAGGTCGGGAAGGGTGTCGATCAGGGTGCGCAGCATGGAGCGCTCGCGCATGGCCGCTTCCTGTGCCGCCTGCAACGCCTGCTGCTGTTCGAGGCGTTGCTCCTGATCGCGAAAAATCAGGCAGAGCAGCATGGTGGCCGGCGGATAGGCCAACAGGAGAACCCACCAGGCTTGCTCGATGAAAGGATAGCCGGCCCGCTCAGGAACCTGGGTGAAGGCGGCCAGTTGCGCCAATTGCACCAGCACGCCGAGGGCCAGGTAGTGCAGGGAGGATGGCGTGATCTTCCGTTGCGACCACCACTGCCTGGCCAACACGCCGAGCACGGCGGATACCAGCACGACCATGACGCCGACGGTGGCCCCGATACCGCCCAGCTGATAACGATAGATCGCCGCCATCCCCGCCGCTATCGCCGCAGCGCCCACTCCGCCGACCACACCGGCCACCGAGAGCACGATGGATCGGCCATCAAAAATGAGCCCGGGCGCAAAAGTCACCGGGTTGAGCATGCCCAGCAGGGCCACGCCGCCGAACAGGAGGCCCAGCAATACCTGGCGATTCAGCGCGTCATGATGAAAGCGCTTGAGCACAATCAACCCGATAGCCACCAAGGCGACCAGGAATGCGATGTTGTTGATCAGGTTGATGAGCATGTGATCGGATTCAGCGATGTGGGCATCTCATAAGACAGTGCGGAAAGCATTCGATTCGCCAGTCAAGCCGGTGACGGGGAACGATACAACATCGAAGGCGGGTTGTGGTTTCGGGTTGCTGTCCCGATCGGTGCAAAGGCTTGCCCTGCCGACGCTTCCGGCCGGTCGCGGCAAGCACTTGGTAGATGCTTGCCGGCTCGATGGTAGCCGACTTGCTGTTGTCACATGGCGTGCGCCCCACGGTCTGGCGCCAGCCTCCTCGCTGCCCAACATTGCCAGGGGGATAGGTGCCGATTCGGGGTATGGGATGACGGAGGGGGCGAGCGGTATGAGCTGCGGTCGCAGCTGGTATCACGAAGTTCATCATTTGGTGGGATTGGGGCTGGTTGTCGGCCAAACCGACCGTAGGCCTCTCGACAGAATTGGGTGGCTATGCGTCCGTTTCCTGTTGCTCAGCCGCTGACCGCCCTCAATGATTGCTTTCGCAACCAGCGAGACGGCACCCGACCCCCGAGAGACATTCACCGGTTGCCAGCTTCAACGGCCGCTTCCTAACCGGAGCAGTCGCCTTGAACGCTGTGATGGATCACGCCCGTCTTCAATAGGAAGTTGCGGCGCGTGCCGCCTGGTCGTATCGGCCCGACAACGTGCGCATCGTTCGGGCCATCTCCGCGAGACGCTTGTTCTCCTCGGCCTCGCCGGAGAAGCCGGGCATCAGGCAGGCTTCGCGCACGGCACGGTATTTCATGCACAGATCACGGCCGGCGGCGGTCGTCGCGAAGAAAACCTCCTTGCCGCGCTTGCTGCCCTCGACCAGGCCGGCCGCGGCCAACTTCTTCAGCGAGTAGGAAACGACGTGCGTGTCCTCGATGTTGAGGACGAAGCAGATGTCGGCGAGCCGCTTCTCGGTGCCTTTGTGGTTGATGTGGTGCAGGACCAGCACGTCGGTTGCGGTCATGTCCTTGACCCCGGCGGCGCCCATGCAGCGTATCAGCCAGCGGTTGAAGGCATGCGCCGCGATGATCAGTCCGAACTCGAACTCGGACAGTTCCGGCGACTTTTCGGAGACTAGGTGCGACGAGGAAACGATACGCTGTTCGGGAGTCAGGGAGGGGTTCTTGGTGCTCATCGTGAATTCACTGGAATTAAACATGTTCATTATACGTAAAAATAACGTTGACATTTTATCGACGTTTTATTAACTTTATTGCTGCATTATTACAACGTATCAATCACGTCGTCTTTCCGCCAGCCCCTCTCGAGGAGACCTCCATGTTTAGAAAACTTGCCGCCGCAGCCGCTTCCGCGTTGTTCGTGATTGCTGCCCCTGTCAGCGCCCAACAAAAGTGGGACATGCCGACCGGCTACCCTGCCAGCAACTTCCACACCGAGAACATCCACCAGTTTGCTGCCGACGTGGATAAGTCCACCGGTGGAAAATTGAAGATCACTGTCCATGACAGCGGTTCGTTGTTCAAGGCCAACGAAATCAAGCGCGCTGTCCAGGGTGGGCAGGCACAGATCGGCGAGATCATCATTTCTGGCTACTCGAACGAGGATGCCCTGTACGGTGTTGATTCGATCCCCTTTCTGGCCACCAGCTACGGCGACTCGCAGAAATTATGGCAGGCCTCGCGCCAGGCCACCGAAGCCCGCCTCGCCAAGCAGGGCATGAAGGTGCTCTACGCCGTCGCCTGGCCGCCGCAGGGCATCTTCAGCGCCAAGCCGATCAGCTCGGCGGCCGACCTCAAGGGCGCCAAGTGGCGCGCCTACAACCCGAACACCAGCCGCATCGCCCAGCTGGTTGGCGCCCAGCCGGTCACCGTGCAGGCTGCCGAACTGACTCAGGCCCTGGCCACAGGCGCCGTCAACACCTTCATGACCTCGGCCGCCACCGGCTTCGACGGCAAGGTCTGGGAGCAGGTCAAGTATTACTACGACGTCAGCGCCTGGCTGCCGAAGAACCTGGTGATCGTTTCGCAGAAAGCCTTCGACAGCCTCGACAAGAGCAGCCAGGAAGCCCTGCTGAAGGCCGCCGCTACTGCTGAAACGCGGGGCTGGAAGGTCAGCGCCGAGAAGAATTCCTGGTACATCGAGCAGTTGAAGAAGAACGGCATGACGGTTGATGCCGGCTCGCCGCAACTGAAGGCCGACCTGAAGAAGGTCGGTGACACGATGATCACCGACTGGGCAAAGCAGGCCGGTCCCGATGGTCAGGCCGTGCTCGGCGCCTACCGTAAGTAATTTCGCCAACCCTGGCCGCCACGGCGGCCTGTTCCTTTTTCGAAGGAGTCCCCATGCGTACCTTGCTGGATCGACTATTCGCCGCCGCCGGTTACCTTGCCGGACTCTTCCTGATCGGCACCCTGCTCGCCGTCCTGGCCAGCATATTCGGTCGCGTTATCCCTGGTTTCGACCTGCCCGGCGCCGATGCCTACGCTGGCTACTGTACCGCCACCGCCGCCTTCCTGGCGCTGGCTCCGACCCTGCGTCGCGGCGAGCACATCCGCGTGACACTGCTGCTCAACCACCTGCCGGCTACCGCCCATCGCTGGCTCGACGTCTTCTGTCATTGCATCGCCGTGTTCATGGCCGGCGCGCTCGCCTGGTACTCCATCCGCCTGGTCATGCAATCGCACGAATTCGTCGATATTTCGACTGGTCTCGACGCCACGCCGCTATGGATTCCGCAACTCGGCATGGCCATCGGCACCAGCTTGTTCACCTTGGCCTTCCTGATGGACCTGATCCTGCTGCTGTCCGGCAAGACCCTGCGCGAGGCATCGCCGGATGGCGAACCCGCCCACATCGAATAAGAGGACGCGATCATGGATCTGACTATAACTGCACTGCTCATCATCACGCTGTTCGTCATCCTTGGCAGCGGCGTCTGGATTGGCCTGTCGCTGGCCGGTGTCGCCTGGATCGGCATGGAGCTGTTCACCTCCCGCCCGGTCGGCGACAGCATGGCCGTAACCATTTGGGGCTCCGCCTCATCGTGGACGCTGACCGCGTTGCCGCTGTTCATCTGGATGGGCGAAATCCTCTTCCGCACCAAGCTCTCCGAAGACATGTTCAAGGGCCTGGCGCCCTGGCTGGAAAAACTACCGGGCCGCCTGCTGCACACCAACATCATCGGCTGTACGATCTTCGCTGCCGTCTCCGGTTCCTCGGCCGCTACCTGCGCCACCATCGGCAAGATGACGCTGCCCGAACTGAAGCGCCGCGGCTATCCGGACAGCATCGCCATCGGCACGCTGGCCGGTGCCGGCACGCTCGGCCTGCTGATTCCGCCGTCCATCATCATGATCGTGTATGGCGTCACCGCCAACGTCTCGATCGCCCAGCTGTTCATCGCCGGCGTCTTCCCCGGCCTGTTGCTGGCCAGCCTGTTCATGGCCTATACCATCGGCTGGTCGCTGCTTCATCCGGATCAGATTCCGCCGGCTGATCAGAACATGACGTTTCTGCAGAAGCTCGATGCCTCGCGTAATCTGATCCCGGTCATTTCGCTGATAACCGCTGTCCTTGGCTCGATCTATACCGGACTGGCCACTGCCACCGAAGCCGCCGGGCTCGGCGTTGTCGGCGCCATGGTTATCGCCGCCATCCAGGGGGAGATGAACTGGAAGAATTTCCGCGACAGCCTGCTCGGGGCCACCCGCCTCTATTGCATGATCGCGCTGATCCTCGCCGGCGCCGCCTTCCTGACGCTCGCCATGGGCTACATCGGCTTGCCCCGTCATCTCGCCGAGTGGATTGGCGGCCTTGGCCTGTCGCCACTGGCGCTGGTCATGGCGCTGATGGCTTTCTTCATCATCCTCGGCTGCTTCCTGGACGGGATTTCCATTATCGTGCTGACCATGGGCATCTTGCTGCCGACCATCGAAAAGGCCGGCATCGACCTGATCTGGTTCGGTATTTATGTCGTACTGGTGGTTGAAATGGCGCAGATCACACCGCCGGTCGGCTTCAACCTATTCGTGCTGCAAGGCATGACCAAGAAAGAGATCACCTGGCTGGCCAGGCATTCGATGCCGATGTTCTTTCTGATGGTCGGTGCCGTGCTGCTCATCTATTTCTTCCCCGGCATCATCACCTGGTTGCCGCAGCACATGGCGGGCTGAGTATCGTGAGCCATCTACCTACCCTGCTGCCGCTTGGTGACAGCGCCTGGACAGTCGAGTTCGGTGATCGCATCGACCCATCGCTGCACGCCCGGGTCATGGGACTGAACGGCGCCCTCCATGCCGCTCGTGATGCCGGAACACTTGCCGGCATCGTCGACCTGGTGCCGACCTTCCGCTCGCTGACCGTGCATTACAATCCGCTCGCTGTCGATGGCGAACTATTGCGCACACGCCTTTTGCAAATGGCCGAGGCGGCCGACAGCACGACCAGCGAAGGTCGCCACTGGCTGTTGCCGGTGTGTTGCGACGCCGAACTGGCACCCGACCTCGAACGCCTGGCCGAGGCCAAAGGCATGGCACCGGAAGGCGTCATTGCGCTGCTCACCGCCGCCACCTATCGCGTTTACATGATCGGCTTCATGCCTGGCTTCCCCTACATGGGGGGGCTGCCGCCACAACTGGCCATGCCGCGCCTGGCCAATCCGCGCAAGGTGGTGCCAGCCCGATCGCTGGCTGTCACCGGCGAAATGTGCGCGGTCTATCCCTGGGAGAGTCCGGGCGGCTGGAACCTGCTCGGACGCACCCCGGTACCCTTGTTCGAGGCTGCCGAGGAGGCTGCTCCGGCACTGCTCGAGTCTGGCGACCAAGTACGCTGGCGTGTTGTGGACCGCGCCGAGTTTGAGCACATCGCGGGCGAACTGGCAGCCGGCCGGTTAAGCCGCGCCAATTTCTGCATCGCTGCGGAGGCCGTATGAGCGGGCTGATCGAAGTCATCGACGGCGGTCTCGGCAACGCCATCCAGGATGCCGGGCGTTTCGGCTACCGCCATCAGGGCCTGGCCGTGTCAGGCTTTCTCGACCGGCCACTGGCCGATTGTGCCAACGCGCTGGCCGGCAATCCGCCGGCTACGGCCTGTATCGAAATGCGCGGCCTCGGGCCGACTCTGGCGGTACGCAGCGGACCGTTGCGCGTCGCCCTAGCCGGCAATGTCGCCGCGACCATCCTGCGCGCCAACGGCAGCAGCCAGGCGCTGCCTGCCTGGCAGAGTGCGACACTGGAGGACCATGACAGCCTGAAGGTCGGCGCCGTCGCCGGCGGTACCGCTTACCTTGCTATCTTCGGCGGCTGCGCCGTTCCCCGTCAGCTCGGCAGCCGCTCGACCTACCGGCGTGCAGGTATCGGTGGCATCGACGGCCACGCAGTGCAGAAGGGTGACCGTATTCCCTGCACACAGTTGGGCAAACGCGATTTTCGTGAAACTCGAGGTGAGCCCTTTAATCATGTCGATGGCCCGATCCGCGTCATGCTTGGTCCGCAGGCCGATCACTTCACTGGCGGGGCTATCGAGACCTTTCTGAATACGTCCTTCTCGGCAACTGCGGAACAGGATCGCATGGGCCTGCGCCTGGCGGGTCCGGCCTTGGACCACGTCAGCCCGAGCGCAGCCGACATCGTCTCCGACGGCGTAACCCCGGGTGCCATTCAGGTGCCTGCCAACGGCCTGCCGATCATCCTCCTCGCCGACTGCCAGACGGTGGGTGGGTACCCCAAGATCGCCACGGTCATCAGTGCCGACCTGCCGCGCCTTGCCCACTGCCCACCGGGTAGCACGCTCCGCTTCCAGTCGGTCGATCTGGCTGCTGCCCGCCATGCCCTGGCCGAGTTGCGCCAGCGATGGACAGACTGGGCGTGCGGTTTGCAGACCTTCTTGCCACCAGGCAGCCTGGACGAAGCCGCGCTCTACGGTTGCAACCTGATCAGCGGCATGGTGGATGCGGGCGGCTTCCTGCGTGGCACGCCTCCCGATTTGCCGTGGGAGTGCTCATGAGCAAGCGGCGACCCAATCTCAATGCACCGGGGTGAGCGAAAAACGAGTCGGTCAGCAGCAATCATCGTTGAGAAAACAACCAGGAGACAACATGAGCAACAACCAATCGACGTCAGCAGAAGACCTGCGCCGGGTCGGCGGCATGTCCTACCTCAACCCGAGCGCACCCGAGCCATGGGCCAGCTTCGTTGAACAGATCGAACGGGTGAAACCGCATCTCGGTCACCTGTCGAAGTGGATCGAAACCATGAAGCACCCAAAGCGCATCCTGATCGTCGATGTGCCGATCATTCGCGACGACGGTTCGGTGGCGCACTACGAGGGTTATCGCGTTCAGCACTCCCTCTCGCGCGGTCCAGGCAAGGGCGGTGTGCGCTTCCACCCGGCAGTGACGCTCAATGAAGTGATGGCGCTGTCGGGCTGGATGACGATCAAGAATGCCGCGGTCAACCTGCCTTACGGTGGCGCCAAGGGCGGCATTCGCCTTGATCCGCGGGCGCACTCACAGGCCGAACTGCAGCGCATCACGCGGCGCTATACCTCAGAAATTGGCATCATCATCGGACCCGACAAGGACATTCCAGCACCCGACGTCGGCACCAACGAGCAGAGCATGGCGTGGATGATGGACACGTATTCAATGAACGTCGGCGGCACTGCAACCGGGGTCGTCACCGGCAAGCCGATTTCTCTTGGTGGCTCGCTCGGTCGTCATGAAGCGACCGGTCGCGGCGTGTTCATCGCTGCCCGTGAAGCCGGTAAACGGCTCAACCTGCCGGTCGAAGGTGCGCGTGTCGTGGTTCAGGGGTTTGGCAACGTCGGCGGCATTGCGGCGCGTATGTTCCAGGAGCACGGCGCCAAAGTGATCGCCTTACAGGATCATTCGGCGACGCTGGCCAACGAAGCCGGTGTCGACATTCACGCCGCGCTCAAGCACGTGGAGATCAACGGCGGTCTGGCTGGCTTCCCGGGTGCATCGCCGATTTCAGGCGACGATTTCTGGCTGCTCAAATCCGATTTCCTGATTCCGGCCGCCCTTGAGGGCCAGATACTACCCGAGCGGGCAGAGCGGATCAGCACCAAAGTCGTGGTCGAGGGCGCCAACGGCCCGACAACCCCGGCAGCCGACGATATCCTCCAGCAGCGCGGCATTCTGGTCGTGCCCGACGTGCTGGCAAATGCTGGCGGCGTGACGGTGTCGTACTTCGAGTGGGTACAGGATTTCTCTTCGTTCTTCTGGACCGAAGAGGAGATTAATGCCCGCCTCGAGCAGATCATGGTCGGTGCTTTCGATGCGATCTGGAAGCTGGCCGAGGAACGCAATGTGTCGCTACGCACTGCGACCTTCATCATCGCCTGTCAGCGTGTGTTGGCTGCGCGCGAGCAGCGCGGTTTGTATCCTTGATCCGAGGAACCTGGTCATGAACAAAACCATCAATCTCAATGCCGACCTCGGTGAAAGCTTCGGTGCGTGGTCCATGGGGGATGACGAGTCCCTCCTCGACATCGTCGCCAGCGCCAATATTGCCTGCGGCTTTCATGCCGGGGATCCTTTGGTTATGCGGCGGACAGTCGCGGCGGCCAAAAAGCGCGGGGTCAGCATTGGCGCCCACCCGGCGTTCCCCGATCTGCAAGGTTTCGGCCGGCGGCGCATGGACATCCCGGCGGACGAGCTGGAGGCCATGCTGATCTGCCAGATCGGCGCGCTCGACGCCTGCGCCCGGGCGCAGGGGTTGCGCGTCACGCACGTCAAGCCGCACGGCGCGCTGTACAACATTGC
>ERZ724515.581-NODE-581-length-14488-cov-12.486524_pt1 | contig 14488 bp, 13 predicted proteins | sample MGYA00376048_ERZ724515 | MGnify/ENA primary metagenome ERZ724515 (study PRJEB28724, sample SAMN07190885) | wastewater metagenome | isolation source: influent of sewage treatment plant in Hong Hong | place: Hong Kong | collected 2016-03-17 ... | reverse complement strand
GTGATAGGATTTCTCCTATCAGAATTACTTTGACACGGAATATTTAACGGTCTCATACCTATAGTTTAGTTTTTTATAAAGAAGAGTTACTTATCTCTTTAAGTAACTCTTCTAATTATTACTGTTATAAGTAAAATTTACCGTATATATTCAAGCCTTTGAACCAAATCCTAGTATATACCCATTACAATCTTGTATATAAAATTCTTTCATTCCATAAAACTTTGTTTCAATTTCTTTGACTATTTTTACTTTATTTTTAATATCAAGGTATAGATTTTCAACATCATCAATAGTTAAATAAAAAGTTAAACTAGCACCTATTGTTTCAAAAAGATTGCCAATATCTTCTTTTATACTACTCATAGTTTGAAACATAATAAAGGTATTATCTTTTTTTATCATTGCCCATTGATATTCAACACCATTTTTTAATTCTGTTGTAACCCCATCATATTGTGTATTATTGGCTATTACAGCATCCACCAACTCAAAACCAAAATTTTCTCTATAGAATAAACAGCTCTCATAAATATTTTTAACTGCCATATTAACAACTAAACTATCTAACTTCATTGTTACCCCTTTTTTTAAATTACAATAAGGAGTTACTTATCTCTTTAAGTAACTCTTCCATAATCTCTTCAAAAGATTTATTAACAGTTTTTACAAACTCATAAGGCTTATTCTCTTTAACTAAAATCTTTTTATCATAATCCATAGTTTTTACAAGAGTTTTATCCCTCAATAAATCAAATTTGATTTTTAAAACTGCATAAGATTTATCGCCGTTTATTTCATGATAAATTTTGATTACATTTGTTTTTAAAACATAATCATATTTTACTTTTGCATCTTCTTGTGATACTAAAGAGAAGATATTACTACTTTGAAAAGATTCTACAAGTGAATTATGAATCATACTACTTGGAAGATTTATCCATCTATTTTTTGCATACTCTTCAAACAAATAGGGTTTTGTACTATAAAAAATTGACCTTGAATTAAAACTATTATTTACAAGTGGTTCTTCAATCAAAATTGATTTTTGAGTGTTTTGATAACTTTTATTTTTTGAATTAAAATCAATAGAATAACTATTTATATCTGTAATTTCTTGTTTTAAAGAGCATCCAGAAATCAAAACTATCATTAAAAGATAAAAAAGCTTTTTCATATTATTCTCCTGGTCCATTTTTTATATTTTTTTGTTTAAACAGAATATCACTTGGGCTTTGATTTAAGTTATCAATCAAAGTTTGAGTTTGTAAAAGTGTACTATCTAAACTATTTAAAACCGTATTTAATTTATCAAAACTCTCTTTTGACATACTATTTATATCAAAAGTTCCTTTTTTTGACTCTTGTAACATCTCATTTGACAACTCTTTGAAACTATTTGCCGATGCTTGAATACTCTCAAAAGATTTATTTCCAGTTTTTGCAAGTGTTGATATGTTTTTTAGAAGTTCATCTAATTTTTTTTCGCTATTTACAAGATAAGAAGTAAACTCTTCAACATTTGACATACTATTTTGAGTTTTATCAAGTATATGTGAAATAGTTTTTATATTTTCATCAGCCAAAAGCTTTTTCATTTGAGATAAAACAATAGTTAATTCATTTGTTAAATCAGTTGTTGAATCAACTAAAGTTGTTAAATCGGAAGTTTTTGAGTTGATAATTTTAAAACCATTTCCATCAGCTTTTAAAAGAGCTGAACTATTACTTCCGCCTTTTAACTCTATATATTTAAGACCTGTAATTCCCAAGTTCCCTAAAACTGCGTAGTTATCCTCTTTTATTGGTGTTCCCTTTTTGATTGTTATATCTATTTGTATCTCTTCAGAGTTATTTGGATTTAGTTTTATTTCCTTTACATTTCCAACTTCAAAACCTTTATATTTTATAGATGAACCAATATTTAATCCTGAAACTGATTCTTTAAAATAAATAGTATATTCATCGAATTTTTTCTTTTCAAAACCATATTTTCCAAGCCAAAAAGTTGTTATTAAAAGTAAAATTATAAGTGCTATTACAAATAATCCTATTTTAAAAAAGTTTATTCTTGTATCCATTATTTACCTTTATTTGTTAAAAAATCTTTTATAAATTCATCATCACTATTTAAAGCTTGAGTTATATTTCCATCAAAAATTATCTTTTGTTTTAATATTATAAATCTATCTAAAACTGTTTTTATAGTCTCTAAATCATGGGTTATTATAACTATTGTTATATTCAAAATATTTTTTAAATCAATCAATAACTCATTTATTTTTTGTGTACTTGCGGGGTCTAGTCCACTTGTTGGTTCATCCAAAAACAAAATTTTAGGTTGCATTGCCAAACTTCTTGCAAGGGCAACTCTTTTTTTCATTCCACCACTTAGTTGTGAGGGATAAAGAGTTGCACTACTTTTTGGAAGCCCAACTATTTCCAAATTTGTATATGCTATTTTTTCTATTAAATCTTGCGGTAAATCTGTATATTCTTTCAGCATTACAGAGATATTTTCAATCACATTTAAAAATGAGTATAAAGCTCCAAATTGAAAAAGATAAGAGAATTGTTGTTTTAAATCTTGACTTGATTTTAAATCAATATTTGAAACATCTTTTCCTAAAACTTCAATATTTCCCTTTTGAATACTATCCAACATCACGATTTGTTTTACAAGTACACTTTTTCCTGAACCACTTCCACCTAAAACTCCGAAAATTTCGCCCTCTTTCACACTAAATGAAATATCTTTATGCACTATGTTTTCACCAAAGCTTGTTGATAGATTTTCTACTTTTATGATTTCTGTTTTATTCATCATATTCCAATTTGAGTAAGGATTACTGAAAATATCGCGTTTAAAGCAATCACTACAAAAATAGCATTTACAACACTAATAGTAGTAAATTTACCTATACTTGTAGTGTTATTTTGTACTTGAAAGCCTCTATAACAACCAATTATTGCAATAGCTATTCCAAAAAATATAGATTTAAAAACTCCGATTAATAGATGTTTTACTGGAACTTCCTGTCCCATTCTGTTTATAAATTCAAAAAATGTTACATCCAAATCCGTATAAGCTATCACCATTCCACCAAAAATACCTACAATATCAGCAAAAAAAACTAATAAAGGCAATGAAATAACTAATGCAAAAATCCTAGGCATTACTAAAAATAATGTTGGCTCAAAATCCATAGTTCTCATAGCATCTATTTCATCTGTGATTTTCATAGCTCCAATTTCTGCTGTATATGAACTAGCACTTCTTCCTGCAATTACAATAGCAGTTACAAGTGGAGCAATTTCTCTAAACATCGTAATACAAATCATCTCAACTATAAAAATATTTGCTCCAAATTTCTCCAGCTGTACTGCTCCTTGATATGCAATAACAACTCCCACTAAAAATGAAGTAACTCCCACAATCAAAAGTGCATTAACTGCTGATGTATCGATATATTTTAGCATCGCTTTAAAACGAATTTTTTTAGGATTAAAAAGTGAATAGATAAAAAAATAGCAAACTTTCCCAATAAAATCTATGAAATTTATAAACTCTTTATATATTTCATAAAAATCTTTTCCAATAATTTCAAGAAAATTATCTTTACTCTTTAATTCCAAAATATTATCTTGGTAGTATTTTTCATAAAATTTATAAATATTTTCATGTGAAGCTAAATTTTCAATCATTACATTTGATTCGTTAAAGCCTTTAAAAAATGAAATAAGATAGATTATAGCTGATGAATCACACTCTTTTAGTTCTTTAAAATCTACTATTAGTTTTGAATTTTTATTAATATTGTTTTTTTCTAAAGCTTCGATATTATGGTTTAAGTTCTCTTTTTTCCAAATACCAAACAGTGAAAGTCTAAAAGTAGTGTTGTCTATTTTTTCTATTTTAAAACCATTGTTTGCCACAACTAAACTCATCCTTTCAAAAACTATTATAAATTCATTCTAACATATAGTTTCACTAACTATAATAAAAATTAGATAATAGTTTATGTCAAATTTATTCTTATTGTAATATACTGGCTTTTAATAAATCCTGTATAAAGGAACTTTATGACTAAACTATTCTTATTTTTACCTATTTGTATTATCTTCTTAACAGGTTGTTTTCAAGAAAAAAAAGAAGTGAAATTTTTTGGAAATGTTGATGTAAGAACTGTTTCATTAGCTTTTAGAGTTTCTGGAAGATTGGATACTTTAAATTTTGATGAAGGTCAAAAACTAAAAAAAGGCGATGTTATTGCCACTATTGAAAACTCTATCTTTAGAGAAAATCTAAATCAAATTAATGCCCAAATAAAACTTCAAGAAATACAAATACAAAAGTTAGAAAAAGGTTATAGAATAGAAGAGATTGAAAAGGCAAAATCAAAACTCTCGGAAGTAAAAGTAAACCTAGATAGAGTAAATAAAGATTTTAGAAGAGCTGAAGAACTTTTTAAAACTAAATCTATTTCTGAACAAGCTTATGATGATGCAAAAGCACAAGCAAAAGATTTACAAACACAATATGATTATGCAAAAAGTTCTTTAGAATTGGTTAAAAATGGTTATGAAACAGAAGATATTCAAAGTGCAAAAGCTCAATTAGATTCATTGAAAGCCCAAAGAAATATATTACAAATAAATTATGATGATACAGTTTTATATTCTCCTGTTGATGGAACAATTATCACAAAAGTTTATGAAGTAGGCTCGATTGTAAATAGTTCTCAAACTATTGTAGAGATTGCAAAAAGTGATGAATATTGGGTTAGAAGTTATCTAAGTGAAAAATATTTAGGAGTTGTAAAAACTGGAATGAAAGCTATTGTTACAACTGATAGTAACAAAAAATATGAAGGTGTTGTAAGTTTCATATCTCCACTTGCAGAGTTCACTCCAAAAACGGTTCAAACGGAAGATTTACGAACAGATTTAGTTTATAGATTTAGAATTGTTTTAAAAGATATTGATGATAATTTGAAACAAGGAATGCCTGTAACTATTAGTTTCCCTGAAATTAACTAAATATGTCTATATTAAAAGTAAAAAATCTATCTAAGAGTTTTTCAAAACAAAAAGCCTTAAATAACATATCTTTTGAAGTAAAACCTAATAAAATCACAGGAATTGTGGGACCTGATGGTGCAGGAAAAACTACACTTTTAAGGATTCTTAGTGGACTTTTGAGTTTTGAAGCTTCAGAAATTGAAGTTTTAAATCTAAATTTAGAGTCAAATATTCAAATTATTCAAGAACAAATTGGTTATATGCCACAAAAATTTGGTTTATATGAAGATTTAAGTGTAGAAGAGAACCTAAAACTTTTTGCAGATTTACAATCAATTCCCCAAGAGAGTTGTCAAGATAGAATTGATGAATTACTTCATTTTACATCACTTTATAACTTCAAAGATTTTCTAGCCAAAAACTTATCAGGTGGAATGAAACAAAAACTTGGACTTGCAAGTGCATTGATAAAAAAACCAAAACTTTTGCTTCTTGATGAACCAGGAGTTGGGGTTGATCCAATCTCAAGAAAAGAGCTTTGGAGTATGGTTGAAAATCTTACAAAAGAGAATATTACAGTTTTGTGGAGTACAGCATATCTTGACGAAGCTGAACTTTGTGATGAAGTAATACTTTTAAATGAGGGAGAAATTCTTTTTTTTGGAAACCCAAATATTTTAAAAGAGAGTATGAAAGATAGAGTATTTAATGTAGTTGGAGATATAAAAGATAAAAGAGAGACTCTAAGACTAGCCCTTGGGTATGATTTTATAAATGATGCTTTAATTTTGGGAAATGATGTAAAAGTTATCACAAACGAAACAAAACAGCTTCCACCTTTGGAAGATATTGAAGCTAAAGATTGTCTATATAAACAAGCCATCCCGACTTTTGAAGATGGTTTTATGAATATTTTAAAGGCTAAATTTAATGGTGTTTCAAAATTAGCCCAACAGATGAAGTTTATTGAAGATAGTAATGAAAATGTCATTGAAGTTAAAAATCTAACTAAAAGATTTGGTAGTTTTATAGCTACAGATAATGTTAGTTTTAATATTAAAAAAGGTCAAATATTTGGTTTATTAGGTCCAAATGGAGCTGGGAAATCTACTACTTTTAAAATGTTGTGCGGTTTATTAAAACCATCAAGTGGAGAAGCAAAAGTTTTGGGTTACAACTTTATGAACTCTTCAATCCAAGCAAGATGGAAAATAGGATATATGTCTCAAAAGTTTTCTTTATATGCGGATATTAGTGTGCTTGAAAATCTAAAATTTTATGCTGGTATTTATGGACTACAAGGGCTTAGAAAAAAAGAGAAAATAGCAAATATGCTAGAAATCTTTGATTTAGAAAAATTTAAAAATACCCAAGCAAAAGATTTACCACTAGGATACAAACAAAGATTGTCTTTGGCTTGTGCAATTATGCACGACCCTGCTGTGCTTTTTTTGGATGAGCCTACAAGTGGAGTTGACCCAATAACAAGAAGAGAGTTTTGGAATCATATTTACGCAATGGTACAAAAAGGAATGACTATTATGGTTACCACTCACTTTATGCAAGAAGCTGAATATTGTGATGAAATTGCATTGATTTATAAGGGCAAAGCAATAGCTATGGCAACACCACATGAACTTATACTAAAAGTATCTCCGACAGCCACTATGCAAGAGGCATTTATAGAACTTATAAAAAGAAGTGATGATGCTAAAAATTAGAAGATTTAAAGCACTATTTGTAAAAGAGAGTTATCAAATCATAAGAGACCCTAGCTCTATTTTAATAGCTGTTGTTTTACCCTTGATTTTACTTTTTTTAATGGGATATGCAATATCACTAGATTCAAAACATATTCCAGTTGGATTTGTGGTAGAAAAGAGTTCAAAATATAGTTTGAGCCTCACAGATGCCTTTAGAATGTCTGATAGTTTTGATGTTAAAGTTGGAAACAATAGAAAAGATTTTCAAGATGAACTTCAAAAGGGAACTATTAGAGCAATTATAATTATTCCATCAACTTTTGCAAAAGATTTAGAAATCCTAAATCCAAAAATCCAAATTCTAATAGATGGAACAGAACCAAATATCGCAGGATTTGTAAGAAAATATAGTAATGGAGTATTTTTAAATTGGTTAAGTCAAGAGGGATTTGATAAACACTCAACAAAATCATCACTAGATATTCAAACAAGATATTGGTTTAATTCTCCTCTTCTTAGTTCTTACTTTTTATTACCTGGTTCTATCGCTATTATTTTGACATTAATTGGGACTTTATTAACTGCATTGGTTGTCGCAAGAGAGTGGGAAAGAGGTACTATGGAAGCTATTATGTCTACTCCAATTACTATTATGGAGCTACTTTTAGGAAAACTTTTACCATATTTCTTCCTTGCAATGACATCTATGATTATTTGTGTAGCTATTGCTATTTTGTGGTTTGAAATACCTTTTAGAGGTTCTTTTCTTTTGTTGTTTATTACTTCATCTTTGTATTTGATTCCAGCTTTGGGACTTGGACTTTTGATTTCAACTTTATCAAAAAATCAGTTTGTTGCAGCACAAGCTGCACTTATAGTTGGGTTTTTACCAGCATTTTTATTATCAGGATTTATTTTCCAAATAAATAGTATGCCAACTTGGCTTCAATATCTAACACATATTATTCCAGCTAGATATTTTATTGAGATTCTTCAATGTATATTTTTAAGTGGAGATATTTATGAAGTAATTTTGCCAAATGTTATAGCCATGTCAATAGTTGGTATCGTAATATTTTTTATAATATTTAAAATCACAAGAAAAAGGTTGGATTGATGATTTGGCTTTCTCAATTATTAGCATTAATAAAAAAAGAGTTTCTAGCTATTTGGAGTGATAAAAAATCAAGAATAATCATCATTGTTCCACCATTGATGCAACTTTTTATCTTCTCTTTTGCCGTTATTTTAGAAGTAAAAAATATTGATATTGCAGTTTTAGATAGGGATAATAGTGCAAAAAGTCAAGAATTAATCAGAAATTTAACTTATAGTAGTTCATTTACAAATGTCTATAGATTGCAAAATGAAGAACAACTAAAAGAGTACATAGATACTCAAAAAGTCTTAGTTGCTCTAAATATCCCACAAAACTTTGCTCAAAAAATAGAAAAAAATGAAAATGTATCTATTCAAATTATTGCAGATGGTAGAAAATCAAACACTTCTCAAATAGCGCAAGATTACATCCAATCAGCCATTCAAAAAATCATAACAGGCAAAGAAAACAACACAATAATACATAGAAATTTATACAATCCAAATCTTGATAATTTTTGGTGGATACTTCCAAACTTAATGGGAAGTTTATCTATGTTGGTTGCACTTTTACTAACATCATTATCAATAGCAAGGGAGAGGGAACTTGGTACTTTTGAGCAACTTTTGGTATCTCCTCTTTCATCTACAATTTTGATACTTGGGAAAACATTGACACCTCTTTTGATTACTTTGGTTGAAGCTAGTATTATATTTTTGGTGGCTATTACATTTTTTGCAGTTCCATTTACTGGTTCAGTTATAATTTTATATATGGGGTTAATCTCTTTTTTATTCTCAATAGTTGGAATTGGGCTTTTTATATCTTCAATTTCATCTACACAACAACAAGGAATCTTAGGAGCTTTCGTACTAATGGTTCCATATATTCTTATGTCAGGTTTTGCAACTCCCGTTGAAAATATGCCTCAATGGCTTATACCATTTACAAACATCATATCTTTAAAATATTTCTTGATTTTATTAAAAGGTGTTTTTTTAAAAGACATTAGTTTTATGATGGCAATTTCACTCATAATTCCTATGTTGGTATTAGGTTTTATATCTTTGATTTTTGCAGCTTGGATGTTTAGAAAAAAAGTTGGATAGATTTAGAAAACTCTTGTGATATAATCCCGCAAATATTTAACCAATGAAAGAATCAAAATGTTTATTCAAAAAAATATCAAAATAGTATTTATTTTATTTGCTTTTCTACTTTTTACAGGTTGTATAAAAAAACTTGATAGCGATGGTTTGATCTGTCAACAGTTTATAGGACATAAGAAAGTTAATTCTATATAGCTATTTCTCTTTGTAACATTTTTTCTTCAAACTCACTTGGTAACATATAATTATTTGTTGAATAAATTCTTTTTCTATTATAAAAAGTTTCTATATTCAAATATTTTATTAAATAACTTTGATTCAGAATTACTAGTTGTAGTTTTAGATGTACTATTTCTAACTGCAATAATACCTTTTAAGTCTTCATTTTTAAAGTTTTCAAGTATTTTAAATTCATTATCATCTTTTAGTTTTGAGAATTGTTCAGCAATTCTAATTATATTCATTCTAATAGCAGGTTTTATAATTTTGTCATCTATTGCTTGAGTGATTTTTAGATTACTGTTATTGATTATAAAATCAATATTTTCAATACATTCTAAAATTTTTTCTAATCTATATATTGCTTTAGACATAGATTATATCTTTTATGATTTTTTTATTTGTATCAGGTATAAAATCGATATCCTTTTTCAATATTGATTTTAACTCATCTTTTATAGAGTCAATTCTTAAAAGTTTAGAAAAACCGCCAATATATCTTTTTGAAAACTCTTCATAGTTTAGTTTGTAAGCTATATCAATATCGCTATACTCTGTTTGAGTATCTTTTGCATAACTTCTAAAAAGACCTACGATTTCTAAACCTTCTTGTTGATATATTGGTTTTAATTCTTTTAATTTGTTAAGGATTTCTTCTTTTTTCATGTTCCGATTGTAACATAAAATTTTTAGAAAATCTTTTTTTATTTAAAACTACAAAATATTTAAAATCATACAAATATCATACCAATCTATTAATATCCTCTAATATTTTATTTTGGAGGTTTTATATGCAAACTTGGCAACAAGTATATGCACCAATAGGTGATAGTTTAGTGCTTTCAGCACTTGTAGCACTAATTCCTATCGTGTTTTTCTTTTTAGCACTTGCTGTGTTTAGAATGAAAGGGCATTATGCGGCTATTATTACATTAGCTCTTTCTATGATTGTGGCAATTTTTGGTTTTGAAATGCCAGTTAATATGGTATTTGCATCAGCTGAATATGGATTTGTATTTGGTCTTTGGCCAATAGCTTGGATTATCGTAGCATCAGTTTTCTTATACAAATTAACAGTTAAAAGTGGAAAATTTGAGATTATTAGAAATTCAATTATTTCTGTTACAGAAGATCAAAGAATTCAAGTAATTTTAATTGGTTTTGCATTTGGTGCATTCTTAGAAGGTGCTGCTGGATTTGGTGCACCTGTTGCAATTACGGCTGCTATTTTAGTTGGTCTTGGATTTAATCCATTATATGCTGCTGGATTGTGTCTTATTGCAAACACTGCTCCTGTTGCATTTGGTGCTTTAGGTATTCCAATTATCGTTGCTGGAAAAGTATCAGGAATTGATGCGTTTACTATTGGAGCTATGGCGGGAAGACAATTACCACTATTATCTTTAATTATTCCATTGTGGATAGTTGCTATGATGGATGGTGTAAAAGGTATTAAAGAAGTATGGCCAGCTGCATTAGTTGCGGGTGGAAGTTTTGCTGTTGCTCAATATGTTACTTCAAATTTCATCGGACCTGAATTACCAGATGTTACTTCAGCTATTGTTTCAATCGTTGCAACAACTGTGTTCTTAAAATATTGGCAACCAAAAAATATTATGAAAGCAAATATGGAAGGCTTCAACTTAGTACCTCATACAAGTGGTCAAGTATTCTTTGCATGGTCTCCATTTATTATTCTTTCAGTTATGGTTACAATTTGGACTACAAAATGGTTTAAAGCATTTTTTGATAAAGGACAAATTTTTGCAGATACAATCTTCAAATTCGAATTCTCTACAATTCATAATATGATTTTAAAAATGCCTCCAGTTGTATCTGCTGCTAAACCTTTTGAAGTTGTTTACACATTCAATCCAATTTCTGCAACAGGAACAGCGATTTTTATAACAGCTATTATAACTATGATTATTTTTAGATTAAACATAGGAACAGCTGTAAAAACAATGGGTGAAACACTATTAGAGCTTAAATGGGCAATTTTATCTATAGGTTTAGTTTTAGGTTTTGCATTTGTTATGAATTATTCGGGAATGTCAACAACTATGGCTTTAGTTTTAGCAAATACTGGTTTTATGTTCCCATTCTTCTCTCCTTTCTTAGGTTGGTTAGGGGTATTCTTAACAGGTTCAGATACCTCATCAAATGCTCTGTTTTGCGGATTACAACAACAAACTGCTCAACAATTAGGATTAAGTGAAACACTAATGGTTTCTGCTAATACAACAGGTGGAGTATGTGGTAAAATGATTTCACCACAATCTATATCTATTGCTTGTGCATCTTCAGGAATTGTTGGAAAAGAGTCTGATTTATTTAGATTTACTGTTAAACACAGTTTAATTCTTGTATGTGTAATGGGTCTTATTACTATGGCTCAAGCTTATGTTTTAACTTGGATGATTCCATAATTATAAATTTATTTAGACACATTTTTGTGTCTAAATATTAAATAAATTTTAATGAGACAATTTATCTTTTGTTTCATTTGAGTATATGAATAGAAAATAAAAAGGATAAGATATGTTAGATACTAAATATCAAAAATTTTATGATGAAATTGTAAAAAAAATCAAAAAAGAGAAAATTTTTACAGATAAACTTCATACATTTGCCTATGGAACTGATGCTTCATTTTATAGATTAATTCCAAAAATTGTTATAAAAGCTGATAATGCAAAAGAGGTTCAAGATATTATTGAACTATCTCATTCTATGGATTTAAGCATCACTTTTAGAGCTGGTGGAACTTCACTTTCAGGTCAAGCTATAAGTGATTCAATTTTAGTTATTACTTCAAGAAATTTTTCAAACTTCAAAATAGCACCTGATGCTAGTTTTATTTCTCTTCAACCAGCACTTACAGGCGCACAAGCAAATGGATTATTAGCTAGATATTCTAAAAAAATTGGACCAGATCCAGCTAGTATAAACGCAGCTATGATTGGTGGAATTGCTGCAAATAATGCTTCAGGAATGTGTTGTGGAATTTCACAAAACTCATATAAAACACTAAAATCTATTAAGCTTATTTTTGCTGATGGAACAAAATTAGACACAGGTTGTCAAGAGAGTAAAGATGCATTTAGAAAAACCCATGGTGATTTCTTAAAAGATTTAAAAAGATTCTCAGATGATACAAAAAACAATGAAGAGTTAAGAGCTAAAATTGAAAAAAAATTTAAAATCAAAAATACATGTGGTTACTCAATAAATGCTTTAATTGATTTTGAAGATGAGTTTGAAATACTTCAACATTTAATCATTGGAAGTGAAGGAACTTTAGCTTTTATTGAAGAAATTACTTATTACACGGTTGAAGATTTAAAAGATAAAGCAAGTTCTTTGATGTATTTCAAAGATATGAATGAAGCATGTAGTGCTGTTACAAAATTAAAATTAGCAAGAGATTCAAAACAAATTGTTGTTGATGCAGTTGAGTTGATGGATAGAGCAGCACTTAGAAGTATTGAACAAGATGAAATGATGCCAAGTTTTATCAAAGATTTTGATGATGAAGTAACTGCACTTTTGATTGAAACAAGAGCTATTAATAATACTCAATTAGATATTCAAATAAATCAAATTGAAGATTTATTAAAAGAGTTCAGTGTTGTAAGAGATATTTATTTTACAAAAGATGAAAAAGAGTACACACTTTATTGGAAAATTAGAAAAGGTTTATTTCCAGCTGTTGGAGCAGTAAGAGTTACTGGAACAACTGTAATTATTGAAGATGTTGCATATCCAATCGAGTGTTTAGCACAGGCAACCCTTGAGTTACAATCACTGTTTCAAAAATACAATTATACGGAAGCTTTAATTTTTGGTCATGCACTTGAAGGAAACTTCCACTTTGTATTTACACAAGATTTCTCTGATCCAAAAGAGGTAAAAAGATATGATGACCTTATGAATGAGGTTGTAAATTCTGTTGCTGTTAAATATGAAGGAAGCTTAAAAGCTGAACATGGAACAGGAAGAAATATGGCTGCATTTATAGAAGTAGAGTGGGGACATGATGCTTATATAATGATGAAAAAAATCAAATCTTTATTTGACCCAAAAGGTTTATTAAATCCAGGTGTTATTATAAATGACGATAAAGAAGCACACCTTAAAAATCTTAAAATACTTCCAGCAACTAACGAAATAGTTGATAAATGTATTGAGTGTGGATTTTGTGAGCCTACTTGTCCATCAAATGATTTAACACTAACTCCAAGACAAAGAATTGTAATAAATAGAGAGATTTCAAGACTTGAATCTATTGGAAATCATAAAGAAGCAAAAGAGTATAAAGATTTATACCAATATGATGGAATAGAGACTTGTGCAACATGTAGTTTATGTGCAAGTGCATGTCCAGTTAAAATAGATACTGGAAATTTAACTAAATATTTAAGAGCAGAACAGTTATCTAATACATCAAAAAGTATTGCAAATTTTGTAGCAAATAATTTCTCAACAACATTAAATGGTGTTAGATTTGGTCTTTCAAGTGCAAATCTTGTTCATAAAGTTTTAGGAACTTCAAATATGCAAAAGCTAACTAAAACAATGAGAGATTTAAGCAAAAACTCTATTCCAAAATGGAGTGCAGTATTGCCAAAAGCTATAAATATAAATCTAAATTTTGAACAAAAAGTTAGTGATAAAAAAGTAGTATATTTCCCTTCTTGTATAAATAGAAGTATGGGTTTAAGTTCTGTTTCTAAAGAAGAAAAACAACTATTTGATACAACAGTAGAAGTTTTATTAAAAGCTGGTTACCAAATACTATTCCCTGAAGATTTACCAAATCTATGTTGTGGAATGCCATTTTCTTCAAAAGGATTAAATGAAGCAAGTAATACTAAATCATCACAATTAGAAATAGCACTTTTAAATGCTAGTGAATTTGGACAATATCCAATTTTATGTGATACAAGTCCATGTACTAAAAAAATGATGGAGAGTTTTTCTCACAAACTTGATATTTACGAACCAATAGAATTCGCTTTAGAGTTTTTGTCAAAAGATTTAGAATTTACTGCAACGAATGAGCCTATTACAATTCATACGACTTGTAGTTCAAGAAAAATGGGTCTTGAAGATAAGTTCAAACAATTAGCACAAATGTGTTCTACAAATGTAATTATTCCAGCTGATGTAAAATGTTGTGGTTTTGCAGGAGATAGAGGATTTAATTTCCCTGAATTAAATAAATCAGCCCTAAGAAGTCTAAAAGAGCAAACAGCTGGAGCTAAAATGGCATTTTCTACAAGTAAAACTTGTGAAATTGGATTAAGTGAAGAATCAGGACTTGATTATAACTC